>OLPZ01001697.1_pt1 | contig 13982 bp, 9 predicted proteins | sample 1672711 | NCBI WGS metagenome assembly OLPZ01 (sample SAMEA3136716, study PRJEB25190) | human gut metagenome
GGCGGCAGCTGTCGAGCACTTCCTTGCAAATGCGATACTGCTCCAGCGGACGCTTGCCCGAGTTGTCATGGTTGCAGTCGATAACCGCCGCCGGGTTGGCATAGCCGGCGTGCTCGGTGTAGCGCTCGGCCAGACGCTCCAGGTGCTCGTAGTGGTAGTTGGGGTAAGTGCGCCCATCGAGGCCAATGTAGCCACGCATGACGGCGTGTGCGAGCGGATTGCCGTCGCACTCGACCTCCCAGTTGCGGAAGATGAAGCTCTGATGTGCCTGAGCGGCGTAGATGGAGTTGAGCATAACGGTGGTGGAACCGGCGGTGGGGTTCTTCATGCCGACGGGCACCGAAATGCCGCTCGACACCAGGCGATGCTCCTGGTTTTCGACCGAGCGCGCGCCCACGGCAACGTAGCTCAGCAGGTCAACGAGGTACTGGTAGTTGGACGGATAGAGCATCTCGTCGGCGGTAAAGAAGCCGGTCTCCTCGATGACGCGCAGGTGCATGCGGCGGATGGCCTTAACGCCTTCGAGCAGGTCGTCGGGCGCCTCGGGGTCGGGGTTGTGCAGCAGGCCCTTGTAGCCGGTGCCCTTGGTGCGCGGCTTGTTGGTGTAGACGCGCGGAATGATGATGAGCTTGTCCTTGACCTCCTCGGCGACCTTGGCCAGTCGGTTCATGTACTCAAGCACCGAGTCCTCGCGGTCGGCAGAGCACGGGCCGATGATGAGCACCTTACGCGCATCTTCGCCGGTAAAGACCTTGGCGACCTCGGCGTCGAATGCCTGCTTTTTGGCAGTAAGCTCGGTAGAAAGCGGCATTTCCTCGCGGATTTCCATGGGAATCGGCAGCCTGCGTTTGAAATCCATGGCCATATGGGGCCTCCTCAATTAGATAAGCCAAAGCGTGAATTGTCGAATGTCCGGAATTATCCGCTGTCGCACACTAAAGTGCAAGCACGACCAACCAAAAAGGGAACGGATGACACGAGGACTTGCTTACCACGAGAGTGGATAATCTCCCGTTTTCGGCCTATGTTCGCGCCAAAAGCGGGAGATTATCCACTCTCGTCGAGCAAGCGTCCGAAAATCCTCGCTCGTGACCTCTTTTACATGAAGCGCATCCTGGAGGATCACAGCCAAGACACCGGCGACGGCTTTATCGTCTACATGTACGGAGGCGACACGCAGGATTAGCCTGCGCGCCGCCTCATCGGCTTTCTCCAAGACAGTCAGCAATCAGCCAAACGAGCTAATAGGGCGTGCTCTCCTCTGCAGTAGGGACATTCATCCTGCGAAGCATGATATAGATGATGACCGCGCTGGCACTGAACGGTCTCTGATAGATAACGGTCGAGTAGGCGCGCCCATGTGCGTGCGTCAAGGCGCTCCTGCGCTTTGCCAAAGAGCGACCGGCGGAAAGCCTCGCCCATAAGGTTGCCAAAATCATCGAGCTCGAGAGCGTACACCGGGATAACGTGTCCGACCAGCGTCCCCACAAAAGGGCTGCGCCCATTACACACGCAGCTGTTCAACGACGGTGCGGGTGGAATGTCATCACCAAGGTCAAAAATCTCCAGGTCCAGCTCACCAGAAGCGTATGGGTGTATTCCGCGATTGAGCATCTTGAAGATATGGACCGCCAGCCCAAAGTCATCCGTCTGAGGTGTAAACACCGGGGCATTCGTGGCGGCTGCTAAGCTCTCGAAATCACTGACCCCAGTTGTCTCCATGAGCTTGAGCACCTCCGGTGCGATATATCCTGGTGCTGCACAGGTGGTTTGGTAGCTCACATCTGAAAGTGTGAAAGCATACGAATCGGTGTCGAGAAGCATTAGACTCCCCCTCTCCCCCACAAGGATGTTACGGGGATTCCAGTCACCCAAGGTGATACCGATGGCATGCAACTCCGAGGTGAGCATACACAAGTCGATGAGCATTTCAATCTTTTGGCGTTCAGACATGCGCGGTGCCGTAGGATTACCCGGAAACTGCGACACAACATCGATCGAGACGAATTCTTCGGGAACCCCGTACATAAAAAAGCCCTTGAATCCCCTGCCGTCGGGGCGCTCATAGAGCGCCCCGAGTGGCCAGGCAAGCTTAAGAAGCAGCTGCTTTTTGCGCTCAAAGAGCACCGAAAGTATCGACGCCATCGACTCGATCTTGCGAGCAATCTGAGGCGTCGCATTATGATAGATCTTGGCGACAAAGGGCTCTCCCACGATGTGATAAGTGGAACCCTCTCGCCCAAACCCTACTTCGTCACCGAGTTCAAAGGCCCTACCGTTCTTGTCGTAAAGCATCTGGGAGACTCCCTTCGTTATTCGTAGGTCGGATCAGTGTTGATGGGCACGTCGCGCTGGCCGCCGTCCGAGCGTGCACCTTCGTCGTGCTTTTTGACGAATGCCTGGCATGCTTCGAGTAGCTCATCGTATTCGAAGCAAATGCCGAGCATGTTCTCTAACATTGCGATCGGCTCAAGCGCGGGCACGTCGGTGCCACCCTCGGCCGAAAGCACCACGGTGGCCTCGGGGTCCGGCATATCGGGATCCAGTGAAATATTGATGCTCGAAGCTATCTCCGGTCCTGCCGGTTTGGGATCAAGCTCCGCCTGAGGAACGGGCTCGGGTTCGGGCTCCGTCACAGGAACAGGCTCGGGCGCGGGTTCCGCTGCGGGCGCGGGCGCAGGCTCTGCCGCAGGTACGGGCGCGGGATCGGGATCCTCCTTCAAAACGGCAGCAGGCTCTACATAATCCCAATCGAGCGCAACAACAACGGTCGCATCGTCGTACGTGTAGCGGTTTCCCTGAATGCGATGGACAACGTTCTCGACGCGCTTTTCCAACGCGGCATCAATATCCGATGCGCTCACAGGCTTGTGTCCAGCACCCATAAAGAGATGCACCGCCTTCTCATTCAGGTTCTCGTTGTTAAACTCGGGCACCAGGAGCTCTAGCAGGCCATCCGTAGCGAGCAGAAAGCCACGCACATGGCCACACGCACTGATCTCCCACTTCTCTCTGCAGTAAAGGGGATACGTGCCCGCCTCCCCCACGCGGCTCGGGCGGGTAAGGAGCTCAAATCCAGCATCGGTCTTTGCGATGACACCCGAGTCGCCCGCGGAGCCATAGAACAGCTGCTCGCCATCGTAAACGGCAATTGCGAGCGTCGCATCGAACTCGTTGGCAGGCAGCTCCATCGATGCGGCTTTCTTGACCACAGCGTTGTTCGCCTTGATCATGGCCTGCTCCAAAAAACGAGGCATCGAGATCGCCAGGGCGCTGTCGCCTGTCGCGCACCAGGTGCCAATCAGCTCGCACATCGTCGACACGGCGGTGTTGACGGCGGCATTGGCGCCGATATCGCTGTGAGCCTCGGAGCCCAAGCCATCCGCCACGGCCGCGACAACGTACTCCTTGCCCGGCAGGAGTCGATCCCTCTTGCCACCATCCTTCCAGATCGCCACTTGCTTGACGCGGCGGATCATATGCGCATCCTGGCAACGCGTACCGTAGCAGCGATGAGCAACACCGCGCTTTGTCACCCCGGCAACGCCGATGGTACGAGGCTGACTAAATCCCTTATCAATAGACATTGCTGACCCCCTACTGATTGCCACGGACAAAATCGTCGAGCGTGCAAACCTGAACATCCGGGCGCGTTTTCAGGCAATCCTCAAAGATCTGGCGCTCCGAACCTGCGGCACCGGGCTCGGACATGACGCGCATGCTGGCGCCGATGAGCTTAAAGGCCTCGGCGATAGCCTTGCCCTTGTCGTCCGAAAGCTTGAACCACATGCCGTCGACGCGGCAAAGCTCGGCAAACTCGTCCTCGGAATAGTCGCCGTAGCCAAACGGCAGGAACAGCACTTTGCCGGACTCCACCAGCTTGCTGATGCAATCGGCAGCCGCAGACACGTCACCCCCCGGCTCATCGTGTCCGTCGGTCAATAGAACTACGACCGTCTTGTAGGGAGCCTTGAGCGTTTTCTTCTTAACGCGATGTGCGTACTTGCCTTCGAGTTCGCAAGCAGTCAGAAGTGCCTGGTTAAGGCTGGTAAGACCGCCGGCCTTAAGCTCAAGATCGCCGGTTACCTTGCTTGCCGGGACAAAGATGTCATCGATGTCGCGCTCGTAGTCGGCGCTCTCCACGCTGCCGCCATTGCGAAGGTTATGAACCGTGACATCGGTGCCAAAGGACACAAGGGCCACATCGACGATTCCTGCCGAAAGCGGGTCGTCGGCGATGTCCTTGCAAAGGTTGTGCAGACCCGCATTGATGGCCTTCATGACCCTATTGACGGACCAGGAGCGGTCGGCAACGATGATGACGCCGCGGCGCGTCTCGGACAGACCACCGCCGCCAAACGCATCCAGAAGATCTGCCTCGTAGGCGTCGCGGGCATTCGGGGGAAGAACTTCTGTCTGGATGAAATCGTCCAAGTCGTTGACACTATAATTGCTGGTCATAGGAGGATTCCTTTCTCTCTTGAGGCTACTTTTGGCCTCCTATTGGCATTGCATTATGGGTTGGCGGACGCCGTTTTCTGGGACAACCGTTCAGCTGAATCATGTGCTGCGAACCGCCAAGCCGAGCCGTGTTCAGGAGCGATAAGACGCCATGAGCGCGGCGCGCGCTTCATAGGCATCCGAATACCGGGCGGCAGGCTTTTGCGCCATTGCACGGCGCAAGAAATCGGCAAAGGGGATATTTCGCGGCAGAGCGCGAACGTCGCGCGTGCCGAACATGAACTTGGCGATCACCTTGGCCGTGCTATATACATCGCTCGCCGGTGAGGCAATGCCGAGATTACGCAGCTCAGGAGCCTCGTATCCACGCGAAATAACGCGCTCGCCCACCAGCGGACCGGCACACTCCGCTACCGAGGCACACAGGCCAAAATCGATGAGCACCACATGACCATCGGGCGTAACGATCCAATTGCCAGGGTGCGGGTCGCGATGTATGTAGCCGGCGCGACATACCACGGCCATAGCATCGAACATGCCCAGCACGAGCGAAAAGAGCTCGCGAGACGAAAGCGGCCAGCCTTCGCTGGCACGACGCTCAACATGGGCGAGAACGTCCTCGCCCTCGACAAAGCGCTCGCGCAGGCAAAGGTGCTTACCGCCAATACGGCGATCTTCCACATAGGCCATACCATCTACCTGCGGAAACATTTCGTAGTTCTTAAACGGCCCATCGAGGAGCGCATATTCGTTGCGGAGTCTTTCCTCGGCGTCGGATGTAAGCGCGACCTTGCAGACGTTTCCGCCCGCACGATAGACGAGCGTCTGCTTTGTCTTTCCGCCGTCATAGATGAGCTCGACCGGCTTGCCCAACGCCGGCTTTGGCGGCATTGGATCCCGTTTTAACAACCCGCCGATCATCTCGCGAGCGCCGCCCAGGCGATCTAGCACACCGGGAGCGCCCGGCTGCTCAAAGGCATTTGCACGGTCGCGGCGATAGCGCACCAGCACGGGATTGACCTCGGTCATCGTGGATTCTCCTTTCTCATTGGATATCGACGCGGCAAGCATACTGAGCCGCTCGCGCATCGCTCCGTACACTGCTCAGCTGAACCGATGGCGAGGCTTCCGGCGCATTTTTGGGCTATCCTAGGGAAAAACTTGAGCACCGCACACATGCTGCAGCGACGCAAGGGGATGAGCTGACATGGCAAAGGCCACTGCAACCCAACAAAACGATTTTGACGCCGTGTTCCGCACGCTTGACAGCGCATGTACGCTTCCGTTTGCCGGCTGGTGCGCCCGCATCGAAGGCTACGATCGCATCCGCCTGAGCGTGAGCCCCATTTGGCCCGAAGGTGAGGCCGCCACACGAGCTATCTGCCCCGCAGCCAACTCTGCCAATGGGCTCACCGCAGCTCAATATCGCTTTTTCTATGCACTGTTTAGCAGCAACTGGAAAGTAAAGGATCGACGGATCGCCCTTACGCGCACGCTTTTGTCTACCCAAAATCCCGGCACAAGCGGCGCGCCAAAACGCTCGCTTTCCAACGCGCGCGGCGCCAGTCTGCTTCTTCTCGATCACGGAGGCATTTCCACCACGTCCGAGGCGCCAGATGCAAGCCTCTATGCGCATGTGCAGGGCGAGCTTTCGCAGCTCTACCTGCAGTATGCCATCCTCGAATCCGAGCGAGACCTGGTACTCGACCTCTGCCGCGACATGCAGGAGCGCGTAAATAAACGCTGGGGCAAGACCATTCTCGACCACCCCGAAGTTGAGCTCTGTACCAATAAAAAGTACTGGTATCAGTTTCTTCCCCTCGAGAAGAGCCGCAGTTTCGACCGCACCTGCAACCGAATTGCGCAAGCAGCGGGCATGCAGGGCATGGCAGAGGCCGATTCCGAGCTTCCGCTTGTAACCCCGCGAGCAGTGCCATCCGGCACCGAAAAAGCGCGCGTGCCGACGCTGCCCAAAAAAGCCGACAGCCTTTCCTCGCGCTCAAAGCACCCGGAAAGCGAGGCGATCAAATACAACGCAAAACGCTTGATCATGGAGAACCTCCAGGACGCTGCGTCCCTCTTGCTCGATGTTCGCGCAGCTGAAGGACCAGCAAGTGGCTTTAACACCAAAGAAACGGTGCCTGTATCGGGAACGTGGCTTTGGGGCTTTACCCAGGGAAACACCTCCGATGACGCCCGCCGCACCCTGCTTGCACCCGATGCACGGGACAAATGGCTTGTGGCAGGACTGCTCCTCGCAGATTGGTTGCTCGATTGTGCCGATGGATCGGACGATGAGGAGCGCTTGGCGCACATTCAGGGCGCCGTCGACGCCATCATCGAGCGCCTTGATGGGGATTTGAGCAATGCGCCCGCCACCGGAGAGCTCGCTGCGCTTTACGACGCGTGCACGCCAACGCTTATGGCACGCGAATCCCTCGGCCCCCTCATGGCCGGCATTCTCTACTCCCTTGCCCATGATGCCCACCTTGAACACGCTGGGCTGGGAGCTTCCTCGCTTCAGGCCGATATCGGCACGGTTTGGGCTGCTGGTGACACTCCCAGCGCGGATCGGCCCGGTGCACGCCGGGAGCCCGAAGCCATCGCCGTCACCATCGCAAGCTGTCCCGCAGGCGCCGGCGGCACCTACAGCCCCCAAACCTGCAGTACCCACGACATGGTTCGCATTCCCAAAGCGACCGCCTGGCTCTTCGGCAGGAGCCCCCGACCCTCGCAGGCGCAGAGTGCCGACACCGGCGCTACCGTACTCGACGATCCCGCTATTTCGCGACAGGCTATCAAACTCTCTTGGGACGACACACATGCTGCCTGGCAGCTGGAAGTGTTCAACAGAAACGGTGCAAACTGCGACGGCGAGCTTATCGAAAGTGGCGAAACTGTCGATGTCGCACCGGGAACGCGCATCTGCCTGCGCGGGTCCGAGCGCAATTATTTTCTGCTGCTCTCGGGAGCATAAAGGCGGGGCGGAACTATCTTCCATCCCGCCTCCCACGGTTACCTAAAGAAAAGTCGGATGCGACGACCGTCAACATGTTCACGTACCGCGACGCGCTGCCAGTAATACATCAGCACGAGGATGAGCGGGGCAAAGACCTCGATAACCATTCGTATTTCGATGTCGCGTTCCAACCAAAACGCAAGCGCCACAAACCCTAAAAACGCGACCAAACCCGGTGCCGTCTGATCGACCGGAACCACCGACAGCCCAACGAGCACGACAACTGTGCAGGCAAGCCATGCTATCCCCATCGTGTCACGCACGACAAATCCCAAGACGACGCCGACCACCACTGCCAGCAGCGTGCGAACGTGCAAGGCAAGGGTAAAGCGGCCCAGCGACACATAAACCCCCGCCAGAACACAAACAAGCCCCAGCACCCACGTCGTCTCACTCACTCCCAGCAGCATATCCGCTAGCATCAATGCCAGAAGAGCTCCGCACGCCCACGTTACACGACGCAGCTCGCGGTTGAGCTCGTGCGCCTCGCCACGCAGCGTCTCGTCTCCCAGATCGCAGAGCTCCAAGGGAAGCCCCTCGGCAACGGGAGCCAAGACCGCCACGGCAACGCGCAGCAAGAGCGCAACCAGCTCAAAGCCCAGCAAAGCCGCCAGACCATAGCAGGCAACAACAATCAGCATTGCCCTCAACAGCACCGTAGGCCGCTTGGCGTGGGGAATCGCCTGGCGCACGTCGCGAACCAGGAGGGCATCGACCATGGCCTGGACAACCATAAGACCGGCGCTAAACATGTAGAGCGGGTCGCCGGGCTCGAACAGCACAAGCGGCATGGCCAGCACTAAACCCGTCAGGGCAAAGTGCCGAGCACTGCCCTCGCGGCTAAAACGCAGCGGATCTCCCTCCACATCAATCGCAGGCGTCAGGTCGCGAACATAATAGAACCCCACAAAGCACAGACCGATAAAGACAATAAAGCCCCACCCATAAAAATCGAGATCAGTTGGAGGGTTATTGAGCCAGCTACTTCCCAAAAAGAGCGAAGCGTGGGCAATATCCAGGGCGAATAGCACAACGCTCAACGCATAGAACCACCCCGCCGCCAGAATGCGGCCGGCGGATACCTGAGGCCGCACGGGATTAACCGAGTAATTCATCAAGTCCACCGCCCTTGCCGTCATCCGCCTCGGACAACAATTCCTCAAGCAAAATAGCTGCGCGTTGTTGATGGCGTATTTCCTCTGGAAGTGCATCGTCATCCACGAACTCATAAGGACCCTCAAAAGGATCCAAAAGCTCATCCATCTCCTCGAGGACCTCGCCGAGAGACTGCACGACAAGCCCCACAGCGCGGACCAAGTCCGCCTCGTCGAATACGCCGTCACACTGGGCCTTCAGCTCAAAAAAGTCATCCAGGGCAAAATCGACGCGAACGTTGACCCCCTCACGTGCAAATGTCATGCCACGCGACGCAATGGCCTTTTCGCAGGCGGACCTCTTGTCCGCATCGGGCAGGCAGTCGATGCACACGCTTACGCTCTCGCCATCCCCTGTTTCTACGAGACCAATACGAAGCGTTGCCAGGTAGTCGAGATAATCGACCTCAGCGGTAAACTCAGTCGAAGCGATGCCCAAAAGCACATCGATGTCATCCTGGGCTCCCGCCTCACCACGGCGCGAGGGCACACTGTCCTGGTCGAGCACGGCAACCAGATTTGCTATCCAGCCGGCAGCCATAGCTTCCTCCTTACGGTTGGGAATATTGAGGCAATCCTATCGGCGCGGCAGCCCTCTCCCCTGCGCGCCGTTCAGCTGAACAGCAGCTATTGAAGGCGTTGTGATGCGTCCGTTTTTTGCGCGCCCGTTATACTTAAATGGCCAGAAAGCACCTCGATTGGTGCAGAGCACCAAGCGAGGGGGCGGACATGGAAAACATCTTTTGCGCGGAAGCGCTCAATGGAATAATCCAGGTCAATCCGCTCGCCGAGCTGCCCGCCTCCCAAGCGGGCATCGCGATGCGGCCAAGCGGTGAGCCCTCGGGCGCGAGCGCCGATCTTTGGTTTATCGACACCACTTCTGAGTCAAACGTCAGCTGTGCCACGGACACGCCCGCCCACGGCACCAAGCTTGCCGTCAAGGTCATGCGCCATGGCCGTGCCGCCTCCCATAACGAGGCGCTCGAATCCAATGAAGTCTATAAATCCGACTGGTACAAACTGCGCCAGGAGTACGAGACGCTTCGCAGCATGGACGGAGCCCAGGGACACGCGCCCGTCGCCTATGCCCTGGGTTGGCGCATTAAAAAGACACCTCGCGGCGAGGTGCGCTACCCCGCCCTTGCTATGGAATATGTCGAGGGCGTCGACATCGTCGAGCTGCGCGAAATCATGAGCGATGCGCACGGCGAGGTCAGCGCCGCCGATGTCCTCGGCACAGCACGCGCCATGGTCACGGCCCTGCTTTGCTGCACAGTCGTTTCGCGCGAGGACGCCCGCTACCTCACCACGGTCTCGCACCGCGACCTTTCGTCCCATAACCTGCGCTTTATGCTGGACAAGGACGGGCAGCGCATTGAGCGCGTCATGCTCATCGACTTTGGGCAGAGCGCCCAAAACGACGACCCCGACGTGACGGCGGCCGACGGCAGCGAGCGCTTGAGCACGCCTTTTATCGGCGCGCCCGAGATATTCGACCAGCGCCAAAGCGAGGCACGCCAATGGCGCAACACGAGCCACGCCGACTGCTACTCCATCGGCTGCCTTTTGTATTACCTTCGCTGCGGAGTGTGGCCGCACGAGGCCCAGATTCGAACTATCTGCGCGCAGAACTCGGGCGGCCTAAACGCCGCCGAGCTGCAGGAGCTCTTTGAACTTAAAAATAAGGGAGCCATCCATCTCGACGGCACCCATTGTGCCGATGACGATGACCGCACCCTCGACGAACTCATTGCCCGCTGCACCGAGCCGGGCATCGGCAAAATCGGAGGCCGCTTCGACGTCATTCGCCTGGCAGAGCGCCTGGGGATCGACGAGAACGGCAGGTTGCTGACGAACGGCGCGCCGGCGGCCCCCTCGCCTGACAAGGAAAGCGCTCCCCAGCCTAAGAGCCCCTTCCACAAGAAACGCTTGGCCGCCATCGCCTCCTGCCTCTGCGCAGCTGCGGTGGTGGTGGCCATCGCCGTGGCCATTGCATTTGCAACGGGCGCTCTCGGTGCGTCGCATAAAAACGGCCAGCTCGCCCTCTATCCCACCACGGCGCTCTCCGCAGGCCAGCTGCGCGAAAGCGTCGAGCTGGTCCAGGCGCGCCTGGATGCTGACGGTCTGGGCAAAGCCTCGACCATCGAAAGCATGGACGGCATCTGCGTCGATTTTTCCGCCGGCGCCTTCGATGTTCCCGACGAGCTTGACGGGGGCGATGGCGACAGCGATTCGTCTCAGGCATCCTCATCGTCCGAATCAAACGACACGGTGAGCATGTATCGCGACGACGTGACGGAATTGCTATCCCGCCCACTCGAGCTCTACCTTGCCCGCATCGATACGGAGGGCAACGGTCTAGCATCCTACGAACACATCTATCGAACGGAAATCAAAGACATCGCGGTCAAGATGGGCAAGGTCGACGGCCTGGAGCCCGATGCCTGCGCCGACCCCAATCGCTATGCCTATCTTGAGCTCACCCTGACCGACGGCGCGAAAAAGCGGCTCAAGGAGAGCTGCGGCGATTGGCTCGACCAAGGCGTGCTTGCCTTCGACATCGGCGGATATTCGTGGAACACGGTCTCGACCGTACCGCTCGGCAAGGGCCGTTACGCCTTTACGGCCAATAGTCTCGCACCATCCCAGAACCTCTGTGAGGTGCTTGCCGAAGCACTGCGCTCCGAAAGCTATCGCACGAGCTTCCGCGACAGCTTGGTCCCGCAGGCAACGTGGATCGACGACGATGTAACGGGCGACAACCAGGTCAAGCAAAGTGCCCTCGAAGACGACGGCACCCTTGTTTCCTTTGCGAGTTACGGCACGCCTTCTCGCGGAGAGCGCGTCGATGCCCTTGAGACCCTCGCGGCACGTCTGGATACCCTTGGCGTCCCCTATGCACTCGGCGACTCCGACGACGGCAAAGGCATTGTCGCCCAAATTCAGGGGCTCGACCTGGGCGAGGCGGCAGCAGACCTTATCTGCGCCAATTCCTATATCGAAGTCTTCTGCGGCTTACAGAAACGCGTGCTTGGATCGCCCACCGTCAAAGCCGTCAGCACCTCGACGGGCACAAAGGCAGTGCAGGTAAGCGACGGCAGCACGAACGGCGACGCAAATATGAAGGCAGTGGCACAGGCCGCTGCCGATGCAGGGGGCGCCTGGGTCTACCTCAGCGTGGGAGGCACCCCGATCATGCGAACGTGGGTGGACGCCGCCTCGGAGCAGCTCGCCTTTGATATTTCGTGCGCCACGGGTAAAGCGATCGACACCTCAAACGAATATCTGGCAGACCTAGTAGCCGCTGTCGCCGCTACCGACCTGCCTTTTACGCATCTCGGCTATTGCGGTCGTATGGACCTTGCTCTTTCGGGCGCCCCAGGGGCGCTCGACGCCGAAGTCGATGAGGCACGCGACGCCATCAAGGCCACGTTCCCTTCGGCCACGGTTGGCACGAACCCCAATGACGATACGGAACTCTTGGTATCGCTCGACCTTACCGTCGACGATGCCTTTTCGCAGGAGGCAATCGATACCGTCGAGGCACTCTACAACGCCATGGATTTTGACAGAACGCCGTTTGACCAGGTAACGTTCTATCTTGCCGACGAGCGCGGGGACGAACGAGCCCGCATTTGGTTCTTGCGCTGCGATGGAGCAGACGAGCAGAGCGGCCACGTCGCGGTAAATGGGTCAATTCGCGAAGGCCGCTTCGAAGAGCAACGCCAGCGCGTGATCGACGCCGCCGGGGCGAATACTTTCTTCCAGGAGCATATGGACGATCTGTCCTCTTGGCTGCTCTAGCCCCTAGCCGGCTGCGCCCCATGTTCGACGAGCCCTTAGCGCATCAATCCGAATCACACGACGCGAACGGTCAATGCAACACTCGACACCACAGGCAAACGTCGACGTCAGACGATCGCACACGGCCGAGTGTGCCCCATCGAAGCTCTTCTCATCTGGAAACATGGGGAGCTGGATCTCGATTCCTCGCCGGGGAAATCCCGCACTGCGCACAATGGGAACGACGTCGTCAACGGTTGCCACAAATCGCCCCGTGAGTCCATAAAAACCCAGGTCACGCGGGGCAACCGGAACCCATTGCCCCGATGAGCGCTCGGTAGCGTAGTCGTATGCCGCCTCGCTCATGCCAAAAGCGCTGTGCATGGGCAGCATTCTGTCCCGTCCATCGCGTGTGGGGTCGATGATGTACCATGCCGGGCGGCCGCGCTCCCCGAGGTTCACGACACACCAGGCATGCCCTGTTGGATCACTCGCGAGGCGGCGACCCCAAGCATAGACGCAGTCGATGCCTGCGCGGTCCAGCAGATACTTAAAGCCTTTCGCCCACCCCTCGCACACGGCACGACGTTTGAGCAGCGGACCGTCTGCCGAATGCGAATACGGGCGACCGTTTTGGAATCGGTACCGCGCAAGATAGGCGTCGTGGATTGCCAAGACCCGGTCGAACGCCGATGTGCCCGCCGGTGCCGCGCTCAGAATCGGCGCAGCCGCACGCTCCATCTTAGCGAGATTTGTATAGAGCCTGGTGACCGACTGCTTGTATCCTTTGGCGTAATTTGGTACAAGCAGGACCTTTTCGCCATGGCGGCAGTAGTGCATACCGCCCAGGAGATGGATGAGCTCGGGACAGTCGCAGCGCATAAGCTCTACCAACGCCTTGACCGTATCCATGCCCGCGTGCGCCGAGACCTCGCAGCCCTTCTGCCCGTTGAGCACGCACTCGAGCAGCGTATCGTATGCACGCTGGGCTTCGGGAGCCAGATGCGCCCTGTTAAACATGCCCTCGGGTCGCACGTTTCCCTTCGAATCGATCATACAAGCCCCCAATCTGGTCCGTTTCCCCAGATTGTGGGCCCGCACGCCCAAGCCGCACGGCCCGCCGTTCAGCTGAACCTACCTACCAAAAAGGGACAGGTTTATTTTGGCAGGTTTTATCTGGGCAAACGTCAACCGCCGCGGGGGAGTTGCCTCCCTTCGCGGCGGTCTTCTAGCAGAAAAACCAAGTGAGTAGGCTTTTTGCAGGAGGCCAAACACGCCCTAAAACGCCACAGCTCTGACCTGCGGTTTTACCGATCATTTGTCGCGATGTGCTCGGCAAGTTCAAAAAAGTCTACTCACTTGCATCCGAGACGCACCGGATAGGCAAAAAACCGCCGCGAAAGGGCCCCTGGTCCCTTCGCGGCGGTCATACGCCTCTGATTTTGCGACGATTTTGCCCGCTTGTTACTCGCTGTAGCGGGTGGCTATGGCAGCTTGTACCATGCCGGCACTCATGAGGTAGGTCACCAGGAAGTAGCCACCGTATGCTGCCAGGAAGATTGCAC
>OLPZ01001709.1_pt1 | contig 13901 bp, 7 predicted proteins | sample 1672711 | NCBI WGS metagenome assembly OLPZ01 (sample SAMEA3136716, study PRJEB25190) | human gut metagenome
AGCTGCCGGAGCGGTGCTTAAGCCGCAAGGCGGGAATTGTGCGGTGTTGCCCTAGGTTAAGTTTAAGCTGCCAGCTTATGCTTCCGGGATCAGCACGCCGTACCCGCCATCAGCGCGGCGGTAAACGACCTGGATCTTGTCGTTCTCGGTGCTGTGATACAGGAAGAAGCTGTGCCCCAGCAGGTCCATCTGCAAAATGGCTTCCTCAGTGCTGCAGGGCTTCAGGGCAAAGTGCTTTTCGCGCACAATATCCATGCTTTCTTCCGGCTCAGTAGCGGGTATTTCCGCTGCTGCGGCGGTCAGCTTGGTGCCAAGGCGCTTGCGGTACTTTACCACACGGCGGGTCAGCAGATCGACGGCGTCGGCCAGGGCATCTTCCATGCGCGCATCCGTTTTTTCGGCGCGCATGGCCAGATCCTTGCTGCGCAGCATGATCTCAACGGTCTGCCCGCTTTTTTCTACCGTGACGGTAACCTGTGCCTGTGCTTCGTCAGGGAAAAACTTGTCCAGCTTCGCAAGCCTCTTTTCCGCATTTTCGATAAAGCTCGGTTTGAGCGTAACGCGACGGCCGGTACATGTAACTTTCATAGGACAACCTCCCTTTGTTTTGGGTGCCCAGCACCCTTGCCAGAAAGCCCGCTGCCAACTTGGCTTCATTTTCGACAGCTGCTTCCTGTACCTCTATTATAGCAAATCTATACAAAAAGTCAAAATGTTTTCGCGGGCAAATTGAAAATTTTGTAAAATGTTCACAACTTGCCGCACTCATCCAGAAAAGGACGAATTCATGGATAAATTTTCCGTTTTGCAGCAATACTTCGGCCACAGCAGCTTCCGCCCCGGTCAGGAACAGGTGGTGGATGCCATCGTTTCCGGCCAGGATGTCCTCGGCGTTATGCCCACCGGCGCAGGCAAATCTGTTTGTTACCAGGTTCCGGCCATGCTGATGCCGGGGCTTACGCTGGTCATTTCACCGCTGATTTCCCTGATGCAGGACCAGGTTGCCGCCCTGGAAGAGGAGGGCGTGCATGCTGCCTGCCTGAACTCCGCCCTGCCGGAAGGGCTTTACAGCACCATTCTGCGTGCCGCGCTGGAGGGGGACTATAAAATTCTATACGTTGCCCCGGAACGCCTGCTGACGGACAGTTTCTTATACCTTGCCATGCACGCCCACATCGCTTTTGTGGCTGTGGACGAAGCCCACTGCGTGTCCCAATGGGGTCAGGATTTCCGCCCCAGCTACCTGAAAATTGCCGAATTCATCTCCCGTCTGCCGTACCGCCCGGTCATTGGTGCGTTCACGGCAACGGCAACGGAACAGGTCAAGCAGGATATCATTGCCCTGCTGCAGCTCAACCAGCCTTTTACGCTGACCACCGGCTTCGATCGCCCCAACCTCTATTTTGGTGTGGCCCGCCCGCGGGATAAAGAACGTTATATTGAAGAATATATCCTCGACCACCGGGATCGCAGCGGCATTGTCTATTGCGCTACCCGCAAATCGGTAGAGTCCGTCTGTAAGGAGCTGCGATCCGTTGGCATTTCCGCCACCCGTTATCATGCGGGCCTTACCCCGGAGGAGCGCAGCAAAAATCAGGAAGATTTTGTCTATGACCGCAAGCGGGTCATGGTTGCAACAAACGCCTTCGGCATGGGCATAGATAAATCCAATGTCAGCTTTGTGCTGCATTATAATATGCCAAAAAATCTGGAAAACTACTATCAGGAAGCGGGCCGCGCCGGGCGCGATGGCGAGCGCGCCGAGTGCATCCTGCTGTTCTCCCTGGGGGATGTGCAGACGGCAAAGTATTTTATCCAGAACTCCCACGATAACGATGAGCTAACCCCTGAACAGGCCGAAGCCGCCGCCAGGCGGGACCGCGAGCGGCTGGACGTGATGGTGGGGTACTGCAAAACCACCCGCTGCCTGCGCAGCTATCTGCTGGATTATTTCGGCGAGCACCACACCGGCGGCTGCGGCAACTGTTCCAACTGCACCGGCGAGTTTGTGCAGACCGACATCACCACCGAAGCACAGAAGATCCTTTCCGGCGTGGCGCGCATCCAAAAGCGTTGGCCCGGCGGGCTGGGGGTTGTGGCGCTGGTGCAGATGCTGCGCGGCGCCAAGGATCAGAAAACCCTGGAGCGCGGGCTGGACCAGTTCCCGACCTATGGCATCATGCGGGATGTGCCGCCCCAGCGCATGCGCCTTTACCTGGATGCATTGCAGGAGCAGGGCTACCTGGCCGAAACCGGCGATGAGTTCCCGGTCATCACCCTGACAGCCAAGGCTCCGGCGGTGCTTTTCCACGGTGAGCAGGTTACCATGCAGGAGCGCGCCGCCACCGCGCAGGAAACCCAGGCCAAGCGCCGTGCTTCCCGCAAAAAGACGGCTGCCCGCACCGCACTTTCGGAAGCGGACGATTCGCTGCTGGCAAGCCTGAAAACCCTGCGCAGCGAACTGGCCCAGAAAAACCACGTTCCGGCATATATCGTGTTCAACAATGTCAGCCTGGACGAGATGGCCGAGCTTAAGCCGCGCACCATGGGGGATTTCCGCCGCATTTCCGGCGTCGGCGATGCAAAAGCTGCCAAATATGGTGAGGCATTCATTAAGCATATTGCCAAATGGGTGCGCGAACACTCGGAGGAAGAATAAGCCGAAATGCCGCTGCCGGATGCAGCCCCGGCAGCAGCGCATAAAAGGCATAAAAAGCCGCAAAATGCCTTTAGGCAATACCGCACAATTCCCGCCTGACGGCTTAAGCACCGCTCCGGCGGCTGCGGCACGGCAACTGCGTTGCCAAAATGCTCGATAATACACAAAGTATTATCTGCGCTTTTGGCTTAGCAGCTGCCGCACCTCGCTCGCCGTATCGGCACTTAGAATTATGCGGTATTGCCTTTACAATTAAAAAGATCTATACTATAATGAAACAACAGTAAGTTGTATAAGACAAATTTAAGTTGTAAATAAACGACCAACAGCAGGGGAGGTCCGCTATGCTGGAGCAACAGGAAAATCAAACCGAGGTGTTCCACCTCAAAGCACCGTTCAAACCGACTGGCGACCAGCCCCAGGCGATTGAAGCGCTGGTGCAGGGCCTGAAAGCAGGGGATAAAGGTCAAACTTTGCTGGGCGTTACCGGCTCCGGCAAAACCTTTACGATGGCCAATATCATTGCACAGTGCAACCGCCCCACACTGATTCTGGAACCAAACAAAACCCTGGCCAGTCAGATCTGCACCGAGATGCGCGGATTTTTCCCCGATGATGCGGTGGAATATTTTGTGAGCTATTACGACTATTACCAGCCGGAAGCCTACATCCCCTCCACCGATACCTATATTGAAAAAGACAGCGCCATCAATGATGAGATCGACCGCCTGCGCCATTCGGCCACGGCGGCACTGTCGGAGCGGCGCAATGTTATCATTGTGGCGTCGGTTTCCTGCATTTATTCCTTGGGCGACCCTATCGATTACCGCAGCATGGTCATCAGCCTGCGCCCCGGTATGCAGATGGAGCGGGACGAGCTCTGCCGCCGCCTGGTCAAGCTGCAATATGAACGCAACGATATGAACTTTATCCGCAATAAGTTCCGCGTTCACGGCGATATTGTGGATATCCACCTTGCTTATAATGATGAATACGCCATCCGCGTCGAATTCTTCGGCGATGAAATCGACCGCATTTCCGAGTTTGATCCCCTGACCGGCGAGCGCAAAAATATTGTGCGCCATGTGGCCATTTTCCCCGCCAGCCACTATATCGTCGGCCCTGAAAAAATGAAAGAAGGTCTCGCCAAGATCCAGACCGAGATGGAACAGCAGGTGCAGGCCTTTACTGCAGAGGGCAAACTGCTGGAAGCCCAGCGCATCCAGCAGCGCACCCAGTACGATATGGAGATGCTACAGGAAGTTGGCATGTGCAAGGGCATCGAGAACTACTCTGCCGTGCTGTCCGGCCGTGCCCCCGGCTCCACCCCCACCACGCTGCTGGACTACTTCCCCAAAGATTTTATCCTGATGGTGGATGAAAGCCATGTGATGCTGCCGCAGGTCCGCGGCATGTTCGGCGGGGACTACAGCCGCAAAAAAACGCTGGTGGAATATGGCTTCCGCCTGCCCTCGGCGTTTGACAACCGCCCGCTGAAATTTGAGGAATTTGAATCCAAGGTCGGCCAGACGATCTTTGTCAGCGCTACCCCCGGCCCCTATGAACGGGAACATTCCAGCCGCGTGGCCGAGCAGGTCATCCGCCCCACCGGTCTGCTGGACCCCGTCATCATGGTGCGCCCAGTGGAAGGCCAGATCGAGAATCTGCTGGGCGAAATTTTGCAGCGCATCGACCGCGGCGAGCGTGCCCTAGTTACCACCCTGACTGTCAAAATGGCCGAGGACCTGACCGACTACCTGGAAGAACACGGCGTGCACACCAAGTATATGCACCACGAGGTGGATACCTTTGAGCGCATGGAGATCATCAAGGACCTGCGCACCGGTGCCATTGATGTGATTGTCGGCATCAACCTTCTGCGCGAGGGCCTGGATCTGCCGGAAGTTTCGCTGATCGCCATTCTGGATGCCGACAAAGAGGGCTTCCTGCGCAGCGAAACCAGCCTGATTCAGACCATTGGCCGCGCGGCCCGCAACGCAAACGGCGTGGTGCTGATGTACGCCGATGAAGTAACCCCCAGCATGGAGCGCGCCATCATGGAAACCGAGCGCCGCCGTGCCATCCAGGATGCCTACAACAAAGAACATGGCATTACACCAAAAACTATCGTGAAAGCCATCGGCGGCGGGCTGGAAATCAGCATGAGCGAAGAAAACAAAAAGATGCGCCAGCACCGTATGAGCCGCGCTGAACGCGAACAGACCATTACCCGCCTGACCCGCGAGATGAAAGAAGCCGCCCGCCTGCTGCAGTTTGAGCACGCCGCATTCCTGCGTGATGAGATTGAAAAGCTGCAGCGCGGGGAGGACCCTACCGCCGATACCAGCACCCGCCGCGCCGCTGAAAAACAGCGCAAAACGGGCAAGGGGAGAAGGAGCTATAAAAAGTGAGCAACATTCAAATTGATGCCAACAACCGCATTACGATCAAGGGCGCACGGGAGCATAACCTGAAAAACGTCAACCTGGTTCTGCCGCGCAACAAGCTGATTGTTATGACGGGCCTTTCCGGCTCCGGCAAGTCCAGCCTGGCCTTTGATACCATCTTTGCGGACGGCCAGCGCCGCTATATGGAAAGCCTTTCCAGCTATGCCCGCATGTTCCTGGGCCAGATGGAAAAGCCCGATGTGGACGAAATCACCGGCCTTTCCCCGGCGGTTTCCATTGACCAGAAAACCACCAGCCACAACCCGCGTTCCACCGTGGGCACCGTGACGGAAATTTATGATTATCTCCGTTTGATGTATGCCCGCATCGGCGTTCCGCACTGCCCGGTCTGCGGACGCGTCATCAGCCAGCAAACGGTGGACGAGATGGTAGACGAGGTGCTTAAACTGCCGGAACGCACCCGCTTCCAGGTGCTGGCCCCTGTTGTGCGGGGCCGCAAAGGCACCCAGGCCAAGGAGCTGGACGCTGCCCGCCGCGGCGGTTACGCCCGCGTGCGCATTGACGGCAACATGTATGATCTGGACGAAGAGATCAAGCTGGAAAAGAATATCAAGCATACCGTTGAAATCGTCGTGGACCGCCTGTCCATCAATGATACGGTGCGCGGCCGCCTGGCCGATTCTATTGAGACTGCCGTTGCCCTGACCGGCGGCCTTGTCATCATTGATGTTATCGGCGGTGAACCGATGGAGTTCAGCCAGAACTATGCCTGCCCGGAGCACGGTGTTTCCATTGACGAACTTTCCCCCCGCATGTTCAGCTTTAACAATCCCTTTGGCGCCTGTGAAACCTGCACCGGCCTGGGCACCTTTATGAAGGTGGACCCGGCCCGCGTGATTCCGGATCCGCACAAGTCCATCCGCGAAAGTGCCATCAAGGCCAGCGGCTGGTATTATGCGGAGGGATCCATCTCTGAAATGTATTACAAAGCGCTGGGCAAGCGCTATGGCTTTACGCTGGATACCCCCATCAAGGAGATGAGCAAAGAAGCCGTGCACGCCATCCTGTATGGCACCGGAACTGAAAAAATCGAGATGCAGCGCGAGAATATGTTTGGCTCCGGCACCTATATGAACACGTTTGAGGGCATTATCCCCAACCTGGAGCGCCGCTTCCGTGAAACAGGCAGCGAGTGGGTCAAGGAGGAAATCGCCCTTGTCATGTCCAGCGAGGAGTGCCCCACCTGCCACGGCCAACGCCTGAAGCCCACCAGCCTCGCCGTCACGGTGGGCGGCATCAACATTGCCCAGTTCTGCGATATGAGCGTGAACGAGGAGCTGGAATTTATTCAGACGGCAAAAGTGTCCGAGCGGGATGAAGTCATCGCTGCCTCCATCTTCAAAGAGGTCAAAGAGCGTCTGGGCTTTTTGAAGAGCGTGGGTCTGGGGTACTTGACCCTGTCTCGCGGCGCATCGTCCCTTTCCGGCGGCGAAAGCCAGCGCATCCGCCTGGCGACCCAGATCGGCAGCGCACTGACCGGCGTGCTGTATGTGCTGGATGAACCCAGCATCGGCCTGCATCAGCGCGATAACGATAAGCTGATTGCCACCATGAAGCGCCTGCGCGACCTGGGCAACACCCTGATTGTAGTAGAGCACGACGAGGACACCATGCGCCAGGCGGACTATATTGTGGATGTCGGCCCCGGTGCCGGTGTGCATGGCGGCGAGATCGTGGCCGCCGGCAGTGTGGAGGACATCTGCAATGCCCCGCGCAGTGTGACCGGCGAGTACCTTTCCGGCCGCAAATTTGTGGAAGTTCCCACCGCCCACCGCTCCGGTAACGGTAAAATGCTCACGGTGGTCAAAGCGCGGGAAAACAACCTGCAAAACATTACCGTGGACTTTCCCCTTGGCAAAATGATCTGCGTGACCGGTGTTTCCGGTTCCGGCAAGTCCACGCTGGTCAATGAAATTTTGTATAAGTCGCTGGCCGCAGCGCTCAACGGCGCCCGCAGCCGCCCCGGCCAGTGTGACGAAGTTCAGGGTATGGAATGGATCGATAAGGTCATCGGCATCGACCAGTCGCCCATTGGCCGCACCCCGCGCTCCAACCCGGCCACCTACACCGGTGTGTTCGGCGATATCCGCACCCTCTTCTCCAACACCCAGGATGCCAAACAGCGCGGTTACGGCCCCGGCCGGTTCAGCTTCAACGTCAAGGGCGGCCGCTGCGAAGCCTGCGAGGGCGGCGGCATTGTGCAGATCGAAATGCACTTTCTGCCGGATATTTACGTCCCCTGCGATGTCTGCAAGGGCAAGCGCTATAACCGCGAAACGCTGGAAGTAAAATATAAAGACAAAAACATCTCCGATGTGCTGGATATGACGGTGGAGGAAGCCTGCAATTTCTTTGCCAACCAGCCCAAAATTGCGCGCAAACTGCAAACCCTGCAGGAAGTCGGCCTTGGCTATGTGCAGCTGGGCCAGTCGGCCACCACACTTTCCGGCGGCGAAGCCCAGCGTGTCAAGCTGGCCAACGAGCTTGCCCGCCGTGATACCGGCAAAACCGTCTATATTCTGGACGAGCCTACCACCGGCCTGCACATTGCCGATGTGCACCGCCTGGTCAAGGTGCTGGATAAGCTGGCCGATGCGGGCAACACCGTGATCGTGATCGAGCATAACCTGGATGTGATCAAGCGTGCCGACTATATCATCGACCTGGGGCCGGAGGGCGGCAGCGGCGGCGGTACCATTGTGGCAACCGGTACGCCGGAACAGGTGGCCCAGAACCCGAACTCCTTCACCGGCCAGTACCTGAAACCCGTGCTGGAGCGCGCCTGGAAACTGCAGGGCACAGCTCCGGCCCCCGTGCCGGAAGAGCCGGGACGCCCGGCGCCCGCAGAGGAAAAAGCCTCCGCCCAGCCGCCGCGCAAACGCAAAAAAGCAGACAAAAAATAACCACAACAGGGAACTTTGTGCAGCAAAAACGCAAAATTGGATTTGACAATTCCTGTCAACCTGTGGTTTAATTATCTTTACGCGCCTGAAAAAGCAAAATTCTGCGCGCACAGGGGGTACGCAGCAGCGTGATTCCCTGCATCCAAAAACGGGAGGGAACTGCCGAATGGCAAAAAAGAAGGAAGAATACGGCAACGAAAGCATCAAGAGCTTAAAAGGTGCAGACCGTGTGCGCAAGCGCCCGGCCGTTATCTTTGGCTCTGACGGTGTGGAAGGCTGTGCCCATTCCATTTTTGAGATCGTATCCAACTCCATCGACGAAGCGCGTGACGGCCACGGCAACAAAATCAACGTTACCCTTTACCCGGATCACTCTGTGGAAGTAGAGGACTTTGGCCGCGGTATCCCCGTCGATTACAATAAAGCTGAAGAACGCTGGAACTGGGATCTTGTGTTCTGCGAACTGTATGCGGGAGGCAAATATGGCGAGGGTAGCGGCAACTATGACTTCTCCCTTGGCCTGAACGGCCTTGGCCTTTGCGCCACCCAGTATTCCAGCGAATGGATGACTGCGGATATTTACCGCGATGGCATGCACTATCACCTGGATTTCAAAAAAGGTGAGAATGTCGGCGGGCTGAAAAAAGAGCCGTTCACCGGCCGCCGCACCGGCTCCGTCATCCGCTGGAAACCGGACACCGATGTGTTTACCGACATCAATGTTCCGGCGGATACCTTCAAGGATATGCTGCGCCGCCAGGCCGTTGTCAATGACGGTGTGACTCTCGTGTTCAACGACCGCACGGGCGAACGTGCCGAAAAAATCGAATATTTCTATGAACATGGCATTCAGGACTATGCCAATGAGATCGCCGGTGAGGGAACCCTGACCCCGGTGTATTTCTGCTCCGGTTCCGCAATCGGCCGCGACCGTGATGATCAGCCGGAATATCAGGTCAAAATGAACGTGGCGTTCTGCTTTTCCAACGCGGTGCAAACGCTGGAATACTATCACAACTCTTCGTGGCTGGAGCACGGCGGCAGCCCGGACCGCGCTGTCCGCCTGGCCTTTGTCAACCAGATCAACAACTGGCTGAAAAATAAGGGTCTGTACAAGAAAAACGAAAGCTCCATCACCTTCAACGATGTGCAGGACTGCCTGATTCTGGTTTCCTCCAGCTTCTCCACCCGCACCAGCTACGAGAACCAGACCAAAAAGGCCATCACCAACAAGTTTGTGGCCCAGGCCATGACGGAGTTCCTCAAGCACCAGCTGGAAGTCTACTTTGTGGAGCACCCGGACGAAGCCGAAAAAGCCTGCAAGCAGGTGCTAATCAATAAGCAAAGCCGCGAGCACGCCGAAAAAGCGCGTGTGTCCATCAAAAAAACAATGACCCAGCAGATGGACCTGGCCAACCGCGTGCAGAAATTTGTGGACTGCCGCACCAAGGATGCCACCCGCCGCGAACTGTACATCGTGGAGGGCGATTCCGCTATGGGCGCGGTCAAACAGAGCCGCGATTCGGAGTTCCAGGCTATCATGCCCATTCGCGGTAAGATCCTGAACTGCCTGAAGGCCGATTACGCCCGCATTTTCAAGTCTGACATTATCACAGACTTGATCCGCGTGATGGGCTGCGGCGTGGAGCTGGGCGGTAGCCACAATAAGGACCTGGCTACCTTTAATCTGGACAACCTGCGCTTTAACAAGATCGTCATCTGTACCGATGCTGATGTGGACGGTTATCAGATCCGCACCTTGGTGCTGACGATGCTCTACCGCCTGACCCCCACCCTCATCAATCAGGGGTATGTGTATATCGCGGAATCCCCGCTGTATGAGATCAACACCAAAAATAAGACCTACTTTGCCTATACCGAGCCGGAAAAGGCCGATATCATGAAGCGGATCGACGGCCAGAAGTTTACGATCCAGCGATCCAAAGGTCTGGGCGAAAACGACCCCGAAATGATGTGGCTGACCACCATGAGCCCCGAAAGCCGCCGCTTAATTAAAGTTCTGCCCACCGATGTTCAGCGCACGGCGGAGGTGTTTGACCTGCTCCTGGGCGATAATCTGCAGGGCCGTAAGGAGCACATTGCGGAGCACGGCGCTGAATATCTGGACGATCTGGATGTATCTTAATCAGGGGAGGAGAGAGCAAAATGGCAAAAAAAGCAACCAAAAAGAAAGCCGCCCCTGCCCGCCCGCAGCTGGGCGATAACGTCGAGATCCTCTCTGCCGGTGAGGTCATCGAAAGCCCCATTACCGATACGCTGGAAACAAACTACATGCCTTACGCCATGAGCGTTATTGTTTCCCGCGCGCTGCCGGAAATTGACGGCTTCAAGCCCGCCCACCGCAAACTGCTGTATACCATGTACGGCATGGGCCTGCTGAAAGGTGCCCGCACCAAAAGCGCCAACATCGTGGGCAGCACCATGCACCTGAACCCCCACGGCGATGCCGCCATTTACGACACCATGGTGCGTATGGGCCGTTCCAACGAAAGCCTGCTGGTGCCCTTTGTGGACTCCAAGGGTAACTTTGGCAAGGCGTACAGCCGCGATATGGCTTACGCCGCTGCTCGTTACACCGAGGCAAAGCTGGAACCTGTGTGTGAAGAGCTGTTCCGCGATATCGACAAGGATACTGTGGATTTTGTGCCCAACTATGACGGCACCACCACCGAACCGACGATGCTGCCGGTCACCTTCCCGACCATTCTGGCCAACAACACACTGGGCATTGCGGTCGGTATGGCGTCCAACATCTGTTCCTTCAACCTGGTGGAGCTCTGCAATGCAACCATCGCCCTGATGAAAGACGACCAGGCGGACCTGGCCCAGCTGATGCCCGCGCCGGATTTTGTCGGCGGCGGTTCCATCCTGTATGATGCCGCCGAGATGCAGAATGTGCTGGAAAAAGGCCGCGGCAGCATCCGCGTGCGCGCCCAGTGGGCTTACGATAAAGAGAACAACTGCATTGACATCACCCGCATTCCGCCGACCACAACGGTGGAAGCCATCATGGATAAGATCACCGAGCTGGTCAAACTGGGCAAGATCCGTGAGATCAGCGATATGCGTGATGAAACCGACCTGAACGGCTTGAAGCTGACCATCGACCTCAAGCGCGGCCAGGACCCGGACAAGCTGATGGCGCGTCTGTTCAAGGCAACCCCGCTGGAGGACAGTTTCGCCTGCAACTTCAATGTGCTGATCGGCGGCCAGCCCCGCGTGTTGGGCGTGCGCCAGATTTTGTTGGAGTGGATCGCATTCCGCTCCGAATGCGTGCGCCGCCGCACCTACTATGATCTGCAGGGCAAGCAAAAGCGTTTGCACCTGCTGCGCGGCCTGGAAGCCATCCTGCTGGATATTGATAAGGCAATTGAAATTGTGCGCAACACTGCGGAAGAATCCGAGGTTGTGCCCAACTTGATGATCGGTTTTGGCATTGACGAAGTGCAGGCTGAGTATGTGGCGGAAATCAAGCTGCGCCACCTCAACCGTGAGTATATCCTCAAACGCACCGAGGAAATTGAGGAACTGGAAAAGGCGATCGCAGACTTGGAAGATGTTCTCAAACGCCCCGCCCGCATCCGCAAGATCATTATGACCGAGCTGGGCGATGTTGCCAAAAAGTATGGCAGCCCCCGCAAAACGGAAATTCTGTACGACCTGCCGGACGATTCTGCTGCCGATGAGCAGAACGAGATCCCGGATTACCCGGTCACGGTGTTCTTTACGCGGGAAGGCTACTTCAAAAAAATTACCCCGCAGAGCCTGCGCATGTCTGGCGAGCAGAAGCTGAAAGACGGCGACGAGGTGGTTTATACCAAAGAGACCACCAACAGCGCCGAGCTGCTCTTCTTTACCAACCATGCCCAGGTGTACAAATCCCGCGCATCGGAATTTGCCGATACCAAGGCCAGCGTGCTGGGTGATTATGTCGCTTCCAAGCTGGAAATGGAAGAGGGCGAAGTGCCGCTGTTCATGACGGTCACAGTCGATTACCGTGGTTACATGCTGTTCTTCTACCAGAACGGCAAGTGTGCAAAGATCCCGCTGGCCAGCTATATGACCAAGCAGAACCGCCGCAAGCTGCTGAAAGCCTATAGCGATAAGGAAGAACTTGCCGCAATGCTGCACATTGAGGAAGAAACCGAGCTGGCCGTCTTCACCAGCGGCGGCACCGGTGGCCCACGCTTGATCCTGGTCGGCAGTGCGCTGATTCCCGAAAAGGCTACCCGCGATACCGCCGGTATCAACATGGTAACGCTGAAAAAGAACGCCCGAATCGCCAAAGTGCGCCTGGCGGCGGGGCTGGAACTGAAAGACCCGCACCGCTACCGCGTGCGCACCCTGCCCGCAGCCGGCGCGCTGCTCCGCCAGGAGGACACGACCGAGCAGATGAGTCTGTAAGGAGCAAAAAAAGGCAATGCAATCTTTTTCTGCACAAGGCAGGGTAAAGTTCTTGCATTTTGCTTTTTGGTATGTTATATTATAACCTGTATGAGAGTTAGGGCAGGCCGAAACATCCGTTTTGGCTGTGGCCTGAAAAGGAGTTGCTGTTAATCCATGACCGCTTATGAAATCGCGTTCGGCGTTGTGCTGATCATTGTTTCGGTTCTGATCGTTGTGTTCACTTTGTCCCAGACCCAGAAAGGGCAGGGCCTGTCTGCTGCCATTATGGGTGATAGCAGCTTTATGGCTGCCGGCCGCGAGCGTGGCCTGGATGCCAAGCTGGCCAAAGTGACCAAAATCTGCGGCGCTGTTTTCTTTGTAGCTACGCTGCTGGTTGGTGTGCTGAGTGCCCGCTTGTAATTGAATGAAAGGAGAACGGTCTGGCCAATTTTGTTGGCGTTCCGCTTTCCCTTATTCAGGAACCGTCAACGACCCGCCCAATACCGCGGGTCGTTTTTTATGGGAAAAATAAAAAGGTCACAATGGTGCAGGTGCTGCCGCGAAACCAAAGGCCACGCCTGCTATGGAAGGACCCTGCCGGGTGGCAGGGTGACGTAAACGAGGAGTAAAAACAAAGGCATGGGCCGCTGCCTGTGCCCAACCCAAAGGAGAAAACATGACACCATTACAGAAAAATATTCTTGCAGCGTGCAAGCGCCGCCCCCAGACCCTGCGTGAACTGCAGAATGCTTTGCAGGTGGATAATTCCCGCCTGCGCAACACCGTAACCGGCATGGTAGCTACCGGTATGCTGTCCGCCCGCAACGGTACCTATGTTCCGGGCTTTGCCGTGATGGAAAATACCGATGCCCCCGCTGGCATTCCCTGCACACTGGTCAAGCTGGCGGCCCGCTTCGGCTTTGCGTCCCGCGATGACGGCACCGGCGATATCTTTATTCCCGGCCGCGCCCTGCATGGTGCTATGCCGCAGGATAAAATCATCATCAAACTGTTCGACCACCCCCGTGTGGAGGGCAGCGCCGAGGGTGAAGTGGTGGAGGTGACCACCCCGCACAACACCTTTGCCGGTACCATTGTGCTGACTGAGGACGGCCGCCTTGCCGTGGAGCCGGACGGCTGCCGTGATGTGCGCATTGTGCTGGATAAAAAAGGCGTCAACGGCGCACAGCTGGGGGATAAGGTCGGTGCTATCCTGACCAACCGCGGCCAGCGCCATATGGACCACCGCTGCGCTGTTGCCGAGCGCTTCGGCACTTCCGACCGTGCAGCAGAGTGCGCCAAGGCTGTGCTGTATGGCCGTGATGTCCGCCAGGAATTCCCGGAGGAGGTATTGGCCGAAGCTCACGCATATGATAACGCTCTCATCGACCCCGCCGAAGCTGCCCACCGCGCCGACCTGCGCGGTCTGCCGATCTTTACCATCGACTCTGCCGAGACCAAGGA
>OLPZ01001715.1_pt1 | contig 13859 bp, 9 predicted proteins | sample 1672711 | NCBI WGS metagenome assembly OLPZ01 (sample SAMEA3136716, study PRJEB25190) | human gut metagenome
TATTCTCTCTGAGAAGAAAATTTAGGAGGATTTATGAAAAAACTTACAGACTACATGGCAGAAGAGCTTTCTGCAGCATTTGAAAAAGCAGGATACGATTCATCCTACGGTAAAGTAGGCGTTTCCAACCGTCCTGACCTTTGCGAATACCAGTGCAATGGTGCCATGGCGGGAGCTAAGGCTTATAAGAAAGCGCCGTTTATGATCGCAGATGACGTAGTGGGCAATCTGGCAGATTCCAAAGTATTTTCCATGAAAGAAATGGTAAAGCCCGGATTTATCAACCTGAAAGTCAGCGAAGAGTTTCTTGCAGATTATCTGAAAGAGATGGAGAAAGATGAGAAGCTTGGTGCAGACACAGCCAAAGAGCCGAAGACCATCGTAATCGATTACGGCGGACCGAATGTTGCCAAACCTCTTCATGTAGGTCATCTCCGTTCTGCAATTATTGGTGAAAGTATTAAGAGAATCGGTCGTTTCGTAGGCCATAAGGTGATCGGTGATGTTCATCTTGGTGACTGGGGACTTCAGATGGGACTGATCATTACAGAGCTGAAGCACAGACAGCCGGAGCTTGTATATTTTGATGACAGCTATACAGGTGAATATCCTGCAGAGGCACCTTTTACTATCAGTGAGCTTGAGGAGATTTATCCATGTGCAAGCGGCAAATCCAAGGAGGATGAGGCATACCGTCAGGAAGCACTGGAGGCAACTCATCTTCTTCAGCAGGGTAAGCCGGGGTACATGGCTCTCTGGAACCACATTATGAGTGTTTCTGTTACAGACCTTAAGAGAAACTATGCGAATTTGAACGTATCCTTTGATCTGTGGAAAAAAGAGTCTGATGCGCAGCCTTACATTCCGGACATGGTAGAGATGATGAAGGAAAAAGGCTTTGCATATGAGGATCAGGGAGCGCTTGTTGTAGACGTTAAAGAGGAGACCGATACCAAGGAAATCCCGCCATGTATGCTTCTGAAATCAGATGGAGCATCTCTTTATACTACTACAGACCTTGCCACAATTGTAGAGCGTATGAAGCTGTTCCAGCCAGATGAGATCCTTTACGTTGTTGACAAACGTCAGGAGCTTCATTTTATTCAGGTCTTCCGCTGCGCAAGAAAGACCGGTCTTGTGAAAGAAGACACAAGGCTTTCCTTCCTTGGCTTCGGTACTATGAATGGAAAAGATGGCAAACCGTTCAAAACAAGAGAGGGCGGTGTTATGCGCCTTGAGAACCTGATTGCCGATATTGATGAGGAAATGTTCACAAAGATCGTAGAGAACAGAAGTGTCCGTGATAAAGATGCAAGAGATACTGCTAAGATTGTAGGTCTGGCAGCAATTAAATATGGCGATCTTTCCAATCAGGCTACCAAGGATTATATTTTTGATGTAGACCGCTTCACCTCTTTCGAGGGAAATACAGGTCCGTACATCCTTTATACAATCGTTCGTATCAAATCCATCCTGAACCGTTATGTGGAAGCAGGCGGAAATCTTGAAGCAGGTGAGATCCTTCCGGCATCTAACGGCAGCGAGAAGAACCTGATGCTTCAGCTCAGTGGATTTGGAAGTATGATCGAGAGTGCATTTGAGGAAAAAGCTCCGCATAAAATCTGTGCATATATTTATGAGGTTTCCAATGCATTCAACAGCTTTTATCATGAGACCAAGATCCTCAGTGAAGAGAATCAGGCGCAGAAGGAATCCTATATCCGTCTTCTGCAGCTGACCAAGAGAGTGCTTGAGACAAGTATTGATCTTCTTGGATTCGAGGCACCGGATAAGATGTAATAAAATAATAAGCAGATTATGAGGGCATGGTCTGTGGTATGGAGCTGCGGCACTTTCTGGAAAAGCTGGAAGTGAGCGGCTCCTTTTTTCTTTACGCAAGCGACGTGACCAGGTTCATGCCTGCATGAGACGCTGACGGCTGCTGCGATAAGAGGTAAAGCTTACATAGTGTGTTTTGTCTCATTTTTGTATCGTTATGCTTTAAGGCAGAAAGGAAATGTCAGATGAAAGCGAAACATCATACAAATTTTCTGCCGGACAGGGTGTTTTCCTATTTTCAGAAAGAATGGAAAGTGCTTCTGGCAGTGACTATATCCGGTTTGATCTATAATATCGGCCTTCTGGCAGGTCCCTGGTTTGAGGGGAAAATGACCGGCTGCCTGGTGGATATCCTGAAAGGGGCTGACCAGTTTTCAGATATGCTGGTTCTGGTGCTGGGCTATGTGACCGCCATTGCAATTGTCCAGACTGCCAGATATATCAAGAGGTTTTATGTGCGGCGTTTTGCCAACAATGTAAATCGCAGAATGAAAGAAATCCTGTATGCCAGTCTGGTGCGGAAAAGTCGTGCAAGCCTTCGGGAAGAGGGGGAGGGAAGCATTATGACCAAGGCAATACTGGATGTGGATGACTGCGTAGAGGGAATGCGCAAATTCACTACGGAGATTTTTGATACAGGAGTTGCCCTGGCTGCTTATGCAGGAATGCTTTTGTGGTATGATTTCAGGCTTGCCTTGCTTTGCATGATTTTCCCGCCGGTTTCTTATATGACGGCGGAAAAAATGAAAAAAATGATCCAGATAACCGGAACTGCATACAAAGAGCAGTCTGGACATTTAAGTACAGCGACTCTGGATCGGGCGGAAAATGCTGTTACATACCGTGTTTTTGGATGTGAAGAGGATCGCCGCAAGGCATATGAAGAAAATCTTACCGCTTATGAAAAGTCAGCAGTAAAAGCGAATATCTGGAATTCCATCATGCCGCCTTTGTACCGGATCATTTCCATGACCGGGGTACTGTTTATCCTGTATTTTGGACAGAAAAATGTTCTGGGAACAGGCTGGAGCACATGGACGATTGCATCTTTTACTACTTTCCTGGCATGTTTTGTGAAGCTGTCCGTGAAGTCATCCAGTGCAGCGAAGCTGTTTAATGCAGTGCACAAGGCGCAGATTTCCTGGAAGCGTATTAAGCCGCTTTTGACAAAGCAGGAAGAAATTCCAAAGAGTGAGAAAAATGTGTCTGGAATTCTGGAAAATGGGAAAGTGGAAAAGATCGAAAATGTGTCTGCTAAACATGCAGAAGAAACATTGTCGCAGAGGGAACTATCTCAGCTAGAGATAGCCCAGTCAGAAATTCGTTACAGGAACGTAAAACAATTGCAGGTCCGTCATCTGAATTTTGCTTATCCGGATGGGAAACAGATTCTGAAGGATATTTCCTTCAAGGCTGAAAAAGGGCAGATAATCGGAATTACCGGACCAGTGGCCTGCGGAAAGTCTACTTTGGGAAAAGTATTTTTGTGCGAGTATCCATATGAAGGTCAGATTCTTGTGGATGGCAAAGAGCTTCAGAATATGCCCCCATCCTGGCAGACGAATATCATAGGCTATCTTGGTCATGATCCGGAGCTGTTTAACGACAGCGTGGAAAACAATGTGCTTATGGGTGAACAGAAAAAGACAGAGGATTTCCTGAAAATGGTTTGCATGGCAGAAGAAGTAAATGAGATGGATGATGGTTTACAGACTCTGGTAGGAAATGGTGGCGTACGTCTTTCGGGCGGACAGGGAAAACGTCTGGCTCTTGCAAGAACTCTTTGCCACAAAAAGCCAGTTCTGGTTCTGGATGATCCTTTTTCGGCTTTGGATAAGAGCACCGAGAGACAGATTTTTGCCAATTTGAAAGCACAGGCGAAAGAGAATATTGTGCTGCTGATTTCCCACCGTCTGTATCTGTTTCCGCAGATGAATCAGATCATCTGGATGGAAGATGGAAAAACAGTGGTGGGTACGCATGAAGAATTACTTGTGAAGGTACCGGAGTATAAGAAATTATTTACTGAGGAAGGAGGTGCAGAGAGTGAAGACAGACAGAAATAAGAACAACGTGAAATCAGAAGAAAATATGATTTTGGAAAAGAGCAGAAGGTCAGATGCAAATGTTTTTCCGGTAGAAAACAAGGGAAAAGGGAAAATTGCAAAAGCGAAAAAAAGACAGGTAAAAGGTGTGATCTGGAAAACAGTTCTGCAGCAGAAATGGCTGTCTATGGGTATTGTCTTTGCTGTAGCAGGCGCAGTGGTAACGGCTCTTATCCCGCCGCTGATCCTGGCAAAAATCGTAGATACAGTCACAGCGGGAAAAGCCGTGACATTCTGGGTGATTTTCCTTTATTTTGCAATGCTTGCACTTACCGGATTCATGGAATCTGCCAGGGAAGGTCTGCTTACCGTATTTGGGCAGAAAATCACACATGCACTTAGAAGCAGCCTTATGGAAAAATTCATATGCCTTACTTCTGACAAACTGACAGGGCTGGAACCTGGAACTCTGGCTTCACGCTTTGTTGGTGATGTAGATACTGTGGAAAATCTTTTTACCTCAGGGATCATCAGCATGTTTGCTGACGCCTGCAAGATTATCAGTATTCTGGTGGTGATCTGGTTTGAAAATAAGGGACTCACTGTGGTGCTTCTTGTAATGCTGCCATTTCTTTTCTGGTTTACCAGACATGTGCAGAAAAACATGCTGGCAGCCCAGATTGAAAATCGTAAGGCTGTGGGAAGAGCCTCTGGACATGTGCCGGAAACCCTTCATAATATCCGTACCATCCATTGCCTTGCCAGGGAAAAATATATGGAAGAGCGTTACGATACTTATATCGGTGAAAGTTACCAGGCAATGGAGAGAACCAATTTTTATGATGCAGTATATTCACCGGTGATCTTGATTTTAAATGCAGTCGTGGTTGCAGCTGTGATGCTGCTTTCAGCATCTGGAAATAAGATGGTGCTCACGTTTTTTGGAATGTCTGCGGGAACTGCAGTGGCTGTGATCAACTATATTTCACAGATTTTTTCGCCGGTGGAAAGTCTTGGAATGGAGATTCAGACCATCCAGTCCGCGGTAGCTGGAATCCATAGGATTAATGAATTCTTTGGGCTGGAGGAGAAAGAAAATGGCGCACAGGAGAATGGAGATACCGAGAAAACCTGGAATAATCCGGCAACAAAAATAGAAGAAAACAGAAATGAAAAGATTAGCCGAAAGGAAGCGATGGCTGATATGGAAGAAAGGCACAGACTGGGAGCTTCTGACAGTAATAGTTTGCCGTTTGTAGAATTCCGGAATGTAACCTTCGGCTACGATGAGCATGTGGTGCTGGAGCATCTGAATTTCAAGGTGATGGATATCGATCAGGTGACTCTACTCGGACGAACTGGTGCAGGAAAGAGTACGATATTGAAGCTGCTTCTTGGACTTTATGAGCCGGATCAGGGACAGGTACTGCTCCACGGCATTCCGGCAACGGCTGTGAGGGCTGGAGAACGACGGAAACTCTTTGGATACGTAGAGCAGACTTTTCACATGGTGCCGGGAACCGTACGCGACCAGATTACATTATATGATGACCGGATCTCTGAGCGTCAGGTAAAGGCTGTTGCAGAGCTTACAGGTTTAAAAGAGGCAATTGAGAGTCTGGAAAATGGTTACGATACTTATTGCACCCCGGAGATTTTTTCCCAGGGACAGTGGCAGCTGCTATCCATTGCCAGGGCAGCAGTGGCAGAGCCCAAACTGCTTCTTCTGGATGAGATCACTGCAAACCTGGATGCGGAGACAGAGAAGGCTGTTCTGGCCGCATTGAAACGTGTGGCAAAGGATCGTACCGTTATTTCCATTTCACACAGAACGTCCGCAGAACTGGGAAGGACGATTCAGATTTAATCTGAGATTGTGAAAAGCACTTATAAAATTTTTATAAAGTGCTTTTCACAGTGGACTTTAAATGTTATAATTCTGATTACATTCTTAAATGTCTGATTCGAAGCTTTTTCAATCGCGCTTCGGAATAGCGGACATTTCATAATCACTAATTTTTTATCTTATTTATATTTATCATTTGCCGGAGATCGCCGACAGTATTCACTTAATTTATGCAGACAACGAGCTAGAGCCTGTGCTTGCGTCAGACCTTGAAGCGTGTTTTGTCTCATTTTTGTTATTGAAAATAGTTACATGTTTTTATGAAAAAGAGGTGATTATCATCAATCTTACAGGTATGATCTTGAAAATGCGTTACTGTATCCTGGAGCAGGTGGGCGCAGGCGGGGAAGGGCATTTGTACCTTGCCAGGGATATGGAGCTTGGAAATTACTGGGCAGTAAAAGAACTTCCCCTTGAGAAAAAGCGTGAAGCCAGACTGCTGCGGCTTCTGGAACATCCATCCATTCCACGGATGGTAGATTATGTGGAAAATGGGGATCATTGTTATCTGATCATGGAATATATTCGTGGAAAGTCCCTTGGACAGATGTTAAAGGAGGGACATGTTTTTGCAGTGGATGAGCTTCTTTCCTACGGAGACACTGTGCTTGCAGTTCTGGAATATCTTCATGGGCAAAAGCCGCCGGTATATTATGGGGACTTGAAACCGGATAATCTTATGCTTTCAGATTCGGGCAAATTGTATCTGGTGGATTTTGGGAGCGCGGTGTTTGGATTTGGAGAAAATCAGCGGATCTGTATGGGAACAGAAGGCTTTGCCGCTCCAGAACAATATGAGGGAAAAGTAAACAGCTCCAGTGATCTTTATGCTTTGGGAAAAACATTACAGGCGCTGGCAGGAAAAAACTGGTTATCCGTTTTGTGGAAAGTTCCTGGGTTTGCTTTGTTTCTCTATAAATGTACCCGGCCTCAGGGGAAAAGACGATTTGAAAATGCGGCACAGGCAAGAAAAATGCTTTCTGGTATAGGAAAAAGAAAAGGGCTTGCCAGAAAAAATGCAGCGGTGGTGATTGGAACTACGGGGATTTTGCTGGCTGCAGGTGTATTTCTTGCAGGATCAGAGCAGCAGGCAGCTTTCGAAAGTGCATTGGCAGAAGTAACGAAAGGATATTACGAGATAGAGGAAAATGAGTCCTCTTCGTTGTCAAAGAAATTTGCAGCAGAAGCGGATAAAAAAAGTACAGACAAAGAAGCAGATAAATTTCTTCTTAAAAAATGCGAGCATGCAGAAAGTGCTTTGCAAAAACTGCAAAAAGAATATACGAAAGATGAAGAGCAGAGAAAATTGCTTTTATTATTGGCGGTAAATGCGGAACTTCAGAAAGAGTGGGAACGGGCCGCCGTGTATTATGAGCAGCTGCTTTTGTATGCGCCGGAATTTGCAGAAGGGTATGGGAAATATGGACTGTTCCTTTTGCGAAGAGGTCAGAAGAATTCCAGCAGGAGACTTTATGTTTTATACAGAAGCAGTAAGGCAGATGGGACGGATTGTAAGAGCGTTGAAATCTGGGAAAAACAGATGGAAAGTGAAACAGGTGAGGGAAAATGAAAAGATGGAGAAGCATAAGGAGAAAAATTGCGAAAAATTCAAATCGAAAAGGTATATATTCGCACAGCATCTGGAATAACTTTCGGAAACCTGGAATTTATCTGATGGTGACAGTGATTTTACTTATTACCAAAGTTGGTATACTTTACACTTATGGTGGGGAATTTGGAGGATTTGATATCGATATTGGTGCTGATGAAGGTATATTTGATAATTGGGAGGAGGCTGAAGGAAATCAGGAAACTACGGAGCCAGAGCAGAAAGAAAATGGGAGCAGTAATGGTAATGAAAGTAATAACAACAGCAATAATGACAGCGCGAATGGCGGTATTAGCAGTAATGACATAGAAAATGACGGTAATAATAACAGTCATAATAGCGGCAGCAGTAACGATAACAACAGCGGGAATAATAACAGTAACAACAATAATAACAACAATAATAACAATAACAGTAATAGCAACGCAGGAGCTGGCTTGTCGAAAACAGAGAACGGTGACAACACAGGTGATAAGGAGGGCTGGGAAAAACCTCAAGCTGCGGGTTCTGAGAGAAGACCAAAAGAAAATAGGAAAGAAATAAAGAAAGAAAACAGTGTCACGGCAGCCTCACCGGCAAACAAAAACGCAGAGAATGAGAAAACGAATATAAATGCAGACAACAGTGCTAATGGAACTGAGTCTAAAAGCAATACTACAAAAAACACTCCCCGTGTAAAGAAGGATAGCTCAAAAAGCAAAGAAGAAAAGTCAGAAGATACCGCAGCAGATGAAAATATAAGTGAAAGCAGGATTACTGCCAGAGAAACAAAGAATACTGATCGGAAAAAAGCAGATAGGTCCAAAGCAAAAATTACGGAAAGTCCTAAAAAAGAAAATACCAGTGAGCACTTGAAACTCACAGGAGCCGGCACGGTTTTTACAGCAGTCGGAATGGCAAAGACATCTCATGGACTTGGATTCTATAACAGAAATGATGAAAATAGAGAAAAAAATGAAAACACAAATAAAAACAATAACATAAATGATGATGAAAATAGCACAATACGTTTTGTACACGAAGAAACAGTCCCTGTAAATGAATATCCTGAAATACAAGTTATAAGAACTACCGGTGAGCAGGATGTTACAATTCTGTCTTTGAACCTAAATGGTGATGAGATTTTCTGGCACCAGGAGGGGGATACCCTTATATTTGACCAGCCGATTACAGCGAAGGAAAATACTGTGAAGGTGATTGCTGTAATAGATGGGAGAAGAATTGTGCATATGCCTATATGGGAGTTTTGAAAGTGTGCATCAATTGTTACTGGTCATGGAGTGAATGGTAACCATTAACTAAGATTTTGCCATCTGGACGTTATAAAGAAATGATGTTATAATTAACACCCATATAGCGAAAGACTTGAAAAATCAACGACAAAAATTACATGACGGTACAGGAGGCAAAACACAGATGTACAAAGCTATTTTATTTGATCTGGACGGAACTCTCACCGATTCCGGGGAGGGAATCACCAAATCCGTACAATATGCTCTGGAGAAGGTAGGAAAACCAGAACCAGATCTTCAGAAGCTGCGCATTTTTGTGGGACCGCCCCTTTTGGAGCAGTTTCAGGAATATGCGGGAATTGACGAAGAAACAGCAAGAAAGGCAGTTGAGATTTACAGAGAACGATACGCACCAGTGGGGATTTATGAGAATGAACTGTATCCTGGCATTCCGGAAATGTTATCCGGACTGAAACAAAGAGGATACAAGCTTGCCATTGCGTCTTCCAAACCAGAGAATTTCGTGAAGATCGTTGCGGAATATTTCCATATTGATTCTTATTTTGACGAGATGGTTGGAAGTGAGCCTGAGGGTAGACGAACCAATAAGACAGAGGTGATCGAGGAAACTCTGAAGCGGCTGGGATTTTCTGAACACCGTGACCAGGTGATCATGGTGGGGGATAAAGAGCATGATGTATTTGGGGCAAGACGCGCCGGATTGGAATGCATTGCAGTTTCCTATGGGTACGGAACCGAAGAAGAACTGAAAAATGCCCATCCTTTTAAAATTGTGAATTCGGCAGAGGAAATACTGGATTTTTTCGCCTGAGCCCCAGAAGAAAACAGAAAATGCCGGTTTTGGCATGGAAGTGTCTGTATCCGGTGGGAATCCATTTTGTGCTTTCCCAGCTTGTCTCCTATCTGGGACTGTATTTTCTGGTGCAGCGGACTGGTGCAGATATGAGTGCATATTACCAGCATGTGCTTATGCTGACTGGTCTGACAGGGATTTTGGCTGCAGTTCCCTGCATATTGTTGTATCGGGGCGATTTTTCAAGAAGAAAAGAAACCGGGATATTATATCCTGCAGCTGATCGTCACCTTCCTGTTCCTGAAATTCTGGGGTTTCTTATAATTGGCGCATTTCTTGGTCAATATGGAAACATTCTGGTAGGGCTTTTTCAGCAATATTTGAATCCGGAAGCTTATCAGGAAACTCAGTCCCTGATTTCCGAGGGGAAAAGTATCTGGAGTCTGATTTTCTGGATGGGGATTGCAGCACCTTTTGCAGAAGAGGTTATTTTCCGCTGGCTGGTATTTCTTCGTATGAGAGATAATATGCGCGTGATCACAGCTGCACTGTTTTCAGGACTGACATTTGGAATTTACCATATGAATCTGCTCCAGGGAGTGTATGCAACTATTATGGGATTGCTTTTCGCATTGATCCTGGAATGGAGAGGAAATCTGTTTGCCAGTGTATTTCTTCATATGGGGGCAAATATCTGGAGCCTGCTGGTCAGTGATGTGATGCTGTACATGCTGGATCATACAGGAGCCACATCCGTAATTGCACTGAATCTGTTTCTTGTTTTTGCAGGAACTTATGGTATCTGGAGATGCTATAAGAATTATCAGAAACGAGGATGTACGAGGCTGATATAAAGCATAATCAGAAATATATTAAGAAAAATAGAAGACCTTCTTACAAAATCCTGGAAAAACAGGGGAGATTGTGAGAAGGCTTTTTTTGTTGGTGCATTCCAATTTATAAATATTTAAGAATTCCCCATCTTGAATTCCCAGCGCACATATGCTATCCTAACTGTATTAAACGTATTAATACACTTGGAAAGGAGGCAGTCTGCCTATGATCGTTTTGGATTATCAGGATAGAAGGCCGCTGTACGAGCAGGTGGAGGAGAAGTTTCGAAACCTGATTTTGATCGGAGCTTTGGAACCCGGTTCCCGAATGCCTTCTGTACGGCAGCTTGCAATGGAATTGTCCATCAACCCGAACACCATCCAGCGTGCTTATATGCAATTAGAACAGGAAGGGCTGATATATCCGGTTAAGGGAAAAGGAAATTTTATTGCAGATAGTGAAGAAGTGCGAAAAATCAGCAAAGCTTCCTATACAGAAGAACTGAAAAACCTGATCCGGAAGGGAAAGGCTATGGGAATGGAAGCGGAAGAGCTGATCTACATTATTAGGGAGTGTTACAAGGAGGAGAAGCCATGATAGAAGTCAAAGAATGCAGTAAGGCGTTTGACACTGTCAAAGCGGTCAATAAAGCAACTCTGGATGTTGGAGTGCGGGAAGTGTTTGGTCTTGTGGGCAGTAACGGCGCCGGGAAAAGCACCCTGCTTCGGATGATGGCTGGAATTATAAAGCCAGATGAAGGGGAAATCCAGATTGACGGTATGCCAGTGTATGAAAATGAAGAAGCAAAGAAACTGTTTTTCTATATCTCAGATGACAGTTATTTTCCGGCAAATTATACAGCAATGGATCTGGTGCGCTTTTACCGGAACTTTTATCCTCAGTTCCGAACCAGGTTTTTTCATGAACTGATGGAACAATTCCATCTGGAAGAAAATCGCAGAATTGCAACTTTTTCCAAAGGTATGAAAAAACAGGTTCTGGTAATCATCGGTGTGTGCGCGGCAACGAAATATCTGTTTTGCGATGAGACCTTTGATGGACTTGATCCAGTAATGCGTCAGGCAGTAAAGAGTCTGTTTGTGTCTGAAATCATGAATCGGGATTTTACCCCGGTGATCGCATCTCATAATATGAGAGAACTGGAGGACGTGTGTGACCATGTAGGATTCCTGCACAAAGGAGGAATTCTTTTATCCAGAGAACTGGAAGACATGAAATTCCATATCCATAAGATCCAGTGTGTACTGCCGGATCAGACAAAAGAAGAAGCACTTTTGAAAGAATTGGACGTTTTAAAGAAAGAACATCAGGGATCACTTCTGATACTTACTGCAAGAGGGACCAGAGAAGAAATACTTCAGAAAGTACAGACACAGAATCCAATATTCTGCGAAGTGATTCCATTGACACTGGAGGAGATATTTATCAGCGAAACGGAGGTGGCAGGCTATGAAGTCAAAAACATTTTCTGGTAGATCATTAAGAAGCAGCTTAAAAGGCAGTACCTGGATTCTGGTGCTGTTGTTACTGGGGTTTATGGTTGCATTTCCGGTAGCAGAACTGATGCTGATCGGAAATCAGACGGATGAAATCCACAGGATGACTTTTGCCATGATCTGTTCCTATCTGATAGTTCCAGGCTTTTTGGTTACAATGCTTGCGGCCGTTGTAAATGCCCTGAATGAATTCTGGTATCTTTTTTCCAGAGATAAGATTGATTTTTATCACAGTCTTCCGGTAACAAGAAGCAGGTTCTTTTGGGAAAAAGCAATCAGAGGTTTGGTGCTGTATCTGGTTCCATATGTGATCATGGAACTGATCACAATGGCGATCGCAGTCAGCAAAGGACATGGTAGTCATCTGATCACGGCAGCGGGGCAAATGTTTCTGGAACATTTGCTTATGTATCTGCTGCTGTATTTCGGAGCAGTGTTGGCACTGGCAATTGCGGGAAATATTCTGGCAGGTATTCTGTCATTATGCTGTGTTTACCTTTACGGACCGGTACTGGGCATTCTTTTATGGGTGCTGGAAATGATGTATTTCAGAACGAATATGGGACTTAAAGAGGGAATGGCAGAAAAGATATCTGTTTTTCTTTCACCTGTATCTATTTCCGTGGCATTGCGGACTTATTCAGGACAAAAGAATTTCTGGATCATTATAGTGGGCGGGATACTGCTTCTGATTGTTCTGGCAGTATGTGCATATCTGGCATATACAAAGCGTCCAGCTGAGAAAACAGGAAAATCTTTTGTTTACGGATTTCTGGAACCAATCCTTTTGTTTATGGTCGTAATCCCTGCTGCTCTGGCAATTGGAACGATGTTTGCGCTGATCGGACCGGAAGAGAACAGGACTGGCTGGTGGATATTCGGGCTTGTGCTGGGGACAGTTGTATTTTATGGAATTTTGCAGGTTATTTTTGCAATGGATTTCCGTAAAATGGCAGCACATAAGCTGCAGCTTATGCTTTTGGGAATATGTGTAGCTGTCAGTGCCTGGATATTACACACAGATGCCATCGGATATGATACAAGAATTCCGACAATGGCAAAAACTGAGGGAATCAGTCTGAATCTGGAGTGGATAGGAACTGAGAGTGTGAATGAACCGCAGATGGAAGTGAGTTCTGGTTCATATAAACTGGACAGACTCTTTTATTTTATGGGCGGAAATTATGGCAGATGGACAGATGCAGGAATGTCAGATAAAATCTATGAAGTGTTAAAAGAAATTGCGTCTTATCAGAACAGTAAGGAGTGCAGCGGAACAGAAATAGGAGTTCAGTTTAAAAAGAAGAGCGGTTTCGATATTACCAGACAATATATAGTGACAGCGGAGCAGCTTGGCAGACTGCTGGAAGCATGCTATGAGCAGGGAACATTAAAAGATAATAAATATGATATTCTGGAAAAGTACAGACAGAAAGTGTCTTTTATAACAGTAGATCCTTTAAATGAATTAGATGATCAGTACTCTGTAACATTGGAAAAATCTGACAGTCAGAAGCTGCTGGATCTGCTGAAACAGGATATAGCAGAAGCCTCACCGCAGGAACTTATAGGAATCCCGTGTGGACAGATGGAGCTTTACGCTACTTCCTATGCAGATATGGATGAGCATATTGCGCCGGAATCCTATGCAGAAGTAGGAAGATATATTTTCCCGACATTTAAGCGGACACTTGTTTTCCTGAAAGAAAAAGGTTATGCTTTTGTTATGGAAAAAGAAAATCTGAAACAGTACGATTATTCAGTGACATATAATGCAGAAGAAATGGATGTCACAGATTCTGAACAGAAAGAAGAATTAGCCCAGAGCCTGATCCGTGAATTGGAGTGTCCGGCATGGCTGGAAACGGAGGCGGGTGTGAGTGTGAAAGTGGCTCTGAACAGTACAGAGTCTGCCGGAGAATCGCTAAACGGAATAGAGTTTGCTGTACTGAAAGCGAAAGAGCCGGAATTTATAAAGAAAATAGTAGAAACTGGCGAGGAAGAAGAATGAAGAAAGCAGTTCGTCTGGACAAATTCCTGGCAGATGCAGGAGCAGGAACCAG
>OLPZ01001719.1_pt1 | contig 13840 bp, 15 predicted proteins | sample 1672711 | NCBI WGS metagenome assembly OLPZ01 (sample SAMEA3136716, study PRJEB25190) | human gut metagenome
AACTTAATTTGACAAATCATAAGAAATATCTTTTTGGGTAGCAATCGTATTTGCTAGTCTTTATTTTGATAAAAGTTTTGAGCAAAAAACTATATTGAACAATATAGTTTGGATATTGGCAGTTATTTTATTATTATTTGATGCTTTTACAATTGGTGTGCCTAAAAAGATACAAGGTAAAAACAATGAGTGAAGAATTAAAAACGATTAAAGAGTTGGCGGATGAGTTAGGTGTTTCCAAACAAGCTATTCAATATCATATAAAATCATTGACAAACAAAAACCGACAAACAAACGACAAAGGTGTAACGGTTTTGTCTGCGATAGAACAAGAATTTATAAGGGGTAAAGTAGACAAGCAGACAAACAAAAACAAGACAAATGAACCGACAAAAAAGCGGCAAACAGACAAACAAAAAGAACCGAATATTAATCAATATTTGTTAAATGAAATTGAAGAAGTTAAGAAAAATAGGGATAAACAATTAGCAGTTAAAGATAAACAAATAGAAAATAAAGACATTCAAATTGCACAAATGCAAAATCTGCTAGATCAGCAACAACGTTTAGCCCTACAAGATAAAAAATTGCTGGAAGAATACAAGGCAGAGAATGATAGCTTAAAAGCCCTTAAAATGCCCACAGAGGACACAAAAGAGAATCAATCGCAGGAAGAAGTCCAAACCCTTAAAAAGCAAATGGAAGCCTTAAATGATAAAATAAAAGGACAGGAACAGGCGAATAATCAAAGTTCTAAAAAATGGTATCAATTTTGGAAATGACAAAAAACCTATAAAATGAGATTTTAGGCTTTTTATTATTCAAGTGGCATAATTACTCAAAACCATTTAAAAGGGCTTAAAAGGAAAAATATGAGCTTATAGGACTATTCAAGCATTAAAGGGAGTGAAAAATTCATTTTTCAATTTCTTTAGTGCTTTTTCGTTGGTTTGCTCAACGACAGGAGCATTATTTTTTACATGGATAAACCCGAATTGCTAGTTAATTTCATTGGAAAATAAATAAGTCGTGCTATCCTAATCTTAAACCACTAAGCATTAGAAAGCGCACGACTTATATGACTTATAATAGCACACTTCCAAAAGTTTTTGTTTATTTACTGACAACCATTGAGACGCTTTATCAAACGAGGGTTCCCCTTGAGGTTCAAAACCGAAAGAACGTCCATCTCGCAACATCAGATTGCTTAGTTATCGCTTGTTACCTATGGGGCGTACTGCATTTTAGTGAAACGCTTAAAGCTAAGCACCAACTTGCTCAAAGTTTATTTCCTAATTTCCTAGAATATTCTCGCTTTGTCCGCCGTTGTAATGCCCTCTTACCGAGTATCCAAGTCATTCGCCAAGCACTCGTCTTTAAAGAGGTTGAAGGAATGAGTGTATCCATTATTGACAGCTTCCCCATTCCTTTGTGTCAGCCTATTCGTAATTTCAGAAGCAAAGTTCTTGGAGATTATGCAAATGTTGGCTACAATGCTACAAAGGGACAGTACTTCTATGGATGTAAATGTCATGCTTTAGTCAGTGAATCAGGCTATGTCATAGACTACACAATTACTCCTGCTTCAATGGCTGATAGTTCAATGACCGAGGAAGTGTTGAGTCAATTTGGGACACCAACAGTCCTTGGAGATATGGGATATCTAGGTCAGTCACTGCATGATAGGCTGGAATTAAAAGGAATTGATCTAATTACACCTGTCAGGAAGAACATGAAGCAAAAGAAAATCCTTTTCCCTAATTTTTCAAAACGTAGAAAAGTGATTGAGCGAGTTTTCTCTTTTTTGACAAATCTAGGAGCTGAGCGTTGTAAAAGTCGTTCGCCTCAAGGTTTTCAATTGAAATTAGAGATGATACTTTTAGCGTATTCTTTACTGTTAAAATCAGCTAAATCACTGGAACCAGAGACTTTAAGATATTCTATCGGGTATCAAGTCATGGCTAAATAATCAACTAGCAATTCAGGTTTTGTTTATATACTCTAAAAAATCTGGTGAAAATTCAGCATCATCATCAGTTCTAATAAAATATGGAAATTTAGTTTCAACGGAATCTCTTAGAGCAGCCATGTTTTTTTCAGATCCAAAATTCACGTTCCTTTTACATACATTAAATGAAGCAAACTGACTAAAATCGTTGCTTTTTAGATATTCGCAAATTTTAATATATCCATCTCTATATTTTTCGTCAGGCGGATAATCAAGCCCAATATAGACATCGTATATTTAGCCCAAGTATTCTTCTTTAAACTTTCTATGCACCGCATAAAGTGTTGGTCTCTACAAAGCGTTGGTATTAACATCGGTGCATAAACTTTTTCCTCCATATATAAACTCTCCCTTGTATAACTCATTTTTCTAAAAATTTTGAAATTGTAAAGTCTGTACTCGTCGATGGCCTATCATGTCTTCTAAAGTGCTCTTCTCCTTTTGGATTTTGAGTGAACATAACATCACTCTTATTCACCTTACTCATATATTCATCATATGATTTGAGCACATAATGATTTATTTGAATCGGAAAGACATCTCTATCAGCTGGATTATACCAGTCTCTTGGACAAATTTTTCCACAGCAGTTTACTGGAGGCATATTAAACACCCCTCTTTTTGTCCATAACATATGGTGTAAAATTGGTTGTTTATCCGAAATTTCAAATTCAGTATTAATAAAGCACTTTCCTATGTCATCATATTTATACCAACAGGAAGTAAAGTCTTTTGTCACTGGTCTTTTTGTATCCCTGTGAATAAGACCATTTGATCCAAACATCTTCCAATATATTAAAATAGACTGCTCATAAGCATGCTCTTTGAAATATTCTTTTACACTTTTATTTTCAATCGGTACAATAAATTCATCAATATCAATAAACCCCAGCCAACTAGTTTCATTTCTGAATCGATTAAAACAATCATGATAGGCTTCCATTTGGGCTTGACTTTTCGGCCAATTAATTAAATCAATATATCCTTCCTCCAAGTATGGCTTAATGACCGTCAGATAATTATCCGTCGAGTTATTATTATAAAGATAAATATGATCTACTCCAGCCTTTTTATGGTACTCTATCCATTCTTTCAAATAGAAAGCTTCATCTTTAAAAATACCACAAATTGAAACATAATATTTTTTATCATCGCTCGCTTTTTTACGAAAAATAGTCTTCAACACTTTATATCCAATGCATTGCATAACTGTTATGCAATATTTTGTCTTATATACAAAATTTTCATTTCTTGGTTTATCAAAAATAAAATATTTATCTTCTGTTATCAGCATTATTCATCCTCATATAACGAAAGCACATATGCCACATATTCTGCAAATGATCCGTCTATCTCTTCAATTTTATAATTCCTAGTAAGGCCTACCTTTATAGCCTCTGCAAACTGCTTACTATCAGCCGTTTCTGTTAAAAATCCATTATCTGAATCTATAATGTCCACAATTCCACCTGAATTTTTTGCCCCTATAACAGGAGTACCAAACAGTAACGCTTCTAAAATAGTTGATGGCAACGTATCAAATCGCGAACACATTAAGTATATATCAGCAAGAGAATATACCCCAGACAATTGCTCGGCATTAAGTGAACCAAGAAAAATAAAATTGGATGGATTTCCGTTTTTCTCAATTGCCTCATCGTAGTAATTTTCCTTCTTTCCAGCCCAAATAAATTCACATTCCGGTATTAATGCTGCTGTCTGAAGGAAAATGTCGAATCCCTTTCTCTCCGTTGTGTTGCCTACGCCTGCTATCACTTTTTTGCCACAGTCTAAAACGGGATACGCTTCTGCAATCTTCTCTCTTTGTCTTTTTATCTCTTCCGATGAGGGCTTTTTCAAATACGTTCCTTGCGGCTTTATAGATATCTTCTGACTGTCACAAACTTTACAGAGACTTAAAATCTGATTTTTTGCAATTGTAGTTGAAAACAAAATTTTATCAGAGTACACTAGCATATCTCTTGTTGCATCTTCCAAATGAAGCATCTTAATAACTTGCTCTAATTCATGAATCATAGATACCACTTTAAAACCACATTTTTTTGTAATTTCCACTAGATCTCCATTTGAAGCTGTAATGATTAATGCTTTTCTATAGCCTTTTTTATAAAGATTACGGCATATTACCTCATATGATTTTGTGTTCAGTGCAATCTGAAGGGGTGCAACTTTATTATATTTTTCATTCATCACGCCAAATTGCCTTGAGACAATATAGACATCTACTCCCTGATGCTTAAGTTCCTCAGCAATATGCAATGCTAAAATACTTGCACCTAATTCTTGTGATTCATGAATAACAAGGAGCATTCCAGATTGCTTAACCTTTTTGTTCACGTTAAGATATTTAAAGTCCCCTGGGTTCTGAAATATCCGCTTAATTTTGGTCAGTTGTTTTTTGTATTTATACTTCATTCCAAATCATCTCCTTCCTATCACAAATCTATACTTTTCAGTGATACATAAATAGAGAATAAACATTGCCACTATCTTAAGCAAATCATTGTAATAATAGACATTAAGTAATGCTATCAATGCAGTTCCCAATAGTTTGCATGCTGTTTTTCTTTTATCAAAATATCTCATAATCCATATTGTAAATATTAATGAAAGAGCCAGACCCAAAATTCCAAAGTTTGAAACAAACTCTGGATAATAAGAAGCTGGCATATGATATGTCACATTGCTTAATGAAGATAACCCCAATACTCCACGCATATAATAATCAATGTATGGATACGGCTTACTTATCCATATTGCTCTTGGGATAAAGAAAAACAAACTATATAACATCGATTGTCCCGGATAATCCAAAATATGAATTTTTTCAGGATGAAGCGTTGCATGATGAAGCGTTGCATATATAGAGAATCTGACATGCATTGAGCGGAAAATATACTCCTGCATCTCGTAATACCAATCACTATTATAACTAATTTTATCTGTTATATACATATATGCATAAAAATAAACCGCAACTATACCAAATAAAAACACATATTTTGGAGCAATCTTTTTTAGTGAACCTTGCTTAAGAAGATCAATCAAAAAGAACACCCCAATTATTATCATCAGATATGTTCGTTTTCCATTTACCACTGTAAAAAAAACTATTAAGATTATCCTAAAAATAACTCCACCAATTTTATTTTTAGAATCAAATAACTTCAAGGCGATTATCGCACCAACAAGTAAATCAAATAATGGCAAAATAACATGCTCCGAGTATCTAGCAATTGAATCTGATACCTGAATATGAACATTTCGGAATGTCAAATAGTACATTGGATTAGGTGCAACTATAACAGAAAACACACTTGCCGCAACAATAATGTAACATATTCCTACAACTATCTTACGATATTTGAAATCTTGAATAAACAGCAGAAACTCTTGTATATCGTTAGTTCTTGTTACGCTTCGATCTAATCTCTTGATTCTTCTTAATTCATATGTAAACATCAACTGAGCCAGAAGAACAAATAAGCAGTATATTAGTAATGTAGTTTGATCCTCCATAGCTCGAACAAAATTCATATATACATCCCTTGGTATATCTGGGATGCCAAAATACATCTCTAAAAAAAGTGGAACTACCATAACTAAGTCAAAAACAGCTATAACCGGATATATACTATGAAATCTTTTGTACTTTTTAATCATTAATATGAGATTAATGAACGAATATGCTACAATAAAGCCTTCTAATGCAACCATAATCATTCACCAACCTTTCCCTTAAAGCCGTCATATATTCCTCTACAGATGCACCTGATTTTATTTAACTTGTCTTCTTCATAAAAAATTACAATGCCAATCATTTTAATTTCTTGCAATAGTCCTTTTACAACCAGCAGCGTACTTCTTCTTTTCTTGGCAGTATAAATAATATTTCTAGCTATATAATATTTGCGAAACGCCGAATGGTTCATAACAAGTACTTTCCAGAAAAGGAAACGATGATATTCAATATGTCCAATCTCATGCAATAACACCACACTATGGATGCAGTAGATTTTATAGCCCCTTTGTCTTAATCGATAGCAAATATCAAAATCAACGCCATCGATAAACATCCTCTCATCAAAACCACCAATTTCACTCCATGCCTTGATATTCAAAAGAGAGCCAGATGTAATGCATTCATCTATTTCCGTACAGTCTTCATTTATTTTAATTTCTTCACCTTTATTTCTATCGCAAATAATCGGGCAAAGAATTCCTACACTAGAATTATTTATATATTTTTATACAAAATATACAACGGAGGAATTTCTATCATGATTAGACAAACATTACAGCCATACGTACCTTTAGCAGATATGCTTGTACGCACCTTTGGAAAAGGATGCGAAGTCGTATTGCATGATTTAACAGACCCACAGCACTCTGTTGTGTATGTAGCGAACAATGCCGTTACAGGCCGACAAATTGGAGAAAGCTTCAGTTCCCTTGTTGATCAGGTATTACTCTCTCCAGATTTAAAGCAAAACTCTGTATCAAATTATTATTTCCACACAAAAGATATCAACGGTGGAAAACTTGTTCGCTCCTCTACCCTTCTAATACGCAAAGAAGATGGAACTTTAGATGGTGCACTTTGCATCAATCTTGATACAGAACCATTCACAGAAATGATTTCATTTCTACAAAGCTTTCTTCCAGAACATTCTGCTTCTCTAAATTCTTCAAAAGAAGAAGAAGTTCCACAGCTTAATGAAGAAGAAAATGTTTCTGTCATGGTTTCTTCTCTGATTGATCATATCTTAAAAGATATTTCTTTAGATTCCACACGAGAAGAACGTGTTGAAAAGATTCGTTTCATGGAAAATAAAGGTATTTTCTTAATGAAGGGAAGTGTTGAACAAGTTGCAGAGAAGATGGGCGTTAATAAAGTAACAATCTACAGCTACTTAGATGAAGTACACGGAAAGAGAAGATAAAAACAGGCATGAGTTTCATGCCTGTTATTTTGGTTAGTCTAAATCTTCTCCGTTTGTTTCAATGACTTTCTTATACCAATAGAAAGAATCTTTTCTTTCTCTATGGAAGTCACCATTGCCATCATTGTCTCGATCAACATAGACAAAACCATAACGCTTTTTCATTTCACCAGTAGAAGCAGAAACAAGGTCAGTGCATCCCCACATCGTATAACCCATGAGGTCAACACCATCTTCAATTGCTTCTTCCATTGCCTTAATATGATCTCTTAGATAGTTAATACGGTAGTCATCATGGAACTTGCCATCTTCACTTCTAACGTCATTTGCACCCAATCCATTTTCAACGATCATTAACGGAATTTCATATCTGCCATAGACTTCATTCAAATAGATTCTTAAGCCTTCAGGGTCAATCTGCCAGCCCCATTCAGAACTCTTCAAGTATGGGTTTCCAACACCAGAGAACATATTTCCATTTGTCTTTAATACATCTGGATCAACAGTTGCTGTAGCAGACATGTAATAAGAGAAGCTATAGAAATCTACAGTACCTTCTTTTAAGATTTCAAAATCTTCTGGTTCTGTTCTAACTGTAATGTTGTTGTCTTTGAAATATCTCTTTGCATAGTGTGGATAATGTCCACGAACCTGCACATCCCCACAGAACCAGTTAGCCATCTGCATAGCACTCTGTGCAGCTCTTACATCCTTTGGATTACATGTATATGGATATGTCATGTTACCAGCAATCATTAAACCAATCATAAAGTCAGGATTGATTTCATGACCAATCTTTACTGCCTTTGCGGAAGCAACAAACTGATTATGAAGTGCTGTGAAACGATCACTTCTTTCTTCCTCTGTTTCATTTGGATTAAACATTGGTTCATGATCTTTGCCCAGCATACCTAAAGACATAACACGTCCAAAGAAGTTACAGCCACAGTTGATTTCATTAAATGTCAGCCAGTACTTAACTTCATCTTTGTATTCTGTAAATAATGTTGTTGCATACTTTACAAATGCATCAATACATTCTCTGCCAGTCCATCCATTATATTTTTCACTAAGTCCCCATGGTAATTCATAATGAGAAATTGTAACCAATGGTTCAATGCCATACTTATGACATTCAGCAAATATATTGTGATAGAACTGAAGACCAGCCTGATTTGGTTCAGCTTCTTCACCTGTTGGGTAGATTCTAGCCCAGTTAATACTTAAACGGTAGCACTTGAATCCCATTTCTCCATATAAAGCAATATCTTCTTTGTAATGATGATAGTGATCTACTGCATCATGAGAAGGATAATATACAGAAGGATCAATTTCCTTATCCCACAAACGTGGTGTAGAAACTGTTCCGCCTCTTACATGATCTGGTACAGAAGGGCCTTTGCCATCTTCTTGCCATCCACCTTCAAACTGGTTAGCAGCTGTAGCGCCACCCCATAAAAAACCTTTTGGAAATGCCATATTATTCTCCTTTATTTAACGTATAAAAAAGACATTTACATGCCTTTTTTACATTTTACCGCCTGTAAATGCCTGACCTTCGATAAGAACTCTGAGCATTAATACTGCGCCCCAAGGCTGCTTCTTAACTAAGCTCTTTGTATAGCTTGCTAAATCACCATGTGATCCATCATCTTCAACTTCAAACTGCATTTCGATTGGAGTCTTCATTTTTACAAATGTGTACTTTGGTGATTCCTGAGCAAGTAATAATTCTTTGATTTCATCTTTCTTCAATGCTGAAGAAACGTTAACTAATGCCATATATGTTTTCTCTCCTTTAATTAGTATGTAATTATTATATCATGTAAGCGTTTTATGTCATGTAAAAATGTATTTACACAACTTCTCACAATCCAATTTCTTTTCTGGAATTTGATAATATTTTCATAACTTCCAAAGAATTTTCCAGCCACAAAACCATTGTAGAAGTATCTTTTTCTTCAATGACAGAAGCAATCTGTTCAAATTCATTTTGCATTGGAGATTGCATTTCTTCCACATCAATATTAATTACTTCATCTTTGAGATGCAGAGTTAAATTCTGAATGATTCCAGGTCTAGAATTCATACTAATATATCCTTTTGTTCCTTGAATCATGATTCCGTTGTGAGATGCACTGTCTTTTGCACCTGTACATACCGCAATATACTCTGGATATTTCATGATCAATGTTCCACTTGTATCTACACCATTAAAACCAATATTTGCTTCATAATGTGTAAATACAGGTTTTCCAAATACACCTTGTATAAAATGAACATTATAAACATTGATATCATACAAAGCACCACCATACTGTTCAGGATCAAACGCAGGTAATACTTCTTGTCTTAAATATGCATCATATCTACTAGAATATTGTGAATAGTTACACTGAATCAATTTAATCTCACCAATACGTGAAAGAACAGATTGAATATTCTGATAGTTTTTACTATATCTAGACATGATAGCTTCAAATACAAACACATTATTTTTTCTTGTTAGTTCATAGAGTTCCTGTGCTTGTTCATACGTAGAAGTAAATGGTTTTTCAACAATCACATGCTTATGTGCCAATATTGCTTTCTTTGCATATTCATAATGCAAAGAATTAATTAATCCAATATATACCGTATCAAAAGAATCGTTTTTTAAAAATGCATCATAGTCTGTATACAAAGAAGGAATTCCATATTCTTCAACAAGCGGTTTTCCTTTTTCTGCATTTCTACACCATAAGCTGGATACGATAATATCTGTATCCTTTAATACATTTAATGCCGTTTTAACAATACCACCATTACCAACAATTCCAAGTTTCATACATTTATCCTTCAATCAATCCATAATACACAAATGCATTCCAGATACCATCTTCAAGAATATCTGTAGTTACAAAATCTGCATGCGTTTTTGCTTCCTCAGCAGCATTTCCCATCGCAACGCTTGTTCCACAAACCTGAAACATTGGAATATCATTTGCGCTGTCACCAATGCCAATGGCATTAAAGGATTCTTCATTGTAATGATCCAATACTTTTAAAATTGCGGTACCTTTTGTAACACTTCCATTTGTCACTTCACCAATACACAAGTTTTCTTCTGGATGTTCTACTGATTTTGTTAATACGAATGGTTTTTCTAAAAGTTCTGCGAGTTTTGGATATAAAGGCAGCCAGCTAGGTCCATACGCACAAATCTTATAAATACTATCATTTTCTTCAGATCCGAAACTTTCTGGATATGTTCCATTTTCCATACACAACGCAACCTGTTTATCATAATCCGTTTCGCCGCCAGAAAAATATCTCAAAAGATATTCATAGCCAACTTTTGAGCAGTAAGCACCTGCAGCTCCTTCTAAGCAATATCCTAAACCAGCTTTTAATATCTGTTTTTTTATACGAGATACATCTCTTTGCGCAATTGGATGATCATAGATTCGTTTTCCATCCGCATAAACCATGCCGCCCGCACCTAAAATAAATCCATCAACATCATAGTTTAAATACTTTTGAATTTCAGAAAGAGACCTGCCTGTACATAAAAAAATCTTGTGTCCATTTTTTCTCGCAAGTTGAATTGCCTTTTCAGCACTATCTGGAATTCTTCCAATCTTTGTAGAATACAATGTTCCATCAATATCTAAAAATATAATCTTTTTCATAATAAGATAAGTATAAATGAAAAAAACAGAAATCACCGAAAGATTTCTGTTAAATATAGAAATTCGTTAAGCCAATCTTTAATTGACCTGTTGTTGGATACATTCTGATATGTGAACCACGCATGATTCTCATGGAATCGTCTGGCTTTAGGATTTGCTTCTTGCCATCAACTTCAACAATTCCTTCTCCTTCATAGCCAAAAATCATAATATTTCTTGTTAATTCTCTTTCAAAAACACAATCATTCTGATCAAAGCACACAATCGTCACATCAACAAATCCACTAGAAATAACATTTACTGTAGATCTATTGCCATGTTTATATTCGCCTAATGCCGCTGTAGAAAAAACTTCACCAATTTCTTTGATTGTATGATTTACAGTCTGGCCAAGCATAACTTCTAAATACACTGCATTTTCTAAAGCTTCTAAAACAATGACACGTCCTGTTGGCGTTACAATGCCATCATATTTATTTAATTCCTGCATATGTGGAATGCCACGTTCGTCTTTGATCGTTATACGCATTTTCCCCTGTTTTACAAATAACATTTTATAAAAACCAAATGCTTCTGGAGACATACTTGTACCTTTTCCCAAAGAATAAATATGTACCCCTTCCATGATCTGCTCTTGAATAATCGTTGAAGGAAGTGGCTGATTTAGCTGTGCCAGATTAAATACTTCACCGATTGGATATCTCATAGTTTCTGCCCCAGTATATAGCCGTATTCAGCTTCTACCAAGATTTCAAATCCCATTTTCTGATAGAAATTGAATGCACGCTGATTATTTTTTGCGACACCAACCATGATTCCTGGAACATGTTCCTTCTTCAATGCATCTAATAATGTATGCATCAACAATGTTCCACTGCCTTTTCCACAACAATTTTCTAAAATATCGACATGTAAATGTGCTGGATATTCTTTTTGATATGCTTCATATTCTGAAATATCACAACGGAGCACAAAGGAAGGTGCAACCTTCTTGATCTCTTCAAAATATTCTTGGATATATTCTTTAAAAGATGCATAACTTTCTGCACATAAGATATATCCCTGAATTTCTCCTTGATCATCTTGTAAAAGGAAACATTTCCCATGATCCAGATATGGATCACAATACATCAACAAAGAGAACTTTCTATGTTCTTCATTCACTAAGTTATCAGGACTGCCTGTATGAATACAGATCTCATGACACTTATCTCTATATTTTTCTTCAAATGGTATTACTCTCATAACAAAGACATTTTAACACAAAATCATACCTTATGAAAAAACAGCCTCACTTATTGAGACTGTTTCATCAAATTACTTTTCAAATGAATCTGTTAGATCATCACCATTGCTAGCGATAACCTTCTTATACCAGTAGAAAGAATCCTTACGAGAACGATTCATTGTTCCCTTGCCTTCATCATCCATATCAACATAGATGAATCCATATCTCTTTCTCATTTCTCCTGTACCTGCAGAAACGACATCAATGCATCCCCATGTCGTATAGCCAATAACATCAGCACCATTTGCAATTGCCTTATCCATTGCTTCAATATGCTTTCTGTAGTATTCAATTCTGAATGGATCATGAATGGAACCATCTGCTTCCACTGTATCGAAAGCACCTAAACCATTTTCAACGACCATCATTGGTAAGTTATATCTCTGATAAATCATTTCTAGATAATACTGTAATCCATCAGGATCAACAGCCCATCCCCAGTCAGAATATTCAAGATATTCATTCTTCTGACCAGCAGAGAAGTTACCAGATACCTTATCTGTTACCTTATGGGTAGTTACTAAAGAAGACATGTAATAAGAGAATGTGTACATATCTACTGTACCTCTTGCTAAATCTGTCAAGTCTTCTTCTGTAATGTCTAAATGAACGTTATGTTCATTCCAAAGTCTAGTTACATATGAACCATATCCACCTAAGCATTGAACATCACCACAGTAGTAGATATTCTTTTCCCACTGGTGCTGGCAAGCTAAGATATCCTTTGGATCACAAGTTGCTGGATAGTTTGTAATACCACAGATCATACATCCAATCATGTTAGATGGATCAATTGCATGACCAATCTGTACTGCCTTTGCAGAAGCTACAAATTGATAGTGCAAGTGCTGATAAGCTTCCTGATATTCTTCATCACTATGATTTCCACCAGCAAAATCCAAGAACATGATTGTATTGTTGATTTCATTAAATGTTAACCAGTTATGAACAAGTCCTTTATATTCTGTAAAACATGTAGTAGCGAATCTAACAAAATGTTCAATTGTTTCTCTGTTTGTCCATCCACCGCAATGTTCTTCAAGATACAATGGTGTATCAAAATGCCAGATTGTTACTAATGGTTCAATACCATACTTCTGCATTTCTTTGAACATATCACGATAGAATTCAACACCTTCTTTGTTTGGTTCTTTTTCTAATCCTGTTGGATAAAGTCTAGACCAGGAAATAGACATTCTAAACTGTTTGAATCCCATTTCAGCAAATAATGCGATGTCTTCCTTATAATGATGATAGCCATCAACTGCTTCATGGTTAGGATAATGATATTCATCCAATACTGCATACTTTGCACCTTCAGGAAGTTTTTCATTTCTTTCTAATGTGCCATGTTTACCTTCTTTATCAATATATGTAATCTTTCTATTTTCATTGACTGTACCACCTGTTGTAACGTCAGTCATTGCTGGACCTCTGCCACCAAGGTTCCAACCACCTTCATACTGGTTTGCAGCAACTGCTCCGCCCCATAAAAATCCTTCTGGAAAATGTGCCATGTTTTTCTCTCCTTTTTTCTACATCTATTTTATCAAAGCGCTTTCGAAAAATGTGTAAATTTGCTCGAATAACATACAAAATACATCAATAAAATGAAAAAATACCAGACGCCCATCTGGTATTGATTCTTCTTTTCGCATGATTATGTGTTTGAGGAGGACACATCTATGCTATCTTATCCGGTTCATTATGCCATTTTTACGTTTGCCCTTAACGTAAATACCGGATGTTATCACCAACCATCGTAAAGAAGTGTTTTATTAGGAAAGAGTGATGGTTAGCTCTAACTAACTATTATGTTAGCAGACACTAACTCATATGTCAATGCTTTATATAAAAAAAGTTGCTGACGCAACTGCTTGTCTAACATAGAACAGATTCGACAGTCTGT
>OLPZ01001720.1_pt1 | contig 13826 bp, 13 predicted proteins | sample 1672711 | NCBI WGS metagenome assembly OLPZ01 (sample SAMEA3136716, study PRJEB25190) | human gut metagenome
CATCGGTCTCCAAAACCGAGTGTTGAGGGTTCGAGTCCTTCCTGGCGTGCCAGTCTTTGATCCGTAAGCCTCCATAGGAGGCTTACGGTTTGTTACTGTATGTTGGGTCTGTGCCGGAGGTAAATGTTCATGGCCAACAAGAAGACCAAGAAGAAGTCTCAGCAGGGCTCCAACAAGGCTGCTGCTAAGCCTGAGGTCAAGAAGACCGCTAAGGTTAAGGCCAAGGATAAGAACAAGAAGCCCGGCCTGTTTGCCCGTATCAAGAAGTATTTCTCTTCCGTGCGTTCCGAGATGAAGCGTGTTGTATGGCCCTCCAAGAAGGAGCTCATCAACTACACCGTCACGGTTTGCGTTTCCCTGATTGTTGTTGGCGTTGTCATCGCGCTGCTTGATGCCGGTATCGGCCAGGCGCTGGTGGCCTTCTCCGGATTGAGGGGTTAAGCATGTCCAAGCGCTGGTATGTCGTCCACACGTACTCTGGTTACGAGAACCGCGTTAAGTCCGATCTTGAGCATCGCATCGAGACCATGGGTATGACCGACCGCATCTTTGATATCGAGATTCCCACCGAGCGTGTGACCGAGATCAAGGAGAACGGTGCTCGCGAGACCAAGGACTCCAAGATTTTCCCGAGCTATGTTCTCGTTCGTATGGAGATGGATGACGACTCTTGGACGTGTGTTCGCAACACCCCCGGCGTCACCGGTTTCCTGGGCGGCAACGGTAAGCCCGCTCCTCTCTCGCGTGAAGAATACAACAAGATGATGCGCAAGAGCGATAAGGGCGGTGCGCCTAAGCGTACGACCGTTAATATCGAGGTCGGCACGTCTGTTCGCGTTACTTCTGGTCCGCTTGCGGACTTTGATGGTAAGGTCTCCGAGGTTAACCCCGAGGCCGGCAAGGTCAAGGTCACTCTGATGATCTTTGGCCGCGAGACTCCCGTCGAGCTTTCGTTCGATCAGGTCTCCGTTATTTCTTAGTTCGTTCTCGCGTTCACGCTCATCTGCCGGCTGCTCACCGGATGGATTGCTTCTAACGGGTACGCGTTGAACATATTGGCACTGTAGACACATTCGTGTTTTAGGAAGGTTTTGACATGGCTGAGAAGAAGGTTGCTACTGTCATTAAGCTCCAGATTCCCGCTGGCGCTGCTAACCCCGCTCCTCCCGTTGGCCCGGCACTGGGTGCTGCTCAGGTCAACATCATGCAGTTCTGCCAGGCGTTCAATGCCGCTACGCAGGACAAGCAGGGCGACATCATCCCCGTTGAGATCACCGTTTATGAGGATCGTTCCTTCACCTTCGTGACGAAGACCCCTCCTGCGGCTCACCTCATCAAGAAGGAGCTTAAGCTCAAGAGTGGTTCCGCTAAGCCCCAGGCCGACAAGGTTGGTCAGCTTACTCAGGAGCAGCTCACCAAGATCGCCGAGATCAAGATGCCGGACCTCAATGCTAACGATATCGAGGCCGCCAAGAAGATCGTCGCCGGCACCGCTCGCTCCATGGGCGTCACCATCGCCGAGTAGCGATACTGTTTAGGTAATTTCGGGCACGATGCGTGTCGTGCCCGTTTGCGTGCAATGGGGCACGCGTTGATGTGGGAGGGCTCAGGCCCGTTTGACCACAGGAGGTATGTATTATGGCTAAGCACGGTAAGAAGTACCGCTCCGCCGCTGAGAAGATTGATTCCGCTCAGCTCTACACCCCGCGTAAGGCTGTCACTCTCGTCAAGGAGGTTGCAACTGCCAACTTCGACGAGACCATCGAGGCTCACTTCCGCCTTGGTGTCGACACCCGTAAGGCCGATCAGAACATCCGTGGCTCCATCTCCCTGCCTCACGGCACCGGCAAGTCCGTTCGCGTTGCCGTGTTCGCTGAGGGCGCTAAGGCCGATGAGGCTCGCGAGGCCGGTGCCGACATCGTTGGCTCCGACGAGCTGATCGCCGAGATTCAGAAGGGCAACATCGAGTTCGACGCTGCCATCGCTCTGCCGACCATGATGGCCAAGGTTGGCCGCATCGGTAAGATCCTCGGCCCCCGTGGCCTGATGCCGAACCCCAAGCTCGGCACCGTTACCATGGATGTTGCCAAGATGGTCTCCGAGCTCAAGGCTGGCCGCGTTGAGTATCGCGCCGACCGCTATGGCATCTGCCATGTGCCCCTGGGCAAGAAGTCTTTCTCCGACGAGCAGCTCGTCGAGAACTACGCTGCCCTCTACACCGAGATTCTGCGCGTCAAGCCCGCTTCTGCTAAGGGCAAGTACGTGAAGAGCATCTCCGTCAGCTCCACCATGGGCCCTGGCGTCAAGGTCGACCCTGCTGTTCAGCGCAGCTTTCTCGCTGAGTAGTCATTCGAACTGACTCGTTCTTCTAAACCCGGTTCGCATTTGCGAGCCGGGTTTTCTTTTAGGCGAGCATCGTTATTCCGTTCGTTTTCAAAGCTGTAACAATCGGATTTTCTGTTCTAAGTAAACTTCGATTCTGTTAGACTCACCCTTGTTGAGACTTTATCTGAGAGGAGTGCGCATACCATGACGAACAACGCCTTTGCAACTGCACTCCTAGCCCTCGCGCTACTACGGTAGTCGCGCTTGGGATCTTTTCAACTTGCTTAACACCCGAGTGCGTAACTGACCATCGCTTTGCGGTCCGTATGAGCGCTCGGGTGTTTTTCTATCTTTCGCCTGTACGTGCCTACAAAGCCCGACATGTTGAACATAGTCGCCCGGCGGCTTTGATGTACAGGAGGAACCATGACCCGCAAAATCGCAATCTTCGATACTACTCTGCGCGACGGCGAGCAATCGCCTGGCGCCAGCATGAATACCGAGGAGAAGCTCATCATTGCGCGCCAGCTCGTGCGCATGAACGTGGATGTTATCGAGGCTGGTTTCCCCATTTCCAGCCCGGGCGATTTTAAGTCGGTTCACGAGATTGGAAAGATTGCCGGTGACACCTGCACCGTATGCGGTCTGACGCGTGCCGTGGATAAGGATATCGAGGTAGCTGCCGAGGCGCTGAAGAGCGCCAAGCGTCCGCGTATCCATACCGGCTTGGGCGTCTCTCCCTCCCATCTGCGCGACAAGCTTCATCTCACCGAGGACGAGGCCATCGAGCGCGCAATTCATGCTGTGAAGTACGCCCGCAACTTTGTGGATGACGTTGAGTTCTATGCCGAGGACGCCGGGCGTTCCGATCAGGAGTTCCTCGTTCGTATTATCCAGGCTGCGGTGAAGGCCGGTGCGACGGTCGTTAACATTCCCGATACCACGGGATATAACATGCCTTGGAATTTTGGCACGCGCATTAAGGACCTGCGTGAGCGCGTTGAAGGTATCGAAGATGTGACCATTTCCGTGCATACGCATAACGACCTGGGCATGGCTACCGCCCTTGCCCTCGACGCTGTCCAAAATGGAGCCACGCAGATCGAGTGCACCATCAACGGTCTGGGCGAGCGTGCAGGCAACACCTCGCTTGAAGAGGTCGTTATGGCCATTAAGATGCATGGCGAAGCTCTCGACGCCCATACCGATGTCGTGACCCGCGAGCTGACGCGCGCCTCCAGGCTGGTGAGCTCCATCACGGGCATCAACGTGCAGCCCAACAAGGCGATTGTCGGCGCCAACGCCTTTGCGCATAGCTCCGGCATCCATCAGGACGGCGTGCTCAAGGCTCGCGATACCTACGAGATTATCGACCCGGCAGATGTGGGCGCCGCTGGCTCCGAGATCATCCTGTCCGCCCGTTCTGGCCACGCTGCCCTGCGCCACCGCCTGGGCGAGCTGGGCTACACCTTTGACGACGCTGCATTTGAAGACGTCTACAATCGCTTCCTGGAAATTGCCGACCAGAAGAAGGAGGTCTTTGACGAGGACCTCGAGTCGATGGTGCAGGAGCGTCAGCGCGAGGTGAAGGCTATCTACACCCTTGACGCCCTGCAGGTCTCTTGCGGCGACCCACTGGTTCCCACGGCTACGGCGACCATCAGCGACGAGCTGGGCGTCAAGCACGTGGTGTGCGCTACGGGCACCGGCCCTGTCGACGCCGCTTACAAGGCAGTGGACAAGGTTGTTGCGGTTCATGGCGACCTGGCGGAGTTCTCTGTCAAGGCTATCAGCCGCGGCATCGATGCCATCGGTGAGGTAACGGTGCGCATCACGGCCGAGGACGGCAAGGTCTACACCGGCCGCGGCGCCGATACCGACATCATCGTTTCGAGCGCGAAGGCCTATGTGAATGCAGTTAACCGCATGATTCAGACCGCCCGCTCAAAAGAGGGCAAATAACCGGGTGCATAATCGCCCTTTTCGCCTGATTGCCAAAGACTTAACAAGAGAGGAAACCCAATGGCACGTCCCATGACCATGGCAGAGAAGATTTTGGCCGCCCACGCGGGACTCGATGAGGTTGTGCCGGGCCAGCTGGTTGAGTGCGACCTCGACCTGGTGCTCGCCAACGACATTACGGCTCCCATCGCCATCAAGACGGTGCGCGAGATCGGTGCTGGAGTTTTTGACCGCGAGCGGATTTGCCTCGTGCCCGACCATTACGCGCCCAACAAGGACATCAAGAGTGCCGAGCAGACCAAGGTCACGCGCGATTTTGCCCATGAGCATAAGATCGTCAACTATTTTGAGCAGGGTTGCATGGGTATTGAGCATGCACTGCTGCCCGAGCAGGGCGTAGTGGTGCCCGGCGACCTTATGATCGGCGCCGATTCCCACACCTGCACCTATGGCGGCATCGGCGCCTTTTCAACCGGCGTGGGCTCCACCGACGCCGGCGTGGGCATGGCAACGGGCCGTGCCTGGTTCAAGGTGCCCGAGACCATTCGCTTTAAGATCGATGGCGAGCTCCCTACGGGTGCCACGGCAAAGGACATCATCTTGCATATTATCGGCAAGATCGGTGTTGACGGCGCCCTTTATTGCGCTATGGAGTTTGGCGGTTCGACGATTGAGAACCTCTCTGTTGAGGGACGTTTGACCATCGCAAATATGGCAATTGAGGCGGGCGGCAAGGCCGGTCTCTTTGAGGTGGACGACAAGTGCCGCGAGTACGTGGCTGCCCGCGCTCGCCGCACGCCGGTTGAGTATCATCCCGATGCGGATGCCGAGTATAAGCAGGTCATCAAGATCGACGCTACCGAGATTGAGCCGTGCGTGTCCTGGCCGCATCTGCCCAGCAATACGCATCCCGTTGCCGAGAGCCGTCATATCGCGGTCGACCAGGCCGTTATCGGTTCGTGCACCAACGGCCGTATCGAGGATATGCGCGCCGCGGCCGAGGTCCTGCGCGGACGTACGGTTGCCGAGAACGTTCGCTGCATCGTGATTCCTGCAACCCAGAAGGTCTGGCTCCAGTGCGTACATGAGGGCCTGATGGACGTCTTCATCAACGCCCATTGTGTGGTTTCCACGCCCACGTGCGGCCCGTGTCTGGGCGGCTACATGGGCATCCTCGCTGCAGGGGAACGCTGCATTTCTTCGACCAATCGTAACTTCGTGGGCCGTATGGGCGACCCCACGTCCGAGGTCTACCTGGCAAGCCCTGCCGTCTGCGCCGCTTCTGCCGTCGCCGGCCACATTGCGTTGCCCTCAGACTTGTAAGCATCCGGGGCTTTTCGGGCTTGCTTCTGCGGAACTCATAGCGAGCAAGAGCCCAAAGCCCCTGCTGGGAATAGCACGGTACGGCTGGGCCAGAAATGCGCAGCGTTGCAAGTCCAACAACTTTGCGCTGTGGAAGTTTTATTCGATAGAAGATCGATAGAAGAACATGATGCGTGAGGGAGGGGCCAGGCTTTATTTGACATGAGTTTCCGCACGAGCCGAACGTGACTAAATGTCACGTTCGTGCGAGCAGGACTGTCTGAAATGGCAAATAAAGCCTGGCCCCTCCCTCCCGGGAAAGGTGAACGATATGAAATTCAACGGAACTGTTTTTCGTTATGGCCGTGACATCGATACCGATGTCATCATTCCGGCTCGCTATCTCAACACGTCAGATCCGGCAGAGCTTGCCAAGCATTGCCTGGAGGACCTGGATACCACGTTTGTGACGTGTGTAAAGCCCGGTGACATCATTGTTGCCGACGAGAACTTTGGCTGTGGCTCCTCGCGCGAGCATGCGCCGGTCGCCATCAAGGCCGCAGGTGTTTCCTGTGTGATCGCCAAGAGCTTCGCGCGCATCTTTTACCGCAATTCGATCAACATGGGCCTGCCGATTCTGGAATGCCCGGAGGCCGTGGACGCCATCTCAGATGGGGATGTGGTGAATGTCGATGCCGATACCGGCACGATTGTGGATGAGACCACGGGTGCTGTCTTCCATGCGCAGCCGTTCCCGCCGTTTATCCAAGAGATCATCAATGCCGGCGGTTTGGTAGAGCGCACCAAGCAAAAGATCGCCGAGTCACAGGCGGAGTAGATGGCCGTGGAAAACCCCTTTTGCAAAGGCCCCTCAACCCTTGATTGGAGTTGCAACGTGAAAAAGAGCTATAAGGTATGCACCCTGCCGGGCGACGGCATTGGACCCGAGGTTATTGCCGAGGGAAAGAAGGTCCTGGCTGCCGTGGGAAAACGCGCCGGCGTGGAGTTTGCCTTTGAGGACCACCTGATTGGCGGCGCGGCGATCGATGCGTGCGGCAACCCGCTGCCCGATGAAACGCTTGCGGCGGCAAAGGCGTCGGACGCCGTGCTGTTGGCATCCGTCGGTGGCCCAAAGTGGGATTCGACCGATCCGGCGGCACCGCGCCCCGAGCAAGGCTTGCTGCGTATCCGCAAAGAACTCGGCCTTTATACCAACCTTCGCCCCGTAAAAATCTACGACGCACTCGCCGGCGCATCGACGCTTCGTCCTGAAGTTATCAAGGGCGTTGACATGGTGCTCGTCCGCGAACTTACCGGCGGCATTTACTTTGGCAAGCACGAGCGCTTTTACGACGAGGACGGTGCAGGGGCTGCGGGCGCGACTGGCCAGCGCGCGGTGGACGTTATGGAGTATCACGAGTACGAGGTCGAGCGCATCGCCCGCCAGGCGTTCGAGGCGGCTCGCAAGCGTCGCGGTAAGGTGACGAGCGTCGATAAACGCAACGTGCTCGAGACCTCCCGCATGTGGCGCGAGATAGTTCATCGCGTGCATGACGAGGAGTATGCAGACGTAGAGCTTGAGGACCTGCTTGTGGACAACACCGCGATGCAGCTTATCAATCGTCCTGCCGACTTTGATGTCGTGGTAACCGAGAACATGTTTGGCGATATTCTTTCCGACGAGGCTGCGCAGATCACGGGTTCGCTCGGTATGCTCGCTTCTGCAAGCTTGGGCGACGGCGTGTCGCTTTTTGAGCCCGGCGCTGGCTCCGCGCCCGATATCGCGGGCCAAGGGATTGCCAACCCGCTCGCCCAGATTCTCTCGGTGGCAATGATGCTCACCTATGCCTTCGATATGACCAAGGAGGCCGCATGGATCGAGGCGGCCGTCGAGCGCGTTCTCGACGAGGGCTGGCGCACGCGCGATATCGCCGATTCCGATACGCCTGCCGAGAAGATCATCGGTACCGCCGATATGGGCGACAAGGTGGTTGCAGCCTTGGCGTAGGCTAGAAGCCAGAATGCTGGCACTCCGCATGTTCGGTCGGGCATGCGGAGTGTCTTGCGTTTGAGCATATTGCATTGGGGAGTCGGCACGCCTGTATGGAATGGCGGCGCCGGCTCGCGTGTTGTGGGCGCTGATACGGCGCTGCACTGGAGTGGGGGCACCATGCAGCAGGTAGTGACCGTGAACGACGATTTCCGCCATTTGAACGATGGCGTGCCGCCGCATATCGCGCGTTTTATCGTCGCGGGAGAGTATGACCGTGCGCTTCGTCTTATCGAAGAGGAGCTTGAGACGGGGAACCGTCCCGAGATGGAGCCGTGCCTTCGTGCGGAGCATGCTCGCCTGCTGCGCACGCGCCGCGATTTTTGCCTGACACGCGCTGATGTTATCGGGCAGATTCGCGCTGAGTGCCCTGAGTTTGGCGATGCCGAGCTGGACACCCTTATCGATCACGAGCGTCTTGATTGGCGTTACGTGGACGGTGAGCAACGTTTCTTGCAAAGTTGTGTGGAGTCGCTGCGTCTGTACCCTAATGACGTTCCGGGTCTTGCTTGTCCGCCAACCGATCGCGCAGATCAGCTCGCCGTGCTCGACGAGATGCGCTCAAAGGGATACGCCGAGCGCCACGTGCGCGTGCGCCATGCGCTCGGTGTGGGTAAGGATGTCGAGGTGAACCCCGAGACGCACGTCATGGCGTGGATTCCGTATCCTTCCGGTCAGCAGGTGGCGGATATCAAGCTCATTGAGGCGAGCGAGGGGGCGCAGATTGCGCCTGCGACGGCGCCGCAGCGCACAGTCCACTGGGATGTGCAGGGTGAGCGTTCGTTCTTTGTCGAGTATGGGTACACCATTCGCGCCCCCTATGTAGATCTGTGGGCAGACAATCCCATTGCTCCCGTATGGGACGCACCGTTTGCGCCCGCGCCCGCTCCTACACCAGAGGACCTTGCCGCCGAGGAACCGCACCTGGTGTTTACTCCGTATCTTCGCTCGGTCGCTGAGCGCCTCTATGCAGATATTCCGGCTGAGGATATGCTCGAGCGCGCCCGTGCGGCGTATCTGTGGGTTACGCAGAATGTAGATTACCGTTATCAGCCGGCCTACGTGCTGCTGGATAGCATTGCAGATTCGTGTGCGCGTTCTCGCCGTGCGGATTGCGGCGTGTTTGCCTGCACGTTTATCACGCTATGCCGCCTGGGCGGCGTTCCGGCACGCTGGCAGAGCGGTTTGTACGTAAAGCCCGATTCGGTAGGCTGTCACGATTGGGCGATGTTCTACATTGATGGCCTGGGCTGGTTGTGGGCCGATTGCTCCTTTGGTTCCGCGGCACGCCGCGAGGGAGACGACGCCCGCAGGCATTTCTATTTTGGAAATCTGGGCCCCTGGCGCATGCCCGCCAATGTGCGTTTCTTTGCTCCGCTCACGCCTGCCGACCCGGCATTGCGCGACGATCCCTTTGACAATCAGATGGGCGAGCTGTGCGTGGACGGCGTTGGCATGACGTCGTACGACCGCGAGGCCGAGGTCACGGCGACTATGGAAACCCTCTAGCCAGTAGATTTCGCGATTTTAAGTGCTGCCGCAGTGGTTCTTCGTTTATTCGGGGAGCCGGTGCGGCGTTTGTGGCGGTTGGGTCTGCGCGCTCTGTGACCCCCCAAAAAAAGATGATGGGCATTTCACGGCAGTCTGTCGCAAAACTAAAAAGCTCAATACCTTTGTAAAATGCTACTCCAACAAAACAATTCGAAGTGCGTACCCTAAATCAAAAGGGCTGAGTATACAAATTATTTAACCCTCTGTAATCCTGGGCTTTTATCACGCGAATAGAAGGGTCTACTCGGCAATTTTAGTTTAGGGTACGCACTTCGAAGAGTTTTGAAATGAGCCACTAAAAACGGGGCGCCGAAGTAACTTCGGCGCCCCGTAAAACAGGCTATTTAGAATTGCAGCCTTTTGCAGGCGCGCAATGCACTCGAATTAGCTCAGCAGCATGCGGTCGTTGGCGAATTCGCCGCCGCTGACCTCTTCGAACTTCTGCAGCAGATCGGGAACGGTGAGCGATTTCTTCTCTTCGCCGGCAACGTCATAGATAACACGGCCCTCGTGCATCATGATGAGGCGGTTGCCCAAACGGATGGCGTCGTTCATGTTGTGCGTGACCATCAGCGTAGTGAGGTTGTTCTCGGCGACAATCTCTTCGGTGAGATTGAGGACCTTGGATGCGGTTTTGGGATCAAGTGCTGCGGTGTGCTCGTCGAGCAGCAGGAGCTTGGGCTGTGTGAGGGTGGCCATCAACAGGGTGAGAGCCTGACGTTGTCCGCCCGAAAGCAGGCCGACCTTAGCTTCCATGCGCGTATCGAGACCCAAGTCGAGCTTCTTGAGGAGTGCGGGGAACTCGGCTTTTTCCTCTTTGGTGACGCCCCAGGCAAGACCGCGGTGCAGGCCGCGGCGCTTGGCGAGTGCCAGGTTCTCGACGATCTGCATGTCGGCGGCGGTGCCACGCATAGGGTCTTGGAACACGCGGCCCAGATACTTGGCGCGTTGGGGTTCGGTCATGCGCGAAATGTCTTTACCGTCGAGCTCGATTACGCCCGAATCGAGAGGGTACACGCCGGCGATCATATTGAGCAGCGTGGACTTGCCGGCGCCGTTGCCACCGATTACAGTAACGAAGTCGCCGTCGTTAAGGACAAGGTCAACACCGGTAAGGGCACGCTTCTCGGTGACGGTGCCCTTGTTGAACGTCTTCTTGACGTGGGAGAGCTTAAGCATCCTGATCATCTCCCCTCGAGTAGGAGCTGCGCAGTTTGTACTTTTCCCAAACGACGGGGATGCACAGCGCAAGCACGACGATAACGGCAGAGAGCAGCTTCATGTCGTTGGCGTTCATGCCCATCTGCAGCACGAAGGCGCGGATAAGGAAGTAAACCACGGAGCCCACGACAGCAGCCGCGAGACGCATGCCGAACTTGGTGAGGCCGCCGGGCAGCAGACGTCCCAGGACCTCGCCGATGACGATGGCGGCAAGGCCGATGACGATGGCACCGGTGCCCATGCCGATGTCGGCGTACTTCTGGCTCTGGCAGATAAGGCCGCCTGCAAGGCCCACGAGTGCGTTGGAGAGCACGAGGGCGATCATCTTGGTGCGGTTCGTGTTGACGCCAAGCGCGCGAATCATGTCCTCGTTGTTGCCGGTGGCGCGCAGGGCAGAACCGATCTCGGTTCCAAAGAACCAGTAGAGCGCGGCCACGATGACAATGGCGATGATGATGCCCATAAGGGCCGATACGGTGCTTTGGGGCAGCCCCGTTAGCCTGGACGCGTCGGAGAAGATCGTGTCGTTGGCCAGAAGTGGGGTGTTGGACTTGCCCATGATGCGCAAGTTGATGGACCACAGCGAAATCTGAGTGAGAATACCTGCGAGGATGGCGGGAATCTCAAAAACCGTGGTGAGAACTCCCGTGATGGCCCCGGCGAGGCCGCCGGCGACCATGCCGGCAAGAATGGCTACAGCGGGATGAACATGGGCATTGACGATAAGTACCGCCACGACGCTTCCGCCCAGGGCGAAGCTGCCGTCTACGGTCATATCGGGGATGTCGAGCAGGCGGAACGTGATGAACACGCCAAGCACCATGATGCCCCAGAGAATGCCTTGCGAGATGGCACCCTGTAGTGCGACGGACATTTGATGTGCCTCCTAATGTGACGTCGGAGCGTTCCCGCTGGGGGAGTGCGCTCAAAATACAAATATCGCTAAATATAGTGGGGGATGGATATCAAATACGCCGCGACGGACCCGCAGGCGGGCACAAAGGGTAACAAACGAAAGCTCGAGCTCGCCGCTGGGCCTTAGGCGTCGAGGGCAGAGAGGTCGACGCCGATAGCCTCGGCCATCTCGTCGTTCTTCACCACGACCAGGTCCTTGGTGGAAAGGTGCTCGATGGGCATATCCTCGGGCTTTGCCTCGCCTTTCAAGATCTTGACGGCCATCTTGCCTGCGGCGCTGCCCAAATCCTTGTAGTTGATGGAGAGGGTGAACAGGCCGCCGGCGTTGCACATGCCTTCCTCGCCAGCGATGAACGGAAGCTTGTTCTCCTTGCAGATCTGGCCGACCTGCGCGGCGCCCGCGGCGATGGTGTTGTCGGTGGGGGAGTAGAGCGCATCGACCTTGCCCACGGCAGACTCGACCACAGACTGAATCTCGTTGGAGCTGGAGACGGTGAAGTCGGCGTACTCGATGCCGAGCTTGTCGAGCTCCGCCTTGGCGGCGTTGAGCTCCTCGGTCTGCTTTTCGAGCTGGGAGATGAGCTTGTTGTCGTTCTCCGTGACGCTCGCGAGCAGCTGGATGCGAAGCAAGAGCGATGAGATGCTGTCCGACTCGAGCAGGATTTCAATCCATGAGGACGAGCCCGCCATATATGTGGCGCGCAGGCGTTCTGATATCTTCTCCTGCGTGGCGTCAATCTGCTCGTCGAGCTTGTCTATCTTCGACTGAGCCTCGTCTATTTTTTTATCGAGCGCCGCTATCTCTCTGTCATAGTCTGCAATGTCCGCATTTAAAACGGAGAGCTGTGAGTTTATGACATCGAGCTGGCTGCTTATCGCCTCAGCCTGAGAAGAAAGCAGTTTCATCTTTTCCGCATTCGAGGTCTGCTGATTTTTTATGCTTTCAAGCTTTTTCTTGTTTGCCTCAATCTCTTTTTCGAGCTCGTTATACTCCTGCTTGAGATCCTCGAGGCTCTTCGCCTGAACCCTTGTCGGGAAAATTCCGGTCATCAGCACGAGCGCCGCGCAAAGAACAAACGCCGCCGCTCTTCTGAGCCATGTGTTACGCTTATTCTTCATCGACTATCGCGAACTCCTTTTCTTTAAGATATTTTGTTATCGACACCGCACTGCCGAGCGCGCCGGAGAGAACTCCGAGCACGATAAACGCGGCGAGCAGTATCAGAGCATATTTGCCGAACGGAGCGATTCCCGACATTCCGATGCCGGAGAGAGTCTTGACGAGCGACCTGCCCGCAATTTCATATATGCCCCAGACGGCAAGCAGGGCGAGCACTCCGGAGATAAGTCCAAGCATCATGCCCTCGATCATGAACGGCCATCGGATAAACCACCTTGTCGCACCGACGCTCTTCATGATATTTATTTCGAGCCTGCGGCTGTCCATCGTTATTCTTATTGTGTTGGAGACGATGAAAAGCGAAACTATGAGCAGCAGCGCTATCATGCCCGCACTCACAGTGTTTCTCAGCCCCGCGAGCTGCTTTGCAAGCTGCCTGTTCTCACGGATGTGGAGAACATGCGGGAGTTCAGAAATGCGCTTGACCGTGTCGTCAAACTTATCCGTATCCTTGAGCGAAACTTCATATGCATCGGGAAGCGGGTTTTCGTCGAGCCCGTCGAAGAGCACGGAGCTGTCCCCCATCTCGTCCTTGAGCTGGGCAAAGCCGCTGTCCTTGCCGACGAAAGTGCATTCGCGGACATTTGAAAGCCCTCTGAGGCTCGCACCGAGCTCGTCCTCCTCCGCTTTCGTCGCGCTGTCATCGACAAAGACCATTATCACATTCTGATCCTCGACATTGCCGATGAACATATTTATATTGACCATTATCATGAACGCAACGCCAATCATCACCATGCAGCTGAACAGCACGGAGACCGACGCTACACTCATCAGTCGATTTACATAGAGATTTCTCATTCCCTCGCGGGTGAGGTAGCCGAGACTTCCGTTATTTTTCATCGCTCTCGTCCCCCTCTCCGTCGTCTTCGAGGTAAATCGAATAATCCGCCAAGACGGAAGAATACGTTGTATCGTCTGCGCTTCCGTATCCCGTCGTCTCTTTTTGGCGTTCTTTTCTTATGCTTTCGAGAGCCTGCCTGTAGACATCGTCCGCAGCGGTCTCGGCAGCTATCTCTTCCGCCTTTTCCGGGAGCCTTTCGGGTTCCTTTGCGGCAACTTTTTCCTCCGGAACTTCTTCCTCGTCGTCGAGATACTTCGTCGCGAAGCCGTCCGCCGGTCGGTTGAGACTGCTTGATTTTGCAAGCGTGCGCTCGCGGTGAGCGGAATTTTTCATTCTACCGTCCGCCGCAACGGTTCCGTTTTCGAGCAGGATAACGCGCTTGTCATACATACGGACGAGATTGTGCTCATGGGTAACCATGATGACAGTCGTGCTCTCCTGGTTGAGGCGCATGAGCAGATCGACTATCTCGAGGC
>OLPZ01001724.1_pt1 | contig 13783 bp, 16 predicted proteins | sample 1672711 | NCBI WGS metagenome assembly OLPZ01 (sample SAMEA3136716, study PRJEB25190) | human gut metagenome
GCCCCGCAGCCAGGGCAGTGGGCCGGATAGCGGCCGGTGAAGCGGTCGCGGTGCAGGTCATGACCGCATGAGCTGCACACCTCGCCAAGCATCTGCGCCACGAACTCGCCCGCGCCGCCGTCCGGCTGCTCGGTGACGACATTGCACGTCGGGTCCATCAGGTCGGCCAAGGCGAGAAGGACGTCGCGCCACGAGTCTGCTCCCGTAACATCCTTCAGCGTCTTGAGCAGGCTCAGCGCGTCGCGTCCGTACATGCGCAGCTTCTTGACGGCTTCTCGGCGCTCGTCGCTAGTCGCCATCGTCGCTCACCAACCTTGCGCCGCAGCCAGGGCAGTAGTTCGGCTTCGTCTCCATCGACTTGAACCACGTGTAGCACCTGTCGCACCCGAATCCTCCGTTAAACGTCGGCAAAAAGTGGCACGTCGGGTCGATGAGGTCGGCGAGACATCGCATGCCTTTGCGCAGGCCTATCTCGTCCCTCGCGCACACCTGCATCCCAAAGATGCTGCCGCTTATGTACGTATGCCCCACGCATTCGCACACGTCGAACGGGCCGCGCATCTTCTCTGCAACCTCGATACGCGTTTCGCTATTCATCGACTGTCACCAACCTTGCGCCCAATCCTCGCGAAGTCCGTGCATCCCTCAGCAGCGCTGTGGCAGGCGTTCGGGCTGTCGCCGGCCTCTACCACCTGCCCGCCAATGTCGCACATGTGCACTGGCCACCCAGCCGTCCACGGCCATATCTCTGCCTGCTCACGCTCGCGTGCCTCGTCGCGGACGAAGTGCACGCATGCTCCGCATGTGTCGCGGTAGTCTCCGACCGGCCTCATTGCTGCCCACCTCCAAACAATCTCTGCTGGACAGGCTCGCGCCGCTCGTTCCAGCGTGCGACCGCCTCTTCTCTTGTCTCGGAACTTGGTCCTACTGCTGCACAGGAGCAGGACACGGTGCCCCCCGCGCATGCGGGGATGATCCCGTCAACGGGTACTTGCGCGACGCGAGCGGGAAGTGCTCTCCGCGCATGCGGGGATGATCCCTACCTGGATAACAATGGCGCTGTTACACACGATAGGTACGGCAAGTCAGTTAACATGGAATAGGAGAGGTAACATGCCTGTACAACCAGTACTACACGTAAACCTAATTGGACACGAGATTAACGAGTCACTAGCAGACTACCCTGATTCAGACCGTAAGGTGTTCTGCAGGAAGAATATGAAGGTTATGGAGCCTATGGAGTCAGACTGTAGGAACTGTAGCTACTTCGCAGGGCTAGCGCAGGGGTACGGACACGAGTGCGTATGGGATGACTGGATGGGTATGGACGATGAGAACCCCAGGGTCATCCAACAGTCAGATGCCAATAAGGAGATGGGGCGCGTGTTCAAGCTAGTTGAGAACAGCGTCATTAGCTAGGCTAGGAGTGCTCCCCGCGCATGCGGGGATGATCCCGTAAACGGCTAGGACCGTAGGTAAAAGTAACGGTGCTCCCCGCGCATGCGGGGATGATCCCGGTAGAGGTGCATACCAGAGGGGTAAGACAGCGTGCTCCCCGCGCATGCGGGGATGATCCCTGGCGTTCGAGCTGCCGGACTTCTCCCCCCGAGTGCTCCCCGCGCATGCGGGGATGATCCTGACGATAGCAGGCAGTTTGCTACCGACTTGCAGTGCTCCCCGCGCATGCGGGGATGATCCCATGAAGGACGGCGACGCGCGCATGTCCATCCTGTGCTCCCCGCGCATGCGGGGATGATCCCTGCTGCCAACTCTTGCCCCAGTGCAGGAAGTAGTGCTCCCCGCGCATGCGGGGATGATCCCGCGATGCGGACTACGACCCGCTGATGGCGATAGTGCTCCCCGCGCATGCGGGGATGATCCCGAGATGCGCCGCAACGAGAACATGAACGAGGTGTGCTCCCCGCGCATGCGGGGATGATCCCACCCTCGTAAACGAGCGGTCGCGCCTGCGCAAGTGCTCCCCGCGCATGCGGGGATGATCCCGGGCGAGGAGCGCGAATGGTCGCCAGACCTCGGTGCTCCCCGCGCGTGCGGGGATGATTCCGCGCCATCGGCGTGACCGACTTGAAACGCTCGATAGCGAAGCCCACGGGCATTCCGACGACGAAGCAGGGACGCAGGAACAAGATAGGCAGGATTCTCGGCATTAAGTAGCTGGGGGGACGTGACATGGGCATGCTTGGAGAATTCGCGCGCTCGATACTCGGAGGCGCGTTTGGGGGCAGTAGGCAGCTAAAAGCCAACTACACCGTTTATATCCAGCAGAAAATAAAAAAGCTTCCGAGTAAATGCACGCTGACAGTCGCGAGGCCGTCCGATGCAAAACGAAAGGGGTCTGTCGATCTCTCTGGTTGCCAAGCCGTCCTCGTAGATGGAGACGGTGAATTTTGCGGAGCTCTCTTCCCCCGATTGCACGCGCTTTCTGGATATGAGATAGGAGACAGGGTTGAATGCGTTGTCAGAAAACCGCCAGTCAGCGGAGACAAGGCGACTGTTGAATTCAACCCTTCGCCGAAAAAGCGTAGTCTCGATGACAGGACGGTCCACTTCAACCTCACGAAGAATTGCGTGACGAAAAAAATACAGACAGATAGCGGTTTCTTGGCAGATGTCATCGAGATACCGGTACCGAGCGGATCAAGCGCGAAACCACATATTGGCATATTGAACCAAGACGGGAAGACAGTTGCCGAGATAACTGCGAGAAGCAAGGCTTACAAAACTCTGCTCGGGTTGATCGGCGAGAACCATATCTACACAGATGTCTCTGCTGCGCAAAGTGATTATGGCGAAGACCAGTATTTTCGCTTTCGAATGATCATGAGAAGTTAGTGGGTGCTCCCCGCGCGTGCGGGGATGATGTTCGACAGGCTGTGCGCCCTGCCGCCCGATGCGGGTGCTCCCCGCGCGTGCGGGGATGATCCCGACGCACTCACGGTGATAAACGATCTGCGCGAGTGCTCCCCGCGCGTGCGGGGATGATCCCTGAGAACACGGAGCCGAGGTCTACCCTCTTCAGTGCTCCCCGCGCATGCGGGGATGATCCCAGGGCGAAAGCGGGTCAAGAAGAGTAAGTGACGTGCTCCCCGCGCATGCGGGGATGATCCCGTTTCGAATTTGAAGAGCTCAGTTAGCAACCAGATAAAGAGAGCGAGGGTCAAGTGGGTCAAGCTTGGATAATCCGATGCGATGAGAGTGGTCATCACGGCGGAGGGGTGTTCCGACAGTCGTGCCGACGTCATAGCTGCAGTTGACAAGAGGCTCAGAGACGGCGAAGAAGCCGTCATTGTGTTTGACGAGAAGACCATTCGGCGTTTAACGCATTGGAGCGAGCCGTGTCCCGATTCGAAGGTCGGGGCGTGCTCGCTCCAATGCGTCAATCGTAGCATTCTCCGCTATCCAGCGGCAACACGATGAGATCCGCTTTCGGAAAATATGACCAAACAGCGGCTTGAGCGCAAAACGAAAAACGCGGGAGGGATTCGGTGCTCCCCGCGCATGCGGGGATGATCCCGATAGAGAGATTGAGGTAGGAAAAGGGGCCGTCCCTCTATTCAGAGTGGCAGCCCCTTCACTAACAGGCATTATACACACCGTTGGCCTAATGGCAAGGCTCCGGTCTGTGCTCCCCGCGCATGCGGGGGTGATCCCGGACGTCATAGAATCGGTTTACAATAGGTTCGTCGAGAAGGCAAAGGAATCACATCCGATGCTCGCTGATTCTGCCGAAATAGGAATCATAGCCCTCGAGTCGATGATTGCTGCGAACGAGGAGATTGGCATGAGATGGTTCGATTCGAGCAGAAAATAGTGAACGGAACCGTCATTCTGTGCGATGACAGCGGCCCAAGCATATCAGACCTCCCAGCCGAGCTGAGATGTCACCTCTCTAGCGACAAACTCAAGGACATGGGCGAAGAAGTCGACAGGATGGCAAGAAAATCCATCCCGGACGGTTCCGGGAAGCGCCAGCACTGCCGGAGGCGCTAACGCGTTGAATGGCTTCGTTCACGTCCAAGATAGTGCTCCCCGCGCATGCGGGGATAATCCCGAGCAGCTCCAGCAGCATGTCGGCCATGGCTTCAGGGTCGGGGCGTTCTGGTCTACCGGAGCGTGCGACGGCGCCGGGTTCAACGATGACGTCGAGTGGCGGATATATGCCCCGAAGGGGACGCGCGGGATGTACGTCGAGCCTATCAGCGCGTCTGGGAATGGCGATGGCATAAGCTGGGACGGCGTGTCGGGCCAGAGGAGCTTCGGCAGGGAGCTCGAGTTCGTCATCCAGCGCGGAGGGGCGTACAGGATAGAAAGACGTCAGGTTGATGCGAGTGAGTCGCCGAAGGTGATAGTATGGGCGGAACACCATCCAGAACTCGGCTACGACCTGTTCCAGCAAGACGAGCGTGATGACAATGAGCGACACTTACAGCAGACTGAGCGGTGAGAACTCGATCGGATACGCGCTGACGGCGCATGCGGTGGCGTGCGAGACGTGCATGTTCTCGCATGGCGAGCCGCCGTACGCCGACCTCCCGGCAAAGGCGAACTGCCAGGTGTTCACGTACGAGTCCGGGCGCGTGAAGCCGGAGGACGTGTACTTCCACGGCGCCGACTGCCCCTACCACAGCGACAACTTCTAGACCGGCATCTCCCATACCCCGAGAAGCGCCGCACGCGACTGCGCCGGCCGCTGGCGTCGATGGCGGGAACGGGAACGCCGCCGGGGTCCCGGACGCGTCCGGGACTGCCGAGAAGCACAAGAAGCAGCGCGACGAGGCGCGCACCCAGCTCTCACTTTCTCCAGTGCAGTCCAACCACAAACTGATGCGATGCAGTCATTGCCTCGTAGCATGCAGCTAAAGGGGGCACAACCTGATAAAGCGCGCCATCGAGACAGCGGGCTGCCAACCCTCATGGTGCGTCAAGAAGGCGCAAAGGCTCAATGAACGGTTCCATTCCTAACGCGCTCTTCCGCACTCTCTTCTTCAACAACAGCGCTGGGCTGCTCGGAATATTCAATCAAATTGAAAAATTACTGTTGACTAACCGTTAGATAAGGCTAACATTACTCAATGTGTTAGTTATATCTAACTATTTGACTTGAAACGCCATGGTGGGAATTGGCAGGAGATGAAGGCTGTGTCGTTCATGCATACTCACGAGGATGGGCACAAGTGGGCGAGACGGCGGCGAGCTGCGCAATTTGCGACATGGCACGTTTCTGGCAACTGCGGAGCGCGACTCAGATGAGATCCGGCAATGGCGGGAACGGCTTGCGTCCATTTGAGGTGCTCCCCGGGGTATGCCTCACGGTCTGGAACGTACCTCCAGGCGTTCGATACTCCCTGGACTATGCGAGAAAGGGCCGCTCCTGCACTGTGTCATTCTTTCGCACGGGGTCGGCGGTCCTCGACATGGCGGACGGGCAGACAACGTACCTCGGGCCGGGAGACGTGCTGGTAGCATCCGCGAAGAACATTGTGTTCGCGGCGCAGGCACCTGCACAATGCCACGGGGTGACTATCGACCTTGACCCGGTCCGAATCGAAGACAGCGTGAGACAAGACGCCTTCGGGCTCGACCTTTCCAGGCTCGCTGGATTTGCCGCTGGTTGCCGCGTTCCTCTGGTGATGCATGCCGATGCGGTGCTTTCACATGTCTGCTTTGACCTGGAAGCGCTGCAGACAAACGGCGAGCGGGGGACGTTGCTCTACTTGAAGTCCATGGAGGTGATCGTGCTCGTGGGCTGCCCCCACTTGTCCATTGGCCAGATTGCCGCAGAAATCGGCTACTCGAACCCTTCGAAGTTCTCCAAGGCATTTGCGGACCGCTATGGGGTCACGCCGTGGGCATGGCGCTTCGCACATACAAAACCTTCTGAAAAATAACCCCATTCAAAGCGCGTTTCCACGGCATGTGCCGTGCTGATGAGGCTCGCAGGGCTTGCGAGCTTGTTGCTGCGTGTAACCGCTGTGCTTCTTGCGTCCGATGGGGTCATTTCGCCTCCTGGGAGTAGAGGCGGCGTTTTGACGATGACATACTTCAGGCGTTGACAGGTGAGTTTCAAAAGCGAAAGAAGGAACGTATGAGCTGGGGAAAAGTAGGTTTGTTTGCAGGCTGAGTGGCAACAGCGTTTATCGTGCAGGCTGCGGGGAAGAGCAAGAAGGTGCGCGACACCGCGGTCAACGGACTCGCTGCATGCATGGTGGCCAACGATAATCTGCAGGCGGGTGCGCAGAGCATTGTCGACGATGCGTCTGACCTTCGTGCAAAGGCAGAGCGTGAGCGCAAAATCGACGCTGCCCAGATACGAAAGCACCCCACTACAAAGGAGCGATGGGGTGCTGCTGTTTGGATTTGGTGCCCGAGGTGAGATTCGAACTCACACGCCACGAAGACATCGGTTTTTGAGACCGACGCGTCTGCCATTCCGCCACTCGGGCACGCTCGCACGATTATGCCACAGTTCAACAGCGTAACGTGGTGAATTCTGAGGATAACCAGGCCGGAAAAAGTGTCCAGACCCACCGAAATTTTCCCCGCTTTACCTAGGTAAGTCAAGACTGGTAATCCCTGCCGGGGGAAGTACTATCTAATCAGGCTTCATCCCTTGTTCCGGTCTATTGCGATGGACCGATGTCAACATTTAGGGATCCCGAGATCCTGAGTTGGACAGGTATCCTCCGTTACGTACGGTGAGGAAGCTGAAATACTCAGTGGGGGCACCCACCTTTTTCGGGTGGGTTCATCCTTCCGGCAGGGGGTGAAGTTTCCGACCGCCGTTGCAGACTCCTGTAGCGGCGGTTTTCTATCTGCCCCTCACTCGTCTATCATGGTGCGTATGAACAACGGAATGGACACCCTTTTCTCCGAGATGGACAACGAGGCCCGCTACCAGGCGGCTCCTCTTGCCGTGCGCATGCGCCCGCGTGCCATCAACGAGATAGTCGGCCAGGAAGAGGCGATAGGCCCCAACACCTGGCTGCGCCGCGCCATCGCCAACGACGCGCTTTCGTCGGTGATCTTGTACGGGCCCGCCGGCACGGGAAAGACCTCCATCGCGCACGTCATCGCCAACACCACCAACGCCGCCTTCGTCGAGGTCTCTGCCGTGTCCGGCACCGTCTCCGACCTGCGGCGCGAGATCAAGGCGGCAGACGAGCGCCTCACCATGCGCGGCCAGCGCACCATCTTGTTCGTCGACGAGATCCACCGCTTCTCGCGCTCGCAGCAAGACGCGTTACTGCACGCCGTGGAAGACCGCGTCGTCGTGCTCATCGGCGCCACCACCGAAAACCCGTTTTTCGAGGTCAACTCGGCGCTCATCTCCCGCTCGCGCATCGTCGAGCTCAAGCCCATCGGCAACAAGGGCATCCGCATGGTGCTCGAGCGCGCCCTCGAAGACGAGCGCGGCTTGAACGGCGCCTACACCATCACCGAAGACGCCTTGAACGCCATCGTCATCACCGCGGGCGGGGACGCCCGCATGGCGCTCACGACGCTCGAGCTCGCGGCGGCCCTCGTCACGGACGGCAAAGAGATCGGCATCGAGCAGGTACGCGAGGCATCCCCGCACCGCCAGCTGCCATACGACAAGAACGGCGACACCCACTACGACGTCATCTCCGCCTTCATCAAGTCCATGCGCGGGGGAGACCCCGACGCCGCGCTGTACTGGCTCGCGCGCATGATCGAAGGGGGAGAGGACCCGCGCTTCATCGCGCGCCGCATCTTCATCTTGGCAAGCGAGGATATCGGCCTTGCCGACCCGCGTGCGCTGCTCATCGCCGAGGCCGCCTTCAAGTCGGCGGAGTCCATCGGGTACCCCGAGTGCCGCATCAACCTGGCGGAGGCCACCATCTACATGGCGCTCGCACCCAAGTCGAACTCCTCGGAGGCCGCCATCGACGCCGCCTTGAAGGAGGTGCGCGAGGGGCCTGCCCGCGCGGTGCCCAACCACCTGCGCGACCGTCACCGTCCCGGTTCGGATACGTACGGAAAGTACCTCTACCCACACGACTATCCCGGCAATTGGGTCGAGCAGCAGTATCTGCCCGACGGCCTGGAGCGCGGCGCGTTCTACCATCCCACCCAAAACGGCTGGGAGAAGCTGCGTTTTCCCAACGCCTCGAGCGGGCAGGATGTAGACGCCGAAAAATAGCCGATTGCCGTCTGGTGACGATGTGGAGTTGCCGCACTATTTGCCCTAATGTCGGGTATTATCTAGGGTTGTATTTTTGGACTCACATGCGAGGGGACTCTCTATGGCAGACTTTCTCACACAGGCATGGCCGTTTGCGGCAGCCGTTCTCGTCGTCCTGGGCGCAATAGCACTCGTCGTGCTCATCGTCATCCTCATCCGCGCAGCCAAGACCATGGACCACGTGTCCAAGCTGGCCGAGCAGGCAGAAGCAGAGCTCACCCCCACGCTCAAGCGCATCGATCCGCTTGTCGACCGCGCCGAGCTCACCGTGGACACGATCAACCTCGAGCTGCTGCGCGTCGACTCGATTCTCGAAGACGTCGAGCAGGTCACCAACGTTGCCGGCAAGACCGCCGACACCGTCAACACCGTCACCGCCGCTCCCACCGAGGCCGTCGTCTCGTTGGTAGACCGCGTGCGCGGAGCGCTTGGCTCCAAGCGAAAGAACAAGGCGAAGGCCGAGCGCTTCGTGTATCCCATCGGCTCCGGTGAGACCAAGAAGGAGGCCCCCGCGCCCGAGCAGCCCGCCGAGGAGACCATCGAGCAGGCAGCCCAGCACATCGCCGAGGTCCAGGGCAAGCACTCCGTCGACCACGCTGCCGAGCAGCCGGCCGCCGATGAGCCTGCCGCCGAGGTCGAGGCCGTCGAAGTCGACAGCACCGTCGCCGAGGCCGAGCAGCCTGCAAACTAGCCAGCTGCCATACGCATCCCCCATATCGATACCGTTTTCAACCCCCTGCACTCGAGAAGGAGCAAGATGTCATCTGTACCAACAACCTCCGCAGAAATCCGCGAGGCATACCTGAAGTTCTTCGAGGAGAAGGGCTGCCAGCGCTGGCCGTCTTCCTCTCTGATCCCCGATGACCCGTCGCTTCTGCTGACGGTTGCCGGCATGGTCCAGTTCAAGCCGTACTTCCTGCAGCAAAAGCACCTGGACGACCGCTATATCGGCGCCACCACCGCGCAGAAGTGCGTCCGCACCAACGACATCGACATCATCGGCACCGACGGGCGTCATCTGTCGTTCTTCGAGATGCTCGGCAACTTCTCGTTTGGCAAGTACTTCAAGAAGGAGATGTGCGCCTGGGCGTACGAGTTCTCCACCGAGGTCCTCAAGCTTGAGAAGGACCGCATCCACGTCACCGTGTTCACCGATGACGACGAGGCGGCAGAGATCTGGGAGAAGGTCGGCGTCGCGCCCGACCACATCACCCGCCTGGGCGAAGACGACAACTTCTGGGTTGCCGGCCCCACCGGCCCGTGCGGCCCGTGCTCCGAGATGTACTACGACCAGGGCCCCGAGGTGGGCTGCGGCCGTCCTGACTGCGCCCCCGGTTGCGATTGCGACCGCTTCCTCGAGTACTGGAACCTCGTGTTCACGCAGTTCGACCGTCAGGAAGATGGCAGCATGGTGCCTCTTGCGCATGGCAACATCGACACGGGCATGGGCCTGGAACGCGTCGCCGGCATCATGCAGGGCGTCGTGTCCAACTTCGACACCGACATCCTGCGTGGCCTGGTGGGCGTGGGCGAGCGCCTGAGCGGCAAGACCTATGGCATCGACGAGAAGGTCGACCTGTCGCTGCGCATCATGGCCGACCACTCCCGCGCCATCACGTTCATGGTGGGCGACGGCATCCTGCCCTCCAACGAGGGTCGCGGCTACATCTTGCGCCGTCTGCTGCGCCGCGCCGTGCGCCATGGTCGCCTGATCGGCATCGAAGGCCCGTTCCTGAAGGAGTTCCTCGACGCGATCGTCGAGGAGATGGGGCCGGTCTATCCAGAAATCGTCGAGAACAAGGCGCTCATCGAGAAGGTCCTCGAGTCCGAGGAAGAGCGCTTCAGCCGCACCATCGACATGGGCGAGAAGTTCTTGGACGATGCGCTGGAAGGTCTGAAGGAGGGAGACACCCTCGACGGCGTCACCGCCTTCACGCTGCACGACACCTACGGCTTCCCCTACGAGCTCACGGCCGAGATCTGCGCAGAGCGCGGCATCAACGTGGACAAGGACGGCTTTGACGAGGAGATGACCGCTCAGCGCGAGCGCGCCCGCGCGGCACGCAACGACGAGGCCTGGAAGGGCTTTGGCGACATCTACACGCATATCCTCGACACGCACGGCGCGACCGAGTTCGTCGGCTACGGAAAAGACGACTGCGACGCGCGCATCATCGACCTCATCGTCGACGGGAAGATCGTCGACGAGGCAAACGAGGGCGACGAGGTCACCGTCATCCTCGACAAGACGCCGTTCTACGGCGAGATGGGTGGCCAGGTCGGCGACACGGGCACCATCTTCAACCAGTACGGCACCATCGAGGTCAAAAACACCACCAAGCCCGAGGCAGATCTTGCCGCGCACACGGGCGTTATCACCGCGGGCACCATCCGCAAGGACGACAACGTGCACGCGGAAATCGACAAGCGCCGCCGTGCGCTCATCGCCCGCAACCACACCGCCACGCACATCCTGCAGGCGGCGCTGGTCAAGGTGCTGGGCGACCATGTCAAGCAGGCGGGCTCGCTCGTCGCGCCTGACCGTCTGAGGTTCGACTTCACGCACTTCGAGCCGATGACCCACGAGCAGATACTCGAGGTCGAGCGCATCTGCAACAACGCCATCATGTCCGATGCTCCCGTGCTCACCTACGAGACATCGCTCACCGCCGCCCGCGAGGCGGGCGTTACCGCGCTGTTCGGCGAGAAGTACGGCGAGTTCGTGCGCGTCGTCGAGACGGGCTCGTTCTCCAAGGAGCTGTGCGGTGGCACCCATGTGGGCCACACGTCCGAAATCGGTCTGTTCAAGATCGTGCAGGAAACCTCTATCGCGGCCAACACGCGCCGTATCGAGGCCGTGACGAGCCTCGAGGCGTACAAGTACATGTCCACCTACGAAGAGGAACTGCGCGAGACCGCCCGCTTCCTCAAGATCCCGCCGCTGGATGTTTGCGAGCGCGTCGTGAAGATGCAGAAGCAGCTCGACGAGTACGAGCGCGTGGCCAAGCGCAACAAGAAGATTGCGGCCGAGGGCAGCTTCGCCGACTACATCAAGGCCGCCGTCGACGCAAACGGCTACAAGCTCGTCATCGTCAACATGGGCGAGGGCGGCAGCGTCCAGAACATGCGCGAGGGCTGGGATATCGTCAAGCAGCGTGCGCAGGGCAGGCCGTTCGCGCTGGTCGTCTTCGCGATCAGCGCCGACAAGGGCACGCCGATCATGCTCGCGGCGGGCAACGACGCGGCCGTCGCAGCTGGTTTCAACGCCAACGACGTCATCAAGCAGGTCGCGCCGCTCATCGGCGGCGGTGGCGGCGGCAAGCCGACCATGGCGCAGGCAGGCGGCAAGAATGCCGAGGGCATCGACGCTGCCATCGCCAAGGCCAAAGAGATTCTCGGCGCGTAGGGCGTGCGCGTCTTAGCCCTCGATATCGGGGAGAAGCGTATCGGCGTTGCCGTTGGCAACACCGATACGCGCATCGCCATGCCCGTCAAGGTCATGCCCGCTCATGAAGTTCTCGAGAATTCGCGCACGTGGCGCTACCTGCTCGAGGATAATGAACCCGACCTCATCGTCTCGGGGCTTCCCAAGTCCATGAACGGGCAGGTCGGCAAGCAGGCTCAGCGCGTGAGGCAGGTCGCGGAGAAGATTGCCCGCACCGCGGGGCTGCCGCTCGAGTTTTGCGACGAGCGCCTGAGCAGCGCAGAGGCAAAGCGCATCCTGCGCGAGCAGGGGCTGTCCGAGCGCGATATGCGCGGCAAGGTGGACAGCGTCGCCGCGTCGCTGTTCTTGCAGTCGTGGCTCGATGCGCACAAGTCTGAATGAAACGGAGAACCTCACATGGCCGCAGGCAGGCATTCTGCGCCGAAGAAGTTGAAGAGGCGCGCTGCCACGCGTCAGGGCTCCTCGGCAGTCTACATTCCATCTGATGCAAGGCGCTCCAAGCGCAAGAAGTCGAGAAAGACGCCAGTCATCGTCGTCGTGCTCGTCGTCATCGTCATCGCAGCCGCAGCGGCGGGCTGGTACCTCGTCGGAGGGGGAGCCGACCACAAGGGCACGGTGCGCCAGGGGCAGGAGATCACGGTCGAGATCGCGTCGGGCTCTTCTACCACGCAGATTGCCGACCTGCTCGTTGACAACGGGGTGATAGAATCGCGCGACAGCTTCACGAAGCGGGTGAAGGAGCTGGGCGAGGGCGCGAGCCTGCAGGCGGGCAACTACACCTTCACCGGTGGCGAGGACATCGACGACATCATCGACCGTATCGCAAACGGCAAGGTCAAGACCGTGACCATCCCCGAGGGCTACACGCTCAAGCAGATTTCCCAGACGGTTGCAGATGCCTGCGGCCTGGATGCGGACGAGTTCTACCGGACGGCATCGACCGGCGCGTCCAAGTACGTGTCGGATTACCCGGTCCTCGCCAACTGCTACGGCGGCTCGCTCGAGGGCTTCTTGTACCCCTCCACGTACAACGTCAAGTCCGACGTGAGCGTCGACAGCCTGATCCGCGACATGCTCGCGCAGTACCAGCAGCAAATCTCAAGCGTGGACATGAGCTACGCCAAGAGCAAGAACCTGACCGAATACGACGTGGTCACGCTTGCGTCCATGATCGAGAAGGAATCACGTACGGACTCGGACAAGGCCGATATCTCCGCGGTGTTCTACAACAGGCTGCACGCCGACATGGCGCTGGGCAGCGACGTCACGACGTACTACGCCGTGGGCAAGGACATGACCGAGGAGCTGACCGCCTCCGACCTCGCCTCTACCAGCCCGTACAATACGCGCAACCCCAACAGCAGGGGGCTGCCGGCAGGCCCTATCTGCAGCCCGAGCCTGGCGTCGCTCAAGGCAGCCGCCAACCCGAGCTCGGCAGGCTACCTGTACTTCTTCTACTCGGAGTCTGCCAACCAGGTCTACTTCTTCAACACGCAGCAGGAGTTCGATGCGGCGTGGGCGAAAGAGGGCAAGCAGTAAATGTGCCTCAGACCCGATGCATACTTCAGGTCGGTGCTCGACATCGACGCCTCGCGGCTTGTCGCGCAGGGGGTCCGTGCCGTGTTCCTCGACCTGGACAACACGATACTTCCGCGCGGGCTGCATGTGGTCCCCGTGAGCATCACGGCATGGGTAAGGGGGCTCAAGGACGCGGGCCTCGAGGTCTGCATCTTGTCGAACTCCAACAAGCCCAAAGTGGCAGAAGTTGCGCGTCAGCTGGAGCTGCCCGCAATCCAGGGGGCAAAAAAGCCACTCGGGCGTGGCTTCGCGGAAGCGCTTGAGCTGTGCGGGGTCACGCCGGGGCAGGCGGTGATCGTAGGCGACCAGACCTACACCGATATCCTCGGTGCGCACCGTGCGGGGATGCGGGGCATTTTGGTGCGCCCGCTTTCCGACAACGACCTGTGGCATACGCGGCTGCTGCCGCTTTTTATGGCGGCGCATGCGGTACTTGGCGTGTTTTTACTGGAATTTATCGTTGGAACATCGTTTGAACTTCTGGGGTTTCAGAATTTTGTACGGAATGTACTGCTTTGTATGACCGGATATGTTAT
>OLPZ01001727.1_pt1 | contig 13733 bp, 18 predicted proteins | sample 1672711 | NCBI WGS metagenome assembly OLPZ01 (sample SAMEA3136716, study PRJEB25190) | human gut metagenome
CGTTATTTGTAGTATCCTTCGGGATGCTTGGTAATTCAATTGCCGAGGGATTCACATTCTGCGTATTGAAAAAGACGCTGCCTGCAGGCGGCGGTGCTGGTAATGTGGTATGGGACAATTACTGCCGGTGTGGCAATAGCTGGCGGCTGCGGATGCCGTAAAGGTTGCCGGGAATAAAAAAGAAAAGGCAAAAAGAGCAGGAAAAGGATTTCCTGCTCTGTGTTTTTTTGTCTTGCAATTTCGATATTCAGTTTTTAGTTTGATTCTTTTTTGGAATCGATTTCGGATTTGATTTCTTTAACGTACGCTTCGTCCAGCTCAGTCTCTTTTGCAATTTCTTCGACTGATAAACCATGATTAAGTAATATGCCAATATACTTTAAATCTGATTCACGCCTAGTCTCTTCTAGCATTGAATACATCTTATCCACTCCTTTCGGGTTAAATTTGTAGTATCTTAATGCTTCAGCGAAAACTGGATTTTTAATGTCATCAGGGTTTGGGTTAGTCCAATCTCTGATAAACTGTCCAAGTTCTGAATTATCAGTTTCAGCTGCAAGGTTTACAATAATCTCCTCTTCCCCAGACTCAACAGTATTACCAGACATTAAGTCTACTTTTTTAATATGCTGAATCATTGGGTCTTTGGAATTAAAATCTTTCTCGGTTAAGACTATCATACACCTTTTTGGCATTTCTGAAAAGTCTTGACCAACTTGTAAACTGTCTGCATCAACCATAGAACCGTAATAGCGATTTCTGCAATAGATATTCTTTTGCCAGTAGCATTGTGGTTCTATAATATATATTTTATTTTCTTCGGGGCAGTATGCAATAAAGTCTATGACAATACTGCGTCCGCCATTCCAATTCCTTATATAATGCTGTACTCTAATAAGCTCCAGATGAACTTTTGCTTTCTTCTTTTGCCCTTTGTTGATTGCGTTCTGAACAATATTAATGATTTCTTCCGCAACCTTTTTATTTTTTAAAACCATGCTGGACATTATGTCAGCATTTAATGACAATGTCATTAATTTTTCTTGAAAATCTTGAGGATATTTTCCTCCTTTCATGGATATTTTTTCTTTTTCCATTTGCTTTTTCGCTCCTCTTTTTATATATTTTTTTTGCAAAAAAAGGAGATAAACATAATATGATATGCAAGACAAACTATCATCGATGGACGGGGAAACCCCGTCCACGTCTGGTACACGCGAGCATAGCTCGCGGTATCATATTCAAATCTCCTTTCTTTATCTTTTTTGCATATTTAATATGATATTTTTGATGATTCTGAAAAACTAAACTATTTTGCATATTGTATTTAATAAATACAAAACGACAGGAGGCAAAAATATGTACAAAGGAAAAGAAAATTATGAAACCGTTAAACATCTGATGGCAGGCGAAGAATGTATTGTAACCGGATATGGCCAGTCCATGACGCCAGTTCTGAAATCCGGGCAGTCCGTAAGATGTATTCCAGTGACTGAAAAAACAGTGCTGAAGAAAAACGATATAGTGCTGTGCAAGGTTGCAGGACATTTTTACCTGCATAAGATTTCTGCAATAAAGGGTGGAAAGACATTTCAGATTTCTAACAATCACGGACATGTAAACGGATGGATTGGAAAGAAGTGTATATACGGTTTGGTAGTTGAAAAATTTTGAGATTTTGTAGGGGCGAAGGCTCCTTTTTTTGTGGTTTTTTAAATATTTTTTTTGTTTTTTGTGGTTTTTATCGCGAAATTGTTTTTGCATATTAAAAGTGTTAATTAAATTAAAATTTTGTATGCCGGCTTACCGGCAAGAAAGGATGGATAACATGAAAAAAATTACAAACAAGAAATACGAAGCAATCATTCAGGCAAAGAACATCATTTCACAGTTATGCGAGGATGGAGCAATGGATTACGTTGAGAGTGGTGTTGACGTTGTTCGTAATACCTGTCTGATGAAGGCTCCGGCCTTATTGAAGGAAGCTCTGTTAACAGTGCTGACATCCGGAACTATTAGCGATAATGGTTTTCAGATGCCTGCTACAGCGTGCTGCTGCGAAAATTTCGCAGTAGTCCGGAAGCAGATGAAGAGGCATTCCCTGAGCCTTCTGGTCTGCGACCCACTGGATAAAAGAGCAGACGAAGACGGGTATTTCACAATGCCAGTCTTTGGACAGGTCTTTATTGAGAAATGATTTTTTGGCCTTCAGAGTATTCTGGAGGCTTTTTTATCACGATTTATTTTTTGCATACTATAAATAACAAAACTTATATCTGATAAAGAACGGAAAAAACATGGTTGAAATTTTCGTTCTATTCCCCTTGCAGCGAAAACTGGGGCGCTGATTTTTTGATAGATTAAATTCCTTTTTCGCAGTTCTGCAAAGCAGAACGATGACATAATTTCCTCCTATTTTAAAAACAGACATCTTTGATGTCTGTTTTTTTGTTCTAATTCTTTAAACTATTCTGAACCCTTTTAACATAAGCTGCTATATGCGGGGCTGTCTGCTCAAGACCATCCGGGTCTTCCAGACTTAACCTGAAAGCTTCTGCAAAATATTCTGCATTATTGCATATATTCTCATCTTCCAAATTGTATTTCTGCTGTAAGGCTGCTGCCTCCGATTCGTGAGATTGGGTTACTACGTTAGAATCAGAACGCCCGGTAGCGGATACCTGGAAATCTACCGCATGTCCGAGCTCGTGGTAGATGGTATCTTTAAGGCTTACGGCATCACATCTGAGATACATTTTCCTTTCATCAATTCCGCCTCCAGATTGTATGTATGTCAGGCCATTGACAACTATTCCTTCATCCATGTCAGCGGTTGACTCACCTTCCAGATAAGCGGCGGGATTGTTGCACATACAGATTTCATAACTTTGTAAAATCTGAATGTATTGGTCATCAAGCGTATTGAAGATATCTGTGGCAAGTCCGATATACAGATTGCATGCATCGGTTTCACCAAAAATGTTGAAATTGTATTTCTGCGTTTTGCACAAATACCCATTGTATACGTATCCGAGATTCGTGTAAGACCATTCATCTCCCTCATTTCCAAGTATGCTTATAGATTCTCCTTTTTTGTATGTTCCGACAATCGGGCTGTTCGCATCGGCTGCCTGATGGATGTTGAGGTCAGTAACCGTGTAACAGATACCCTCCGGCGGGTCTGGCTTTGTGTTGTAAGGCGATAGGTCTTCAACCGGTGCGGGCGTTTGTTCGGTTGTCTGTTCCGGTGTTGCCGGCTGCTCCTCAACTATCTGCTGCCCGGAGTCTGAAATCCTCAGGTCTGGCAGGTCTGCCGTTGCAAATGCCGGTATATTAGTTGCTAAGATTGCTGCTGTTAAGGCAGCAAGTGTAAGTATCTTTTTCATTTCTTTCCTCCTTTTGCTGCATATACAATATGCAAAAAATCCGCAAAAATTTGACAATTTTAAAAACGACTGTTAAATTAAAAGAAAAAGGAGGTAAGAATATGTGTCGTGCCGTTTCGTATAATGCAGATGCCTGCTGCAGAAAGCTATATTCATCTTACAGCTCCGTAAATACACCGAGAAGAGCAAAAATAAGCCTTAAAGAAAGCCATGTAATGATTCGCGCCCTGCAGGTAAAAATAGCAAGAAAAGAAGACAAAAAATATTCCCTTGATGAAAAGGTCGTGCCATTCATCGGGTTTGAGGAAGCGGAGTTTGTGAAATCTCTGAAAAGGTCAAAGATAGATAAAAAAATAGTTTTGGAGGCAAGAAAAAAAAGTACAAAAAATGAAGAGATAAAAAGGTTATGCTCTGCCTTGACAAAACTGCAGAATCAGCCTGATTGCAGTTATGAATTATGTACGGCATTGTATGATGCTCGGCTGATGATGGGGTCGCTGCAGAGAAGACTGAAAGATGATGAAGATAAAGATGAAGATATACCGTTTAATTAGGCGCCGGATTTTTCCGGCGTTATTTTTTTTGCAAAAAAAAGCGCGTTTCCGTCTTCTTAAAAATTCAGCATATTGTAAATACAGCAAAAGACACCAGGGCTTTTCGCCGATGGTGTCTTTTTTTTGCCAGTAAGTACAAAAAATCAAAAAGGAGATACAAAAATGCGAAATATTATGCAGCCGGATTTCCGGCATATTGAAAATGTAAACAAAGTTTCAAAAGAAACTACAAAAACAAGAAAGGAAAACAGGAGGTAACAATATGGATATTAGAACAGAAGAAAGATATGAAGACGATTTTAATCAGGGCAATTTATTCATCATGAAACGCTCAGGAGAGAGAGTCCCGTTTGATGAAAGCAAAATCGTGAGGGCTATTGAAAAGGCAAATGCCGAGGTGACAATCCCTCTTGAAAAGATGAGTGAAGAAAAGATTGAAGAGATTGCGGCGCAGATTAAACGTGACGCAGAAAATGCAGGCAGAGACTTGTCAGTTGAGGAAATCCAGGATAAGGTGGAAGACTCACTGATGATTGCCGGTTACTGCACATTGGCAAGGTTATATATCACTTACAGATATAAACACAACCTTGACAGAAAGAAATCAACACTTGATAAGAAGATTGAAAGCCTTATCAATGTGAAAGTTAACAAAGACGGCAGCGTAAGCGGCGGCAACGAGGAAGTCAACCAGGAAAACAGTAATAAGGACACAAAAGTACTTTCAGTACAGCGTGATTATATGGCTGGCGAGTGGTCAAGGGAGTATACAAACAGAAACCTGCTTCCGGAAGATGTGGTGAATGCACACCGAAATGGCCTTATTCATGTACATGATACGGATTATATGGCCCAGTCGGAGCATAACTGCTGTCTCATTAACCTTGAAGACATGCTGCAGAACGAAACCTGTATTTCTGGTACTAAGATTGAAAGGCCGAAGTCATTCATGACTGCTTCAACCGTTGCGAGCCAAATTATCGCTCAGGTTGCCAGCAGCCAGTATGGCGGTCAGACAATCAGCCTGGCACATCTCGCTCCGTTCGTTGATATATCAAGACAGAAGATTTTAAAGAGGCTGTCAAAAGAAATGTCCGATATTGGCATTGAAGTAACCGAAGAAAAATTAAAAGAACTCGCTGAAAAAGAAGTAAGAAAAGAAGTTGAGAATGGCTGCCAGACATTGCAGTATCAGCTTATCACTTTACAGACGACAAATGGACAGGCGCCTTTTGTGACTGTGTTCATGTATCTGAATGAGGCAAAGAATGAGAGGGAAAAAGAAGACCTGGCGCTTCTGATTGAGGTAATGTTTAAACAGAGAATGCTTGGTGTTAAGGATAGCAGTGGTTATTATATCACTCCGGCTTTCCCGAAACTGATTTACTGCCTGCAGGAAGATAATATCAGAGAAGATGGTAAATACTGGTATCTGACAGAGCTTGCAGCAAAATGCACTGCCAAAAGAATGGTTCCGGATTATATTTCTGAAAAGAAGATGCTGGAGCTTAAAGGGGATGTATACCCCAGTATGGGCTGCAGAAGCTTCCTTACCCCTGACAGATGTAGTGAAAAGGTTGGAAATATTGCTCATGCACTTAATTATGAAGAGGGTAAGCATAAATATTACGGCCGCTTCAATCAGGGCGTTGTGACAATCAATCTTGTTGATGTTGCATGCTCATCAGAAGGTGATGAGGATAAGTTCTGGGAGATTCTTGAAGAAAGGCTTAATTTATGCCATAAGGCTCTGAGAGCAAAACATGAAAGACTGCTTGGTACGCCGTCAGATGTGGCACCGATTCAGTGGCAGCACGGAGCACTTGCAAGGTTAAAACCTGGCGAAGTAATTGACCCGCTGCTGTTTAACGGATATTCAACAATTTCTCTTGGATATGCCGGCCTGGCTGAATGCGTGTATTTCATGAAGCATGAATCTCATACTTCTGAAAACGGAAAAGAGTTTGGCTTGAAAGTTATGCAGGCACTGAATGATGCCTGTGGTAAATGGAAAGCAGAAGAAAATATTGATTATTCTGTGTATGGAACACCTAAGAGTTCAAGGGTGGCGCAGCAGTGATGCTGTGAAAAATTAAATCCGCTAAACGGGCTGATAAAAATAAGACTGTTCACCGCGTGGTTAAAGGCCAAATGTGAATTTATGTAAAAAGCATAAACGGCGTAAGCCGTAGACGAATCATATCGGTAAGGGATGCTAAATCCAGAAATGGACATCGCAAATCCCGTAGTAAGTAGTATCTACGGATACTTAAATCTCTAACGACTATCCAAAACTGGAATATGCGAGAAATACGGTATTCTGGTGAGTAGACTGAATTAACAGTAACGCATTTTTTAAATGTATGTACATCCTAACGGGTGGAAAGACGGATTGGCTTAATATTGGTAACAGATATTAAGTTTAAAATATAGCCTAATCCCCTGTCTAAAAGACAACTGGTAGCAAATACAGTAAATATCGGGAAACCGAGGGTATCGATGTTGGAATCGACAACGTATAAATTTGCAAAATGTCTGCAGAAACGTTTTGGTAAAATTCCGGGCGTGACAGATAAGAATTATATTACAAATTCCTACCATATCAGAGTAACAGAAAATATCAATGCTTTTGACAAACTGACAAAAGAAGCAGAGTTCCAGAAACTGTCTCCTGGCGGGGCAATCTCATATGTTGAGGTGCCTAACATGCAGGGAAACATTCCGGCGGTTCTTGCAATCATTAAACATATCTACAATACAATTCTTTATGCTGAGCTGAATACAAAATCAGACCAGTGCGAGGCTTGTGGATATAATGGAGAAATCCAGATTGTGAACAAAGACGGTAAACTAATTTGGCGCTGCCCGCAGTGCGGATGTACAGACCAGAACAAGATGCATGTTGCCAGAAGGACTTGTGGATATATTGGAACGCAGTATTGGAATCAGGGAAGGACTCAGGAAATCGCAGAGCGTGTATTACATGTATCTGTTGACGAATATGAAGCAGAAAAGAAACCAGTAAAAATACTGCCAAAATGTGTTGTTGCTTAAATAAAGTGGTGCAGGCTTACGCCTGCATCACTTTTGTATGCAGAAAAATCCTGCATATTAAAGATACAAAAAAATCAAGAAAGGAAGAAAAAATTATGAATTACGGTAAAATTATATATTGTGATACAGCAAACGGAATCGGATGCAGAACTGTTCTTTTTGTTTCAGGCTGCACGCATCATTGCAAGGGGTGCTTTAATGATATGGCCTGGCCATTTGGATACGGAAAAGAATATACAAAAGAAACAGAAAACAAGATTCTTGAGTCTTTAAAGCCAGATTATATAAAAGGGCTGTCAATCCTTGGCGGTGAACCGATGGAACCGGAAAACCAGGCGGAGGTCTGGAACCTGATAAAAAGAGTCAGAAAAGAATTACCCAAAAAAGACATCTGGGTGTATTCCGGGTATCTGTGGGAGGAGTTGACCGGGAAAGAAAAGGCGAGATGCAGACAGGGAATGGCTGACAGAATCAGGCTTGACAATATTCTGCAGAATATTGATGTTCTGGTTGATGGTGAATTCCAGGAAGATAAAAAAAATATCATGCTTGAATTTCGCGGAAGCGAAAATCAGAGGGTGATTGACGTTAAGAAGACGCTGGAGACTGGTGAAGTTGTATTGCTGAAATTGTAAGATTGGCCGCGCGGAGAAATCCGGGCGGCACTTTTTGCGATGAGATAAATTAAGCATATTGAAGATGCAAATAAAGATATCTTAACAAGAAAAGGAGAGAAAAATATGTTGAACCAGAAAGCTTTAGAATTATTGGATTTTGTATCAGATGGAAAGGTAAGATATCCGGGATATAACGCCGAACTGTTTGGCGATAATGTTCAGGTTGAAACAAAAGAGGAGGCAGAAGACAGGGTATATAGGTTTGTAACAGAAGAAGCAAGCAGTAAGCTCTTATTAGAATACGCAAAAAGCATTAAGGGCAGCGGAAATCCGGAGAGTGAAATTAAAACTCACCCTGCATATTATCTTAAAACTTACCCTATATATTATCGTGATACTTTTAGATATTCTGAGTCTATGAAAAAAGAGTGCGATGAAGTAATTGCATCAGTTGTACAGAAACTTATTAATAAAATCCCTGATTTTGCTGCAGAAGCGCCTAAAGAAACAAATGCGGCAAAGAAAAAAGAAATAGAAAAAAAGAAAGCTGAACAAAAAAAGGAGTATAATGATTATATTTCATGTGTGTCAGCGAAAAGAGCGCAGCTTACACAAGAAGCAAAAGATGCTGGATTTGAGTCATTGTTAGAATATCTTATGTTCTTGGAAATCTACGAAACATGTGGTACAAATGGCAGTGCCGGATACTCTCTTGCTAATACGTTTAAGCGTCGAGAAACAGTAATAAAATAGAGCATAATTATCAACATTGTCCACTGAAGAAATTCAGTGGACTTTTTGTTCAGAAACAAAATTTTTCTGCATATTATAAGAAAGTGGTGCGTCTCCACCAAAGAAAGCGAGAACCGAAAAAAGCGGCGCGTCCCTGCCAGCTGTGAAGCGAAACGGGAACCGAAAAAAGCGGTGCCCCTCTACCAAAACTTGTAACGAGTCCAGCTTTGCTGGCGAGTTATCATATTTATTCTGGTAACGAGCCGGTAACGGCGAGTTATCAAAAAAAACGAGGCCGAAAAAATAACGGAGAGATGCCTGCAGAAATGCGAAATAAGGACAGACGGAGAGGCCTGTTCTTCCTAATGGGGGAGCGTAATAAGTACCTATGATACCGCGAGCTACGCTCGCGTGTACCAGCACGACGTGCGTGCGAAGCAGACAAAAATCTGCGATGCTGAGCGGACGGTCTTCCCGCCAGTCGACAAATTCCAGATTCTTTCATATTCTGGGCGCTTCTCAAAATAAGAAGCCAGTGGGAAAACCTGCTGGCTTCTGTTTTTTTTCGTATGGAAAATATAGCATATTAAAATTGTAAACAATAAAAATAAAATAAGAAACAAGAAAGGAGCAAAAAATATGCTTGAATTAAACGGAAAATACAACACCGCAAAGGTTTTCACTGACAATATTGACAATGAGACCATCAGCCAGGTAATAGAATTGCTGAACCAGGATTACATCAAAGACGCGAAAATCAGAATCATGCCTGACTGCCATGCAGGCACCGGATGCGTCATCGGTACGACAATGACAATTTCTGATAAGGTATGCCCAAATCTGGTTGGTGTAGATATTGGCTGCGGTATGCTGGCTGTTAGGATTGCAGAAAAGGATGTTGACCTCCCGAAATTGGATGATGTAATTAATACATATGTTCCGGCAGGGTTCAATGTAAACGATGAACCGCTTGGCAATTTCAGCCATTTGAATGACTTGGTCGCTCCGGCTAATATATCGCTGGCTTATTGCAGCATTGGAAGCCTTGGAGGCGGCAATCATTTTATCGAACTTGATAAGGATGATGACGGAAACTTGTGGCTTGTAATCCATACTGGTTCCAGACATCTCGGACTGGAAGTTGCGAAATACTACCAAGAGCTCGCATACAAACAGCTGAAGGATTTAGATGTTGGTGACAAAATCAAGGCTGTAATTGCAGACCTGAAAGCAAAAGGAAGGGAAAAAGAAATTGAAAAAACAATCAACGCGTTAAAGATGCATGAGCCGCATATTCCGAAATCCTTATGCTATGTTTCCGGCCAGGCGTTCAAAGACTATATCCACGATATGGAGATTGTCCAGAAGCATGCAGAGTTAAACAGAAAATATATTGCCGATACAATCATTGAGAAGATGGGCTGGCATATTTGCGAAGAATTCCAGACAATACACAATTACATTGATACAAAAAATTTGATTCTTCGCAAAGGTTCCGTGTCTGCACGGGATGGCGAAAAACTGATAATCCCGATAAATATGCGTGACGGGTCTTTGATTTGCGTTGGAAAAGGCAATCCTGATTGGAATTATTCTGCACCGCATGGTGCCGGAAGGATTTTGTCAAGAAGCGAAGCGAAAGATGCTGTTGGAATTGATGAATTTCGTGAATCTATGAAGGGGATATATTCTTCTTCTGTAATGGAGTCTACGATAGACGAATCGCCGATGGTGTATAAACCGATGGAAGAGATAATGGAAAACATTAAAGATACTGTAGACATTGTGAAAGTAATTAAACCGGTATACAATTTTAAAGCACATTAAAACACACCGCCTGGATTTCTCCAGGCGGTTTTTTGTTTTTTCTGCAAAAATGCATATTTTTTGTATATTACAAAAGCAAGAAAGGAGTAATTGAAAATGGAAGACAAATTAATGAAGATGAGCGAATATGCTGAAAGCAGAGGAGTGAGCTATGAGGGAGTAAGAAGAAAAGTTATCCGGAATTACGATAAGTTGAATCTTTGTAAAAAAGGTAGAACAACGTATCTTACACAGCAGGCTATAGAATTCCTTGATACGCATAAACACAATTTTAAGAGTCCGACATACAAGCCTGATGCATTTTCAGATTTGGAAGAATTAATTGTAATTCAGGCGAAGGAAATTGAATGGTATAAGAACATGCTTGAGACTCAGCATGTAATGATGGATATCTTAAAAAAAGAGCTGGATGATATGCGTTCGTTAGCACAGAATAAGTAAGAAAGAAAAGAAAGGAAAGATTGACATGGCTAAATTCGAAGAAATGAGTATCAGACTTAATTACATCAACGATGTTCAGGAGCTGAAAAATATAATTCTCCAGCAGGCAAAGGAAATTGACGATTTGACTAAATATTCAGCAAAATACGACGAAGCGCTGATTAATTCAGAAAATGAAAGACTTAAATACCTTGAACAGCTTTCAGAAAATGCGAGACTCCAGGTTAAGCTTGCTGACGCCGAGTTCCATGCGTATATGCATGAAAAATGTGCACGTACAGCGCTTGAGCTTGCAAGGGAAAATAAGAAAGAAGCGAATATCATTGACTAAATTCGACTAATTTTGTCTAAGTTTCAACCGGCTTTTTGCCGGTTTTTCTTTTTCAAAAATTCCGCATACTAACTATACAAAAAAATCAAGGAAGGAAGAAAAATCACATATTATTGGGGTGTGTAGCATTTTGACTTTTTCGTCATACTGAAAGAAAACGAAAAAGGAGATTTAAAAATGATAAAACGAGTACGGCTGGATTTTAAACCGGTAGCAAAGAGAACAAGCGAAGAGGCGGCATTTGTGGTATCAGCTGAGCATGTGGCAGCGATAAATAAAAGCATAGAAAAGAAATTGAAAAAAAATAAGAGAGAACGAAGAGAGAGCGAAAAAGAGGCGGTAAAATATATTGTAAGATGAGTTGGTGCCTGTGTTTGTAGGTGTTTTTTGCCTCCAAAAATCCAGCATATTAACTATACAACAAAAATCAAGAAAAGGAGTGAAAACAATGATTGAAAATCCAAAAATCGGCCAGGAAGTCTGGTTTGCAGAAGCTTGTAATCAGCGCATCCATAGCGCAAAACTTATCGCGCTTGACGAAGTTGAGGTTTCAACCCGAAAATATCTATATGCAAAAATCGAAATGGATGATGGCTGCAGGCTGGGATGGCCGCTGAAAAATTTGTATGCTTCGCGAAAAGAACTTCAAAAAGAATTAGAAAAAAAAGAAGAAAGGAAGTAATAACAATGATTAATAATCCAAAAATCGGTCAGAAAGTTTGGTTCTTGGAACCTTGGGGACAATGTATCCATAGTGCAAAAATTACGGCACTTGGCGAAACAGAAGTTTCAGTCCGAAATCCTGAGAAATATCCGTATGCAGACATAGAGTGGGATGATGGTGGAAACAGCGGATGCCTTCTGAAAAATTTGTATGCTTCAAGAGAAGAACTTCAAAAAGAATTAAAAAAAGAAGAAGAAAAGAAGATTGCCGAAATCAAGGCTAAAATCAAGAATGCGGGTGACCTGGTAGCGTTTATGTATGACCACTGCGTGGCCTGTGCGGAAGAGTATACTGATTGGACGGCGAGAAGAGCAGTGAAAGAGATTGCGAAAGAGATGCTTGGACTAGATTTGGACTAGATTTGGGATTACAAGAAAAAGAGATGGAAATCGGCTTTGCCGGTTTCCTTTTTTGTATAGAGAAGAATGGAAGAAAAAGAAAGAAAAAATGAGAGTGGAAGCGTGCTGGCCGGTCAAGCCGGAATGGAGGTTGCGAGCTAGCGTGAGGTTGTGTGTGCTGGTATGAAAAGATATGCGGCGAAAGGCTATTGCCGGCTGTCGCCGGAAAGGAAGTAATAAACGACCGGAAAGCGTAGTGCTCTGTAAAGAAAGCTTGGCGGGGAGTGCTGGCTGCTGCATCTTTTTTTAAATGTCTGTCGACAAGTGATGCCGGCTGAAAAGCAAAACGTAGTTTTGCGATGCAGTCCAGGCTGCAAGCTTGGCGCGGTGTGTTTGCGGGGCGCGAAGCACCGTATATATTCCCGGTTTCAATGCTGACAAATTTCGGCATATTGGATATATAAAAAAATAAGAAAGGAGACAAAAATATGTCTTGTACGATTTGTGGATATGGTTTTCCAATTGCTGATGGGGATGCGGTAACGCTGGACTTTGAAAAAGCAAAAGAATTTTTAAAAAAGCATGTTGGGTCATTCGGTCAGACGGATGAGGAGATGCAGATTCTGGATGACTTAGAGCATGCTGAAAGTGAGGATGCCGAAGAGGATGAACTGGAAGATGTCATGTATGACATTGAAGATTCATTTGAAGATGAAGAAACTGGTGATACTGGCTTTGGCGCTGTCTTGGCCGTAATAATGCGACGCGAGACCGGGATTAACTTTAAGTTCTACGCTGCAGAGAATGACCTCGGGACGCCGCCGGCGATTCTGTGGGTTCCGATGTATCCGTGGATGCTGAACGAAAAAGAAAAAGGAATTACGGAAAGCGATTTGTATGATTTCTGCAGGAAGTATATGGATGAACTGGAAATCTACTGTGACCCGGAAGAGATGGAGTTGGAATATTATTCTTAAACAAGATATTGACATATTTAATCAAATCAAGTATCATATAGTAAAGAGAATTATATTTCTTGTATGTATAGTCTCTGGGAGTGACGGGACTTAAACTTCGAATATCACTCAATTGTATGTATAATCTCCGGGAATGACGGGATTTAAATTTAGAATATCATTCAATTGTATGTGCATAGTCTCCGAGAGTGACGGGACTTAAATTTAGAATATCGCTCAATTGTATGTATACTTGAAGTAATAACTCCACTATATATTGTGGGGTTATTACTTTTTCAGGAGTACCCAAATGATAAGACTTGTTAAGGTAAAACAGGAATTTTACTCTTTGTGCCAAGAACATAATGTTGATGAAGAACTATTATTTAACGAAGCCGGAAGACCATGCGTTCTGTTAATACGTATGAATTATAAAAATAACGTGCATGATTTTGTAGTGCCACTAAGGTCTAACATTTCTGCCAGAACTCCGCGCAATCAATATTTTGCATTGCCGCCAAACTCATCAACAAGGCCTCAATGCAGGCATGGAATCCATTATTTCAAACTTTTTCCAATAAAGCGTGAGTATATAGACTCATACATAGTAAATGACGAATATCATACACGATTGCTTGAGATTATCAACAGAAATAAGCGGCAGATAATTGCTGCATGCCAAGATTATTTAAAACAATGTGAATCAGGTAATAAACATTTCATAATAAATTTTAAGCCCGGAAACCCCATACCTTTAGGGACGCCTCTGAAAA
>OLPZ01001729.1_pt1 | contig 13714 bp, 19 predicted proteins | sample 1672711 | NCBI WGS metagenome assembly OLPZ01 (sample SAMEA3136716, study PRJEB25190) | human gut metagenome
TGAAGACGACGGCTTACTCGTTGTGCTGTTCTCCGTTTTAGACGAGGCAGACGAGTTGCTTCCCTTCGAGCTCTCAGTTTTGCTGCTTTCCGTTTTTGCGCCCGGCGTCGCCGTAGGCTTTGCACTCGCGGTGCTCGAGCTTGCAGCTGGTTTGCTGCTCGCATCGTTCTTTTCCGATACCGTGCTGCTTACCGCACTGGATGTGGAGTTCTCCGTTACAACGCTTTCGGTATTGCTGCCCGCACACGCCGCAAGCGATACCGTAAGCGCCGCCGCCATCAATATTGCTGTGATCTTTTTCTTCATAGTCGTTCACTCCTCATATAGAATATTATAATAGCTTTTTAATTTGATTTCAATGAGAAAAGAAAAAACCGGAAGTACTTCCGGTTTTACAGCTTGATTTCAAATTCTTCTTCAATTTTTGGACTGTGGTGCTGTTCATGGTTCATGGTTAGCGCCAAACCTTCAAGACGTTCGATACGTTGGTCTAATGCGCTCGAAAGACAAACACAGCGTTCGGAGTCGAGGTAGGGGGACTCTGCGAAGATTTCGCACACACGGTTTCCAAAGCGCTGTAACGCTTCAAAGTTGACCCAATCGAAAGACGATACGAGTTTAAGTTGTTCCTCATGCGTCTCTTTGAACGGCTTTGAAGGCAAATCAGAGGCCAGCGGACGGATGAGTTTGGTCGGTGTATTACACCAAAGAGATGTACCGGAGTCGTAGATCGGCGCAGAACCGATCCACTCTAAGGAGTTGGCGTTTCTAATTGCACCGAAGTTATTATAGTGACGGTCAGTATTGGCGAGTAAATAATCGATGACAATCATTTGATCTACGGCTTGCTGTGCATTAGAGATGCCGAAGGCGGCACAGCAGTTAAGGTAATGCTGATATGTCGTGAGGTGATTTGCTTTCTTTTGAGACTTCATGATGTAGTCAGCAGAGATAAGTTCTGTGTCCGCATCGATAAAGTCTTCGCAAACGCTGTAAGGATAATCGCCCTGCATAATGATCCGATAGGGAACATGAGGGATGTTGAGCTTTTCCATCAGCTCAGAAGCAATAACTTCATTGTATGGCTCCTGTTGGGTCACGCCGCTGCCGCCTTTAATGAGGCAGCGCTTGCCGTCGATGATTGTCCACTTTTTGCGTAGCCAACCATCGGAGGTGTTGTCCGGGGACATCAAATCGATTTTCGCACTGGAGCTGTGACCGCCAAAAAGAATGTCACCGATGTCACGGGAAAAATCATTTGTGAAAAAATTGATCTCAGCCCATTCCAACGAGGAACCTTTCTCCTTGATCCAATACTGATCCGAAAGGCTAAGTCCGTAGCTTTTATCGATAAGCTCTTGCGTGCTGCCGATACGCAGAATAGCGAGCGCTTGTTGGATACCTTGACGGCTTGCCGGAATAGAGCGCCCATACCACCACTTGTTAAGTGCTTTGCGGTCGAGGACGTCATTCCTGTATGCAATGCCAATCGGAATGTGCGCAGCGTTATGCACGTCTCCCACACGAGTAATAGCGCCGGACGCATCATCCAGTTCAATATCGACTACGGATATTTCTTTGTGCATCAATGTGTAGTGCATGGCAACACCTCCTTATTCCTAAAGCGTTGTTTATAGATACATTCCAAAATCTTGTTCATTTTCGTGTTTGTGATATTGGCTTTGTTCATGCTGCTGATTTAGCTGTGCATTTAAATTTTGAATTTGCTCTTTGAGTTCCATATTTTCTTTCTCTAAATGCACAATTCTTTCTTGTTGCTTTACCATGATGTCGGAAAAAGCGCGTAAACTCTCAATATGTTTATCGATTTCTTTTTCTGCGTTGGTCAATATATGCTCGCGATTTTCTTTAGCGGCTTTTTCCATACGTAGATGCTGTAAAGTCTCGCCCGTAAGCACTTTTAATTCTCGATGGTCTTTTGAAACTAAATTAAGCAAAACTTCGTTATTTGGATTAAGAGCACCCATTACAGCGTTATGATTTGTAGTTTCGTAGCCTAATCGATCATTTAAGAGCTTTCAATTTTTTCATATGTTTTTTCAGGAATTTTGTGTAAGAATGCAAAATACGAAATCGAGGTAAAAACAAGAGAAGAAATAGCACCAGTTATTAAGCCAATTAGAATCTCTTGAAAAATATCGTTCAAAAGAAAACCTCCCAGTGAAAAGAAAAAGATAGAATATAGAATGGTTATTGCCCACAAAGTGGCTGTAATACCTTCCAACACTCGAATCAATTTTTCCATGTTTTAATTTTTCACCTCCATTATACAGTGTTCGTGAAAGCATTTCAAGGCTTTATTCCTCGCTGTCCTGCATTGTATCGAACAGAGAAATGCGGCCGGTGGAACGTTTTACGGCTGCAACAGCTTTGCTGCGCATTTTATCGTACTCATCTTTCGATAGTTCGTATTCGAATGCGACGATACGTGTTAGCATATTTGTTTCAACAGCTTGTTTAAAGAGCTGCGAAGATATGCGATCTGTTGCCCTATGCACAATCGCCTCGACTTGTCTGCCGTAGATGCCGCAAACATAATCCATGTTGAGCTGACCAGAGAGATATGAGAAGTAAAATTGGATAGCCTCATCGATTACATTGCTTTTTTCGCGATTTGGATTGCGGTTTGTTAAGGCCATAATTGCATTTAGTGCATTGTTCCCCTCGGTTGAAAGAGAAACAGTGAATCTTGAAACATTTGATTTTTCTTCCATTTGGGTTCCTTTCGGCTGTGATGAGTTTGGTGATGGGAAAAATGGCATGAAATCTATGCTTTTTGAATGTTTGGTGACGTACTCGTCACTAAACTAATTCTTCGTCACCAAACTTTTTCTCGAAAAACCCGCACACTGTGCGGGTTTGTGGGTGCATCACCACCAGTTTGGTGGTGATGCTTTATCCTGCATTCTAAAAAGACACCGATTTGAGAGATTTTGGCGCGTTTTCGAGATGCGAAACAGTTTAAAAATATTACGACCAGAAACCACCGGGGTTTGAGATCGGATTTGACTTGGTTTCGGGCTCCGGTTCCGGTTGAAGCTGTGGGGCATTGTTGATAACCTTTTCTTCGGAAACCGGATCAGAAACGGTTGAAAGTGTTGTGCCTTCAATGTATTCCCGCACGGCTTTTGGAACGATTTTCTTGTACATTTTCTCGAAATACGCTACGAATTCTGCGTCAATATCGATGCCTTTTTGTGTTGAAAAGGTGTGCAGTGCATCGTATTTTCGCTCATCTAAATTGAGCTTTATGGTGAGTTTTTTCATTGTTTTTGACCTCTTTTTCTTCAAAAATTTTCGCCGTCGGCACGCTTTGCGTGCCGATTATTAGTAAGGAAAGAATACCCACAAAATTGTGGATCACTCAAAGAATTGCAAAGGATCGAGCCTATTATCGTTGTATCTGATTTCGAAATGGAGATGATTTCCGGTCGAATCCCCGGTACTTCCGACGTAGCCGATGAGATCACCGGCAGATACAGATTCGCCGACTTTTGCAACACGTTTTGTTTGGTGAGCATATAGGGTAGACCACCCGTTTCCGTGGTCGATTTTTACGAAATTGCCGTAGGAATCATGCCAAGTGCTCATCACAACTGTGCCGTCGGCCGCTGCATAAATCGGGGTCATTGCCGGTGCACCAATATCGATTGCACCGTGCGAATTTTCGTACATTCCGGTGACTGGATTGTACCGGGAACCGGAGCCGGAAGTGATGTAATCTTTACCGTAAGGAGCGGGGAGAGGCCACTCAAATTCACCCTTTCCCGCTACAATTCCGGCGGAGATTTCTTTAATTCTGCCGTTCTCCAGTGTTACCTTTTTAGTGCCGTATGGGTGTGTTCCGCCGGTCAAATATGTAATGCCAGGCAACTGCATCCAGTACGTCCAACTGCCCTCACTGAGCTGCGTTTTTACTACGCCGTCGCGGTTGCTTTTGGCCTCAATTACCTCACCGTTTCCTATATAAATACCGATGTGTCCGCTCATACAAACGGCCAAACCGGGTGTATCGGGGATAGAGGAAATCTCACCGAAAATGACAGCGCTGCGGAACATTCCGTCTGCGCCGACATCGCGAAAACCATTGGATTGGTAACGGATAATGCCAGTGTCTTCATCAATCCATTCATACGCTTTTATGAGCCCGATGCAGTCAAAAGCAGGCTTTCCGCCGTAGGTTTCGTAGATGAAATTGACCTCGCTGTTGGTCAGATTTGCATCGGAATCCGTGAAAAATCTGGACTGCTGCTGCTTAAGAAATGCCATGGTTACGTCTTGGCCGTAAGCGCCATAGATGTAGCCGGAACCGGCATCCAGAGCGTTTATTGCGAAGTTGGTGAGACCGATATTTGTTTTGCCGTCGCTGCTTTTTAAGTTACGGATCAGCGTAGAACGGTCGGCATAACCGGTGGGCATTTGCTCTGCAAGCCGTAGCAGTTGCGAGCGCATGTATGCGTTGATTTTGAGATCAAACGTGCGCTCGATTTTATCAAAAATTTCATCGGAATCGGTTAGCGGGGAGAGCTTATCATCTGAAACAAAGCAGTCAATCAGCTCATCGGTTTGGTTCTTTAATCGGTCGTTATCCGCAAAGATTTTGGCGTACACAGCATAGAGAAGCTTATCGTTTATGCGTGCACCGGAGTCAAAAACAGCGCTGTATTCGTTCAGTTTTGCAGAGAAAAGCTGCGAGCAGTCGAAGCCTAAATCGGTAAAAGTCATTGCACCGCAGCTGCCGAGCAGTGCAGCGGAAATGATAAAAATAGAGATGCAGGCAATAATGATTTTTTGCCATGTCTTGGGGTCGGCTGCGACCAAAGCGAGCTTCGCAATTAAAACCGGGTTTGCCATTTTTCCTCCGAAAAACCGGAAGTACTTCCGGTTTTATAGCATTGTGATTTCAAATTCTTCATGCTGTTCTTGCCTGATTTCTGCACGATTTTGTGTTGCGATTTGCTCAAAATCGTGTATGATTTCTTCTTTTGTAAGCGTATTCTCAGAGCTTTGCTGAATGGATTTTTTCGAGATTTGACGCATCCATTCTGCGAATTTTGGAGAGAGTTCATTGATTTGTGCCACGGAAAAATCGTAATTACCTTGGTTCAGCATAGCACGGACAGTACGCACATTTTGCTGCAAGGCGGCGAATTGCTCACTTCTTTCGAGCGTGAGTTCATCGGTTTCACCGAGCTTTTCCGAAACGCTCTGTTCGATTTCGGAAAGCGCAACATGCAGATTTAAGTAAGGAATGAACTCATTTAAGATGTATTCTTTTTCGTGTCTGTCCTGTAAAAGTGCATCGCTGCCGCCTGTTTCTAACAAGTAATTTTCCCACTGAGGGTTCTCGTTGCACAGCGTATTTAGCCGCTTGATATGGTCGATCAGACTGCCTTCACCAGTGCCGAAACTCTGTCGGCCTTCATAGCTGCTCGGTTCTCCGTGCAGCATATAATCAATGCGAAAAGCTGCTTTGTGGTAGCAGTTCGGGTACTTCTGTTGCGCCTTATCGATTGCTTTAAAGAGTTCGTTTGCACGCGATAATCGCATAGTCTGGCCGTCGTGCAGACGCTTGCTTTCCGTCCATATAACGGTTACGGTTGGCTCCTTTTTCATAGCCTGTTCACGCTTCAGTTCAGCAGCTTTTTGGGAAGAAATGATTTGCTGCGGTATTACGCCTGCGAGAGAAAGTTCCTGTTCCATTGCCTCAATATGCTGCTGAAATTTTTCGCGAACCGGTGCCAAAAGTGCATCGATTTTTACTTCCGGCTGTGCCTTAAGCAGCTCTTGGTAGCAGGCTGCAAGGTGGCTTTTTCGGGCGTCACTGGGCTCAATTCCGAACGTTTTTCCAAACATAATAGAGAGACCGTCGGCTTCAAATTCACGCTGCATGGTAGGCTTTTCTATGTTAGGACTATGCCCCATAAGGTGGTGTGACATTTCGTGCAACAATGTATCGAGTTTCTGTGTGTCGCCGAGTAATTGGTTAATATGGATGTGCTTGTTGCGCGGGTTATAAGCGCCGCGTGTGCCGATTCCTTCAAAATCTTCTTCGGATACCGGCACGCCGATTTCTTCAGAATAAAGGCAAAGAGTGTTGTAAATATCTTTGTGCTGCGTACTGTTGTAGCCTACGCCGCAGAGCTTGGGGTAGTCTTCTGGCGGACAATTTGTCTGCGAAATATCGAACACCGTGCAGGGTTTGAAATAGGTAAAATCACGGCTTTCGAGCATGCCGATTTCAACTTCATGGCGTTGTTCCGGCGAGGCTTTAGATAAAAGAACCCATGTTGGATTTGGCACGTTTGGCTTGAAATAGCGCGTGGTTTCCGGCCGATAAATATTAGCACCATGCTCACCTTCCTGCACATAATACCCAAGTTCTTTCCAATGTGTGTATGAGGCAATAAATACGGAATCAGGACGCTGCCGGTAGATCAGCATTGTGTTCCGTAAAGAATATTTGTAAAACTGAGTGCTGAATGCGAGGTATTCTGCGATGTCCTTGGGATCGTTTTCCCAGTGCTTTGTGAGCTCCTGAATCTGCAAATCTGCTTCTCTTTGCTTCTTTTCGTGATGTGCTTTACGTTCTTCTTCGGAGTAGAATGTTCTTTTTTTAGGCATCTTCTTGCTCCTCTCCGCGTATCAAGTGCTCAAGTAGGTCATCCGGCAATTCCTTGTAAATTGCCAACACACGATCAAATTGTTCGGGTGGCAGATCAATAATCGGCTTGCATTTGGAGCGGGGATACGGCTCACCCTGATTTACAAATTCATCCGGAATTTCGGTCGTGTAATATAAATCGCCCCACTCATCGGCACAAACGGTAATATTCGCTGTGCTAAAAACGATGGTGACATTTTCTAAAGGCTTATAGCTCATAAATAAATCATTCCTTTCATAAAAAACTGTATGAAAAAAGGTTTGCTGCCTGTGTGTACAGGTAACAAACCTTTTTGCTGCTTTGTTTTATTTTCATATCTTTTCGCGTACCATCATTAAGGAGTAGCCTAATAAGTTTTGACCTTTCCACTTAGTTATGTCCAGTCGATCTGGATCACTCATTGATAGGCCCACGCCCCAAATCTTATCTTTGACGGCACATTCTGCGAGAAGATTGTCGCCGGTAGCTTTCAGAAGATCTTTTAAGTTGAGGTTTTGAGAAAACTTTGCAAGCAGTCCCTCATATACAACGATTTGTCGGATGCCATTCCAACGGTTTTCGTTATAGTTAGAAACTTGCCTCCCGAATTTTTTTATTTGAGCAACATCATGAGTGGTTAAAATCTTTTTTGCAATAGTTTGGTCACAAAAGCACATGGCTTTTTGATACATCATAAATTGCTCCATTGAGGAAAAGGTGATATTGGATACGTTGAATTCGGATAAATACCAATTGCTCAAATATCCGTTTTCTTCGTCAGGGTTATGAAAGCAAAGGATTTTCATGGCGCTCCACCAACCTTTTTTACGGCCAAATCGAGTTCTAAATCGTGTAACCCCATGTAGGCTTTTGTTAAAAAATCCAATGGCACTTTTTTAATAATCTCCTTGCTTGAGACGTTGTAGAACCATTGATAATAGGCGTAAAATTCACCTATCCAGTCAGGAATAAACCCTTTGAGTGCTTTGCCGTTTTTGAGATGATAGTGTTCTGTTTGCTGAAAGTAATCCCACAATTCGGCAGCATTCATGGTGCTAACATAGGCTTTACCTTGATCGATACTTTCTCTTGTTTTACTTGTCATATAAGTATTGATGAAATCCGATGTATCTTTCTCAGGATAATTCTGCGATACAAAATCGAACAGTTTTCCTTGGCTTTCAACAATATCATGTAAGTATACCTCTGGATAAGCTCGCATCATATCACCTCTAAAATAATGTGCTGAATACATTTGTTACTTTATTTGCATCTGACTCGATGAGATCGTGCATGTTTTCTCGGGCACGTACATCGCGTTGATTGTATTTATCGTTAAACACGCTGTACTCGACTCGGATCAAGCCTTTTTTATTCTCCGTGAGTTTGGAATAAGCAAGTTCGGATTTGATACAATATTGGATGCCGAGCCCACCTAATGATAGCAATTCTTCGAGTATGTCCGTATCTACATTGTCGCGCACAAATTCTTTGGCAATATAAAAGTATGAAGCGTTAGCTCTCCAACCCTTTATAACATCGTATGTGCTTGTATCGATTCCGAACTTCTCTATGAATTTTTTAGAAAGAACTTTATAGCGCTTTGTATCCGCTGCGTCTCTGTGCTTCATCAACACAGCAAGCCAAGAGAGAACATCATATTTTTGGAAATCCAGTATTTTCAAATCAGAAATGTCTAATTCGTATTTATGAACCCAGCCATTCGTTTCGGTTGGTCTACAAACTGCCCATTCTTTGGCGAGTTCTATGTTTTCAGTAAGGTAAAAGCCTTTTCCATAGTCGTGCTTATCTTCACCGTAACCATATTGCGGTGTAACAAATTCATTAGGTGTACCGTGATATAGTGTTATTATACTCATCGTTTCACTTCTCCTAAGCCAATGTACTCAACCGAGTGTAAGTCCATGGAAGTGACAATTTTGCTCGGTTTGTTCTCTTGTTACCGGATAAGCCAACTGTAATCCTGCCTGCAATCCATCACATAATCGGCGTAAACTATATCGTCTACTATCTGGAAGATTATCATATAGCGTTTTTCAAACAGGATAAAACGGTAGGCATTTCTGGGAATATATTCCCCTGTGAGCCACGGACATCTTTGCGGCATCAGCTCTAAGGAATTTGCGGTCTTTTCAAACTCGGCTGTGAGCCGTTCTGCCGCTTCTGGGCTGACCTGTGCCAGAAATGCGGCGTGGGAAATGAGCATCTGCGTTGCCCGTTCCGATACAATCACACGGTATTTATTCTGCTGCTCCATGACCTGCCGCCTCCTTGATTGCACTACGCATCATCGCAGTGACTTCTTCAACAGAGTAACCTTTGCTTCCACGCATTCTGTCCTCCTCTACGGCAAGCAATTCCTCACGGAGTTTCAGCATTTTTTCCCTGCGGTTGTAAGTCCCGATGTCCATAACCACCAAATCTCCCTCGCCGTTCTTGGTTAGAAAAACCGGCTCTGCGGTCTTTCTGCACATATCGGCAATTTCATTGTAGTTCTGGCGAATTGCTGCGGATGGACGAATATTCATAATGATACCTCCTTAAACTATGACGATAGTAATATTCTATCTATATTATATCCATTTCATGCAATAAAGTCAACAGCGCCTTTATAGACTTAATAAGAGGGCTTAAAGATATATTTCGAAGAATTGCGTTTAATCAGGCCCACTACAACGAAATGGCTTGAGATTTGTCGGATTCTTGGGCACTGCCGCACAAATGTCAGCGCATTACTTGCGATAAGCGTCGAGTTCATGTTCCATGTTCTGGGCTCCTTTCTTCGTTTAAGTAATCGAAAATATCGTATTTCTCGTAGAGTTTGATGTCAAACGAGGGCTTGTGTTCTTCCGGCGGCATAGCAAAAAACTGCGCGTAGAGATTACTCTCCGGCGCAGTTTGGGCGGCGTTGTACAGCAATGCAAGCAGATACCCTTTAGGCTTCCGCACATTGTTAGAATATTTGGTTATGCGGTAGACGGCCTGCAAATGCTCCGGCGTTAAGCTGTGCAACGCTTGGCATACTTGCGTGCTCGGAAGCACTTGCTTACCGATGCGAACAGTCGATAAGGGAGTAGTAGTAATTTCGCAGATCAAAGAGATGCAGGCTTTCGCGAAATCCTCCGGAACATCTGCATTCATCAAAAAATCAAAATTGCCGTCGCTCTGACTGTCTGTCTTATTATACTCAGTCTTATTATACTCAGTCTTATTAGGTGCGGTTTTACAGAAGTCAAGACTGCGGTTTTTCAGTACTCTTGACTGCGATATTTCCGCACTCTTGACTTCGGATTTTCCGCAGTCCGGAGTGCGGTTTTTCAGAAGTCCGGACTGCGGAATTTCAGTACTCCGGAGTGCGGTTTTTCCGCGCTCCGCATAATCACTGGGTTTTTCAGGACTTTCAGGCTCTTGCTCACCGTTTTCTTCGTCTTCATCTTCAAAATCGATACTCATTTCTATGAGTTCAGAATTATCGGGGTAGCGCAGGTAGAGGCGATTTGGCTGATTTAACCCTTGCCGGACTTCATCGAGCAGGTTTACGGATTTGAGCTCCTTAATAATTTTTTGCACTTTATCCTTTTTGCACCCAAGCAGTTTTTCCATTTGTTCACGCTTAAAGTAGAGGTAAGCTTCACCGTTATCGTCGATCCACTTATTTGTAATGCTCAGCTGTACGCGATCTCGCAAGTAAGTATACAGTAGGATTGCTTCGTTGCTGATTTCTGCCTCTACGCGAAGCGCCACAAGCCATTTCGGGAGTTGATAAAACTGCGTGCTGTTCGCATCAGATAGGGTGTAACGCTTAGTGTTCATTTAGAGACCTCATTCTATATGTTTTTAAGTACTTTTCTGTATTTTATGAAAATCTATCAAGAGAGTATATACAATTCTTCAAAAGTTCAAAAACCGGAAGTACTTCCGGTTTTTCTCAGTTCTTCTTTATATGCGGATAGCACAGCTTGTTCGATGCGTTTGTGTGCTATGGGGTTCATTGGCTTAAAAGCAAAGATTTGGCGGCGCTTGCCTTCGCGTTCGGCCAAATGCGGATATAAGACTTGTAACCCACCGTCTGCTCGTCTGGTGATGCGCACACCGTTTAAGGTGTACGCATTATCCAGAACCAAACTGACGTAGCCAAGGTAATAACCACTACTCGGAATAGTAACGTCGACTTTTGTAACTCTCATTTTGCATCCTGCCTTTCCGGGCAAAGCTCTCCGTCTCGGTACAGCTTGCGGATCATGGTGTCTGCCTCGTTATAGGTGTAGGCTACAATCGTCTGCATTGCACCGTTTTGTAAAATAAGCTTTGACGATGTGCATTCATAACTGCCATTAAAACTGCCATTAAAATGCTTCATAATTAAAGTGCCGCCATGATAGCCGTATTTGGGTTTTAATATATCTTTCACGGCTTCCTGCGGTGTAGGCATCATCTCAACATAATAATCTAACAGATCTTCGCAGTTCCAAATATACCCACTCATGATGACTTTGCGGAGCAGGTCTTCGCGCATTTCCGGGCTTAGAGAGCTCTTTGTGCTTTCGGTCTTGCTCGAAAAAGCGGAAGTACTTCCGCTTTTTGTGGCGTTTGCTACTGTCGGCTGCGTTGCTTTGGCGGCTCGCTCGACTGCGATATTCTGTGCTTCGCCGAATTTGAGCGTTCCGGCAGCAAGATCAACCTTTTCGGGCTCGGTAAGCTGTTCCGACATTGTGCGGTAGGTGCGGACTTGCCGGTCAGAGACATGCATCAGTTCGGCGACACCCTTTTGTATGCCACCTTTAAATTCACCGGATGCCTTTAGCTCATTCAGCAACTCTCGGTATTCTTCATAAAGTGTTAGCTTTTGCTCGGCCGTGTAATCGCGTCCGCCGTTTGCGATGTGCAGCATGAGTTGTGCACGTCCGGCCGAAACGCCTTCAAAAATTCTGCACGGGATTTTGTCCCAGTGTAGGTACTGTGTGATGGCGCGGTATCTGCGTTCACCGGAAAACAGCTTGTAACGATTGCCGGACTGGATCACGCCGAGAGGATTCAGCAAACCGACGGTTTCAATTTGGTCTGCTAAGTCGCGGATGCTGTCATTCGTGTCGTTTGCGGCGTATGTGTTTTTGTTTGCAAAGTCGATCAAGGAGACGTCGATCAGCTCATCACGTGCAATACCGGCATTTTCGTTGGCCAGTTCCTTAATGGTGCTCAAACCGGCATTGATGTTTCCAAGATTTAGCTTTTTCATTTCTCGACCCTCCCGATGATTTCGTTTACGACCGCTTGGTAATCGATATTACCGTTGCAGTGCTTTGCATATGTATTGATAGGCTCGTGCGCGTTGATGGCGCGGCTCAAAGTGATGTTCTTACGCACGGTTGCGCTGAAAAAAGGAATGACGTCCTGCGATTGCAGGGCGTCGCGGTAAATGGCTTTTGTTCCGTTTTTTTCATCCATGATAATTAAGCCGCCAAGTAACCGGAGGTGCGGATTGATCGTTCTGCGAATTTCAATGAGACTTTCGGCTTTGATGCGTAAGCTGTGCAGTGCAAATTCGTCCGGGATCATCGGGATCAAGATGTAATCTGCATAGCGCTGTACGTTTTCGAGAAGCTTATAGCCTTGCGGCGGACAATCTATAATAATGTAATCGTAGTCGCTCTCAATCGGTGTAAGGAGCTTAGAGAGTAAATCGTTGTATGCTCTGCCGCGAAGTTTATATTCTGTGAGCATTTCTTCGAGCCTCATCGATTTAGTGTTCGATTTCAATACATCCACACCAAAAACGGTTTTTACTATGGCGTCATTCACCGGCCAAACACCGGTGATGGCGTCATATAAGGACGGATCATCGGCATTATACAGACCATAGTACATGGTTGCGTAGCTCTGCGGATCAACGTCTGCAAGCAACACACGGTAGCCGCGTTCGGCGAGGATGGCCGAAATGTTGACGGCACTTGTGGTTTTTCCGCAGCCGCCTTTTTCGTTTGTGATAGCAATTTTAATTGACATGTAAATGTCCTCCTGTAATAAAGTCTCCGCATTGCTATACGGGTAAAATATAAAAAACCGGAAGTACTTCCGGTTTTTGGCTAAATGGAAAAAGCAGAGCTCATGTGGAGTTCTGCTTTAATGATGAGAGATTAAATTTTCAAAATATCGGAATGGGAACCTGTATCCACAAGGGTTAAAGTAAGAATTTCGTTTTCAATTAGATATATCAAAAGCCAGTCGGGCTTTATATGGCATTCTCTAAATCCTTGAAAATTCCCACTTAATCCATGATCCCGATATTTTGAGTCGAGTTGCTTACCTTGACGTAGTGTATCGACAACTTCATCAAGGAGCGACAAGTCTAAACCACGCTTTTTCATAAGCTTATAACTCTTTTTATAAGCATTGGTAAATTTAACTGTATATACTTAATCTTCCAATGCCTTTCTCAATTCATCCATGGTCTCGCACCCTTCAATGTTGGGGTTTTGAGAAATGCGTTTAGCTTCTTCCATGGCATCCAGTGTTTTTTGATTGAATTGTGGCATTTCAACACTAAACGGAAGACCGCCACGAAGAATGCATTGATGGAGAAAAATGTTTACTGCACTTGACATATCAAGCCCCAGATGGCTAAATAAATCATTTGCTTGTTTTTTTACATCAGAATCAATACGAATTTGAGTAGGTGCAGTTGCCATATAATCACTACCTTTCAATGATGTTATATACTGTTTGGTATACATTGTCAAGCAAATTGTCAACATTATTTGTATCTTGCTTGCTTTTATTCAGATTTATAAAACGACAACAGCAATCCCACAAAACGAAGCACCTGCCTTACAAGCAGGGGGTCATAGGTTCGAGTCCTATTGTCCCCACCAAATGTGGCCCGGTAGTTCAGCTGGTTAGAACGCTAGCCTGTCACGCTAGAGGTCGACGGTTCGAGCCCGTTCCGGGTCGCCACATTTGCCTCTGTAGCTCAGTTGGTAGAGCAGGGGACTGAAAATCCCCGTGTCATTGGTTCGATTCCGATCGGAGGC
>OLPZ01001732.1_pt1 | contig 13699 bp, 14 predicted proteins | sample 1672711 | NCBI WGS metagenome assembly OLPZ01 (sample SAMEA3136716, study PRJEB25190) | human gut metagenome
GCATAGTCCGCCGCGTCACGCTGACGAAGTCCTTTTTGATAACGATACCACCGCAACTTGTCCGCAATTTTCGTGATCTCAGATGCGTCCGAAAACCGCAAATTGAACTTTTCTGCGTCCTGAAACTTGTGCGGCAGCACCACTGGAAACTGAAGAATTTGCAGCGGGGCTACTTTTACTGCACCCGATACATTGGAAATCAGAATATAGCAGCGGACTCCCACTCTCGCCAGCAGGCGCCATTTTGCCTCAAAAGGCACCCGTTCCGCCACCTCAACTGCCGATTGTTCCGCTGTGATAGTATAGCATTGCTGCTTGTAATAGTGCTTAGTGTCTTGATTTTGGGATACATGTGGATTCATTCGCCAATGTAACAATCGGAAGTTGTCGAGGTGACAGAAAATGAAAAAATGCAAATATTGTGGCAGAGAAATAAGTAACAGTTTTGAGTTTTGTTGTAATAAATGTGAAAACGACTATACAAAGAACATTGAAAAAGCTGAAGGTAAAATCAAATATTTTATTATCGGAATAATTATTGGATTTCTTGTTATGATTTATGGAGTTTTATCAAACAGTGACTTCATTATTGGAGACGGAATTATAGTAATGGGTATAGTTGCTGTTGTACTACCATTTGCTACGTCTGAAATAGTTGCTCTTTTAGGATATCAGAAGTCAAAAATTGTGGGAAGAATACTCGGTATATTACTTGTAGTAGTTTCTGCGTTGTAAATAGATATGACTCACAGAAGGTAAAGAAAAGAGGGATAGAAAAGAATCAGGCGTTAGAAAGAATTTCACGGAGGAGATCAAGAAGGCTTTTGCCGCCCAACGTGCGCATGGGCTTTCTATTGCTCCAGTGCAAATGATCTTTGAGCTTTCGGTTTAGATCTTTTACACTTGCAAACTTTTCCCAGTTGTAAAAATAGCGCCGGTCGTTTCGATGACTCCGCTCTACCTTGCCGTTATGCCAGACGTTCTGGGCGGAATCAGCTTGTGCTGCATGCCGGCGTTCTTCAAAGCAATGTCAAACGGACAGAGTTCCGTATCGCTGATATACTTGTATGTAAACTCAGTCCCATTATCCGTTTGGATTGTCTGAAGCTTGAACGGAAATATTTTTTGAAGCATTTTGAAGAACTTTATCGAGTTTTCCGGTGTATGCTCCTCAAGCCCGTAAATAAATCGTATTCTGGTGCATTCGTCTATGGCTGTCCATTGGGTATAAGTGCTTTTCGTCCCGTCTTGCTGCGCCTTTCAGGCAGTTATACGGCACTTCTTTAACATCTACCTGCACTTTTTCCCCCGGGACGAGAATCTCGGGATACCGGCGGTCACTCTTGCGTATGTTTGGCTTTTCCTGCTTGCCTCCGCACAGTCCGAGTCTTTTGACAGCATAGATGAATCCGCTGTAACTTCTGCTGTAACCGCCTTCCCTTGCCGCCATATATGCACCTTCCCAGCCATAGCGAAAGTAAGACTGCCGCACAGCTTCACGAATCATATCTTCTTCACGGGCAGTATGCTGATGCGGATGGCTATTCGGTCTGTGCGACTTTTCTTTCAACGATTGCCAGCTTTCGTCGTATCTTCTGCACCAGCGCTTCACGCTGGACAGACTCACGCTGTACATTCGGCTTGCATAGGTTTTTCCTTTTCGCTGTGCTGTTTTCACTACGGCTTGACGCTTATATGCTTCTTGTGTTATCCTGTTCATGAGAAGTTACCTCTTTGTGGCGTTTTGGTGGTTTGTGGTGATTCTACTATACCACTTTGAGGTTTACTTCTCTTCTTTTTTGGGTCATATCATTTTAGCACGGACAGCCTTAAACGTTCCATATGGATCTGAATCTTGACAAATTTCGGATTTAGAGGTATGCTATTTTGAGTTTAGAGGGTACCTGTTTACCTAATCATTACAGCAAAGAAAGAGAGAGGTACAACATGAATATTTTTAGTGATGCAATCGAGCAGCTCGGTATATTCACCATCGTCGGCGGAATTTTGGCTATCGTCGCCACAGTTTTGGCCTATGTGTTTATCGTCCCCGAAAAACGCCGCGAAAAGCTCAATGCTTTCGGCAAGTTCCTCCACGATACCTGCAATTTCAAGTACCTGATCGTAGAGAAAATTCTGCAGGCTCTGTACATTTTCTTCACGGCAGATATGATCATTCTGGGCTTCTTCATGCTCTTTGCCGCGCCTAAAGACTACTTTGGCAATCGCCACTGGCTGGGCGTCTACGGCATCCTGACCATGATCCTCGGACCCATTATGATCCGACTGGTGTATGAACTGTTGATGATGGCAGTCTTGCTGCTGAAAAACGTAATCTCCATTAACAATAAACTTCGCAGCCAGAACGGAAACGAAGAGAAGAACGGCATTTTCATGGCCCCCGACATGGGCGACCTGCGCCAGCAGCTTCGGTCTAAGGCAGCACAGCCTCAGAACCCGCAGCCCCAAGTCCCGCAGAGCGCACCCGTAGCCAAATTCTGCGGCAAGTGCGGTTCGCCGTTGAACGAAGCCGGCAAGTGCCCCAACTGTGACAACAATCAGCCTCAGGCTTAAACGCAAACATTAAGATTATGCCCCGAGCGGAAGCAATGCCGCTCGGGGCTTTTGGTTTTGTCCGCTTCAGCGAAACGACAACATTGCCCCGTGCAGTTTATTTGTCAATATTTCTCTATGCAAACCTCAAAACTTCTCATTAAACATTAAATACATATTTTTTCCGAATATCGCAAATGATTTTCTACCCCACCCCGCCTGTCGCTTTTCCGCTCACCTTTCCTATTCTTCAAATTTAGCATATTTACATTGTACTTTTCCCGTGCTATGATGGTCTTAACAAAGACGAAAAGGTGATTTTATGGCGAAAAAGCTGGCACATATAAGCGAAGATCATTCCCGCGAGCAAACCGTATACGAACACCTCACCGGCACGGCAGAGCTTGCAAAGCAGTTTGCCGCCGCATTCGGCGCGGAGGAAGACGGCTATCTGCTCGGTTTACTGCACGACATCGGCAAGTACAGCGATGCCTTTCAGCATCGATTAGACGGCGGCGTGCGCGTAGACCACTCCACGGCCGGCGCAAAAGAAGCTTGCGCGCACGGTGTCGGGTATCTGGCGCTCGCCATCGCAGGCCACCACGGCGGCATACCGAATTTCGGCTCCCGCGCCGATACCAAAAACGACGCTACCCTCTCGGGCCGCTTAAAACGCGACCTCGAATCGTATGACGATTGGAAAACCGAAGTCACTCTGCCGCCGGTTAAACCCTTTAACATGCGAGAATTCAACACCGGGTTTCGGCTCTCGTTTTATATCCGCATGCTGTTTTCTTGCCTTGTTGATGCCGATTTCATCGACACCGAAACCTTTATGGACGGCGCACTTGCCCCGCGCGGCAACTACGATGCGCTCCCTGCGCTGCTCGACCGCTTGGAAACGTACACCGCACCGTGGTATCCGCCCAAAACCGAGCTCAACCGAAAGCGCTGCGCCATTTTGGATGCGTGCAAAGCCTCCGGCAGCACTGCCACACCGGGTGTTTATACGCTTACCGTGCCGACGGGTGGCGGGAAAACGACCGCTGCCATGGCATTTGCGCTGACCGCTGCCGTGCAAAACTGCATGAGCCGCGTCATCTACGCCGCGCCGTACACGTCCATCATCGACCAAAACGCCGATACGTTTGAAAAAATCTTCGGCACGGAAAACGTCATTGAGCATCACAGCAGCGCGGAATATCTCTTTTCCGAAAGCCCGAACCCCGCAGAATACCGCAAAATGCTGGCCGCAGAAAACTGGGACGCCCCCGTCATCGCCACGACCACCGTGCAGCTGTTTGAGTCCCTGTTTGCGAGCAAACCCGCCCGCTGCCGCAAGCTGCACAACCTCGCCAACAGCGTGCTCATCTTAGACGAAGTGCAGACGCTGCCCATGCCGTATCTAAAGCCGTTCACGGCGGCGCTTGCCGAGCTTGCCCGAAAGTACAGCGTCATTGTCGTCCTGTGCACCGCCACGCAGCCCGCGTTAGACGGTGTTTTTGCCGATTTGAAAATCGACCTGCCGATCAACGAGATCTGTCCCAATGTCCCTGAAAATTTCGAGACCTTCCGCCGCACGAAAATCGCGCAGCACACATTTGACAGCACAGAATCGCTCACCGCCGAGCTCATCGCGCTGCCGCAGGTGCTTTGCATCGTCAACCGCATCGCAGACGCACAGAAAATCTATCAAGCACTGCCAAAAGATGGCGCGTACTGCCTCACCACGCACCTGTGCCCTGCCCACCGCAAAGCGCGCATTAAGGAAATTTGCGAACGCCTAAAAATCGGCCTGCCCTGCCGCGTCGTTTCCACCTCGCTCATCGAAGCCGGTGTCGATGTGGATTTCCCGCGCGTCTACCGCGAAGAAGCCGGGCTTGATTCCGTCCTGCAAGCCGCCGGCCGCTGCAATCGCGAGGGCAAGCGCCCGTTAGATGAAAGCCTCGTGACCGTCTTCACCGTCCAGAACACCACCCCGCCGCCCTACATGCGCCAGCCCGCCGCAGCCATGAAGAACATTTCAAAACGCATGGAGGACATCACTTCGTTAGCTGCAATCCGCGCGTATTTTGAGTTCTATCGCGATTTGTACGGCAAAGAAGATCTCGACCGTGAGAAGATTCTCATAGCGTTCGAAAACGAGATGCTCCCATTCGCCTCCGTTGCGGAAAAGGTACGGGTCATTGAAAGCTGCACCACGCCCGTGTATATCCCGATCGACCAAGGCGAAGCCCTCGTTGAGCGGCTGTATCGCGGCGAACGCAGCCGCACTCTGTTCAGAAAGCTCGGGCAGTACAGCGTGAACGTCTACCCGCAGCAGCTCGCTGCCCTGCGCGAAGCCGGCGCCGTGCAGAGCGTCGATGGCGGTGCACTCTATGTCCTCGCCGATCCCCGCCGCTACGACAGTGCCCTCGGCCTCACCCTCGGCCAAACCGAAACCGCTCTGTTTATATAAAATAGAAAAGCCGGTAAGGCAAACCCTTACCGACCTCTCTATACAAATCAACAACAATTATTTCTACCCACACTGCCTGTAAAAACAGACAGCGACCTTAACTTGATTTTATCCCATATGCAGTTGGGCTTTCAGCGCGTCCTGAAGGACCTGCGAAAAGTTGATGTTCTGCTCCAAGGCGGCGGTGTTCAGCCACGCGGGAATGGTCAGCGTCTTTTTGACGGCTTTTTCAAAGTGCGTTTTGGCGTATTCTTCCACGTCCACGGTGATGATGTTCACGAACGCGCCGTCCATCGACACTTCCAGCTCGGCGGCGACGTCTGCAAGGCGGATCGCGTCCACGGACGAGGGCGCCGGGGCGGCTTCACCGTCTTTTTTCAGCCAGTACAGATACCCGGCAAGGCAATCGACCGCCATGCGCAGCGATTCATCGAGCGTTTCGCCGCAGGTAGACAGATCGTTCAGATCGGGGAAAACAACAGAATAACCGCTTTCTTCCTTAAAAAAACAAGCGGGATAAGCTGACAGCATAAAATCGACCTCCTGATATAGTCTAAGCGGAAGCGGGGGAGATTATTTCAAACCAGCCTGCTTCAAAATGGAATTTTCCGTGCCTTTCGGAATGTCCTTGCAATGAAACGGAATGGTGACCTTGCCGGGCTTCGTCGGGTGTGTATAATGGCGGTGCGAACCCGTCTGCATCTTGAACACCCAGCCGTCTTCTAAAATGATCCGTTCCAGTTCCTTTGGCTTCTTCGGCATTTCAATTCCCCTCCTGATTCAAATCTATTATACCATATGATACGTATTAAAGCAATACGTATTCAAATTATGCTTTATAAGTTCCGTAAAAAATAAACTAAATTCAAATTTTATCTTGACAAGACCAAATAATCGTTATATAGTTGGGTTATTAAAACAACATCAATTGAAGTTTGAAAGGAGTTGATCTTATTGATTCAGTTGGAAGTCTGGGGCCCGTATGCGTTATTCACACGCGGAGAGATGAAAGTCGAGCGTGTAAGCTACGATGTCCCCACCCCGTCCGCCGCGCGCGGTATAGTTGAAAGTCTGTATTATCACCCCGGAATACGCTGGCATATCCGCCGCATCTACGTTTTGAACCCCATCGAGTTTACCACCATTCGGCGCAACGAGGTAAAAAACAAAATTCTCGGGGGCACCGCCATGCGCATCGCGCAGGGCAAGGAAGATGAGCCGTACCTCGTCACGACGAAACAAATTGTCCAGCGCGCCTCCATGGTGCTGACGAACGTCCACTATGTCATCGAAGCGGAGTTCGAGATGCTGCCGGAAAAAGCCGCACCCGGCGATAACCCCGGCAAGTTTCAGGACATCGTCACGCGCCGCATGAGAAAAGGCCAGTGCTTTTCCACCCCGTACTTCGGCTGCCGCGAGTTTCCCGCACACTTCAAGCAGTGGGAGGGTGGCCCGATCCCGACGATTGACGAGACGCGCGACCTCGGCTTTATGCTGTACGATTTCGATTATTCCGACCCACAAAATATCACGCCCCTGTATTTCCGTGCCAAAATGGAGCACGGTGTCATTCAGGTGGCCGGCTGCGAGGTGTTCAGATGATCCTGCAAGCCTTAGTTCAGTATTACGAAGCGCTCCTTGCCCGCGGTGAGATTGACCGCCCGGGCTGGAGCAAAGTCAATGTCAGCTGGCGTCTGGACCTAAACCCGGACGGTTCCCTTTTCGATGTTTCTCCCCTCCAAAAGCCCTCTCCAAACGGTAAAAAGATGCTGCCGCAGCAGCTCGCCGTGCCCGCACAGGTCAAGCGCTCTTCCGGTGTTGCGGCAAATTTTCTGTGTGATACGTCTTCCTACCTGCTCGGCGTGGACGACAAGGGTAAGCCCGAGCGCACCAAAGCTTGCTTTGAAGCCAGCCGCGAAAAGCATCTGGAAATTTTGAAAGATACCCCCGGTGAAGCCGCCGCGGCCGTCCGTGCGTTTTTCGATACATGGAATCCTCCCTCTGCCGTCGAGCACCCTGCTTTGCAGCCCTATCTTTCGGAAATTTATAAGGGCGGCAATCTGATCTTTTATTATAACAATAAGCCCGCGGCAAACGACTCTGACATCGCCGCCGCGTGGCAGCAGGCCTATGATTCTGCTTCAGATTCCGACACGCCCACCCGGTGCAGTGTCACCGGCAAGCTCGCCCCTGCCGCGCGTCTGCACGGCAACATTCAAGGCGTGCGCGGCGCACAAAGCTCCGGCGCATCGCTCGTTTCGTTCAACGCTGATGCCTTCTGCTCCTACGGGCACGAGCAGGGCGAGAACGCTCCCGTCAGCACCTACGCCATGACCGCCTACACGCAGGCGCTAAACTACCTGCTGCGCAGTGATAATGTCCGCCGCATCGGCGACGTCACCGTCGTATATTGGGTGGAAAATGCCGATCCTGCCATCGCCGCATTTGCGGGAGCTATGCTTTTCGGTCCGCAGGAGCAGTCCGATTGGAGTGAAAACGACATTTTAGGCGCAATTCAAAAACTTGTATCCGGCAGAACAGCCGACCTACAGGACATGCACCTCAGCCCCGATACACACTTTTACATTCTGGGGCTCGCGCCGAACGCCGCGCGCCTTTCCGTCCGCTTTTTCTGGCAGGATACCTTCACAAAGCTCGCCAAAAACGTGAACGCCCATTACGAGCGTTTGGAGATCACCCGCCCGGCCTACGAAAAATTCGACACGCTTTGGCCCTACACCCTCGCGCGCTCTGCCGTTCGCTTTTCCAAAGACTGGAAAAAAGCCGATGAAGAGCTGCAAAAATCCTTCCCGCGCCTTTCCGGCGACCTGCTCACTTCCATCCTAAACGATACGCGCTACCCCGCCACTTTACTAAACGGCACCGTGCAGCGCATCCGCGCCGAGCACGATGTCACCTGGGCGCGCGCGTCCGTCATAAAAGCTTATTATTCTAAAAACGAAGACCCGCTTTGTCCAAAGGAGGTTTTGACCGTGTCCGTAAACAAAGAAAGCACCAATATCCCCTACAATCTCGGCCGCCTGTTCGCCGTTTTGGAGCGCACGCAGGAAGCCGCAAATCCCAACATCAACACCACCATCAAAGACCGCTTTTTTAACTCCGCTTCCGCTACGCCGAGCCTTGTATTCCCCACGCTCATCAATTTAGCGCAGAAGCACCTCGCAAAGCTCAATGAGGGGCAGCGGATTGCACTGGATAAATCCATCGGCGAACTTTCGGACAAGCTCGGCGAAACCTTCCCAAAGCAGCTTATGCTCGCAGAACAGGGCGCGTTCCAACTCGGCTACTACCAGCAGCGTCAGGAATATTTTAAGAAAAAGACAGACACCACCGAACAGAAAGAGGAGGCATAACCATGCGTGAACCCATTCAAAACCGCTACGATTTCGTGATCTTATTCGATGTGGAAAACGGCAACCCCAACGGCGACCCCGATGCCGGCAACATGCCGCGCGTAGACCCGGAAACCGGCAACGGCATCATAACCGATGTGTGCCTAAAGCGCAAGATCCGCAACTACGTGCAGGACGTCAAAGAAGATGCGTCCGGCTGGCGCATTTACATTAAAGATCAGGTGCCGCTCAACCGCAGCGACCTCGAAGCCGGAGAAGCGCTCGGCATCGGCGAAGAGCTTGCCGAGATCCAAAAAGGCAAGGACGCCAAAAAGATTGTGACAAAGCTCCGCAGCAATGACCCGGATATCGACCTCAAGCTCCGTGACTTCATGTGCAGCGAGTTTTTCGACATCCGCACATTCGGCGCAGTCATGACAACATTCGTAAAGGGCGCTTTAAACTGCGGTCAGGTGCGCGGCCCGGTGCAGCTCGGCTTTGCTCGCTCCATTGACCCCATCGTGCCGCAGGAGGTCACCATTACCCGCACTGCCATCACCACCGAATCCGACGCCCAGAACAAAACCACCGAAATGGGCCGCAAATACGTCGTGCCCTACGGTCTTTACCGCGCAGAGGGCTTCGTTTCCGCCAACCTCGCCCGCCGCGTGACCGGCTTCTCCGAAGAAGACCTTCAAATGCTCTGGCAGGCCATTCTCAATATGTTTGAAAACGACCACAGCGCCGCCCGCGGCAAAATGGCTGTGCGCGAGCTCATCATCTTCAAGCACGCGTCCGAGCTTGGCAACGCCGCTTCCTATAAGCTGTTCGATGCCGTAACGGTTAAAAAGGTCGACGGCGTAGCCGTCCCGCGCAAATTCTCCGATTACACCGTCACCGTTTCCGAAGACCTGCCCGAAGGCGTCACCTGCGAACGTCTTTCCTAAATGGACGCGCGTGAAGACGGACTTTTAATGTCCGGCATCCAGCACTTCGCGTTCTGCCGCCGCCAGTGGGCGCTCATCCACATCGAGCAGCAGTGGCAGGAAAATGCCCGCACCGCACAGGGGCAGCTCGACCACGTCCGCTGCCACGATGAAACGTTGTCCGAAAAGCGCGACAACGTTTTCACCGTGCGCGGCATGCGCGTGTTCAGCCGTAAATTGAACCTCTCCGGCGCGTGCGACGTCGTAGAGTTTCATAAAGACAAAAACGGCATTTCTTTAGAGGGGCAGCCCGGATTTTGGCTGCCCTACCCCATCGAGTACAAGCACGGCCGCGAAAAAGAGACCGATGCCGACCGCTTGCAGCTCTGCGCCGAAGCCATGGCACTTGAAGAAATGCTCGTGTGCGATATCCCCGCAGGCGCGCTCTACTATATAGAAACGCGCCGCCGCGAGGTTGTTCCGTTCACGGATGAACTCCGCCGCAAAACGGAAGACACCGCTGCCGAAATGAACCGCTATTTCACCCGCGGCTACACACCAAAAGTCAAACCCGGCAAGCACTGCAACGCCTGCTCGTTAAAATCGATTTGCCTGCCGGTGCTGTGCAGCCGTGCAGACCCCGTCTCGTACCTGCGCGCCCACATTTTTGAAAGCGAGGAGGATACCCCGTGAGACAACTGCTCAACACCCTGTTCGTGCTCAGTGAAGACGCGTATCTCTCCGTAAACGGCGAAAATGTCGTCATCAGCCGCGAGCAAAAGGAAGTCGCGCGCTTCCCGCTGCACACGCTCGAGGGCATCCTCTGTTTCTCCTACGCCGGCGCAAGTCCCGCCTTGATGGGTGCCTGCGTGCAGCGCGGTGTGGACATCGCGTTTTTCTCCCCACGCGGACAGTTTTTGGCACGCACCGTCGGCGAAGAGCGTGGCAACGTCCTCCTGCGGCAAACGCAGAACCGCGTGTCCGATGATCCCTATCAAAGCTGCCGCTACGCCCGCGGGTTCATCCTCGGCAAGGTCTATAACGCCCGCTGGGTCTTAGAGCGCGCCACGCGTGACCACCCCCAGCGCGTACCCGTGGAAGCGCTTAAAACAGTCGCCGCACAAATGGCACAGTCCTTGCCGCTCATCGCCTCCTGCGAAGACCCCGCGCAGCTGCTCGGCTTAGAGGGCGAAGCCGCAAAGCTGTATTTTGGTGTGTTTAACCACCTCGTTTTGCAGCAGAAAAACGACTTCCGTTTTACCTCGCGCAGCCGCCGACCACCGCTCGATAACATCAACGCCCTACTTTCATTCGCCTATACACTCCTCACGCGCGACTGTACCGCCGCGCTCGAAAGTGCCGGACTCGACCCGTACATCGGCTTCATGCACCGCCCAAGACCCGGTCGCCGCAGTCTCGCACTCGACCTCATGGAGGAGCTGCGCGCCGTATATGCCGACCGCTTTGTGCTCTCCTGCGTGAATCGTAAGATCATCACCGCAAAGCACCTGCAAAAACAGGAAAGCGGTGCCGTGCTTTTAACGGACGACGGCCGCCGCGCATTTCTCGGCGCATGGCAAAGCAAAAAGCAGGAGCAGATCACGCACCCGTTCTTAAAAGAGAAGATTCCGTGGGGGCTCGTGCCCTACGTGCAGGCGCTCCTGCTCGCCCGCACCCTGCGCGGCGATCTGGAAGCGTATCCGCCGTTTTTCTGGAAGTGAGGTCAAAATGCTGGTCTTAATTACCTACGACGTCAACACGGAGACCGCCGCCGGGAAAAAGCGTCTCCGCAAAGTCGCTAAAAAGTGCGTAGACCACGGGCAGCGCGTACAAAATTCCGTTTTCGAGTGCTTGCTGACCGCCGCGCAGTATGTTACACTGAAGGCAGAGCTCACCGCGCTCATCGAGCCCGAAACGGACAGCCTGCGGTTTTACCGCCTCGGCAATCAATATAAGCAAAATGTAGAGCACGTCGGCGTACAGCCCGCCTACGCGCAGGATTCCGTCCTGCTCATCTGATTACCCGCAGTGCGAAGCCAAAGCGCACACGCTTTTCCCGCTTCCTTCGCACCAAATCAAAACCCAAAATTTGTCCTTTTTAAAACGCCACCGGCAAATTCTCTCTTTTCGCGTCTTAAAGAGGCAAATTCTTCTCCCTTTTGCGCAAAAACAGACGAAAACTTTGTCCGTTTTTGCTGTCGCCCTCCACCCGGAGGGCGTGGATAGAAATGCTGTGGTAAACCCGATCATGACCTCGCCGCTTGTCGCCCTCCACCCGGAGGGCGTGGATAGAAATTTGGTGTAGCATCAGCAATAGGAGTTATCATAACGTCGCCCTCCACCCGGAGGGCGTGGATAGAAATGTGAGAAGTTGCTCCAGGCTGACGATGATCTTGTGTCGCCCTCCACCCGGAGGGCGTGGATAGAAATATTTGTGTGTCCTCCTTAGTCTTTCATGTAGAACGTCGCCCTCCACCCGGAGGGCGTGGATAGAAATTCCGGAACATGAAGCCCTTGTTGCCGGCTCTGCTCGTCGCCCTCCACCCGGAGGGCGTGGATAGAAATATAGACCAGATGAAAGCAAGGGGCTATGGTGTGGTCGCCCTCCACCCGGAGGGCGTGGATAGAAATGACTATGGCAAGCCGAGAATGGATAGAGAAGCAGACGTCGCCCTCCACCCGGAGGGCGTGGATAGAAATCTATACGCAGATGAAAGGGGTGCATGAAGATGTCCCGTCGCCCTCCACCCGGAGGGCGTGGATAGAAATCTAAAAGTACAAACCAAAAGCCCTCGGAATGGCTAGTCGCCCTCCACCCGGAGGGCGTGGATAGAAATATTTTATGCTTGAACCTTTGCCAAAAGAATATGAAGGTCGCCCTCCACCCGGAGGGCGTGGATAGAAATTGAAAAGGTACGAGACTTTTTCCAAAAAGGTACGGTCGCCCTCCACCCGGAGGGCGTGGATAGAAATCCAATCGTCTCGATCAGCATCTATTGCAGTATCGTCGCCCTCCACCCGGAGGGCGTGGATAGAAATAAGTCTTGATTGTTGATTTTTTGAATACCAAGAGCGTCGCCCTCCACCCGGAGGGCGTGGATAGAAATCTTAGTATAAGGAAGCTCAATGCGGAGCATGGCTGGTCGCCCTCCACCCGGAGGGCGTGGATAGAAATGTGAAGCTAATCAAAGTGAAAAGAGAATCACACGCGGTCGCCCTCCACCCGGAGGGCGTGGATAGAAATGTATCCTGCTCGAATGATATAGCGGTTGCCAGTGCGTCGCCCTCCACCCGGAGGGCGTGGATAGAAATCGGCACTCCTGAATTGGACAAAATAATGATTTTGTCGCCCTCCACCCGGAGGGCGTGGATAGAAATTCTGTGTCGTAATCCTGTTCAACTGAATGTATAAAGTCGCCCTCCACCCGGAGGGCGTGGATAGAAATAGTTAAAGAAAAATCTGCATTACAGACAAAACGAAGTCGCCCTCCACCCGGAGGGCGTGGATAGAAATGCAAATCTCCACCCCTCAAGCCCTTGACTTCTGGATGTCGCCCTCCACCCGGAGGGCGTGGATAGAAATATTCACAAGCGGATGAGCGAAATTCGGGTGCAGAAGGTCGCCCTCCACCCGGAGGGCGTGGATAGAAATCATACAGCTCTCCAGAACGCCGTAGAACGCGATTGTCGCCCTCCACCCGGAGGGCGTGGATAGAAATATACGGGTACTTTTCTTGGTCGTTTGCTTGCTCGGTCGCCCTCCACCCGGAGGGCGTGGATAGAAATCCGGGCACCATGCCGGTCGTCGATGGCGACATCGGTCGCCCTCCACCCGGAGGGCGTGGATAGAAATCGCGTCGCTTGCGCTGGTGGCGGCGTTGGTTTCGGGTCGCCCTCCACCCGGAGGGCGTGGATAGAAATTTGCCGTCGCGGATTGTCTTACCGCACTGTGCGCAGGTCGCCCTCCACCCGGAGGGCGTGGATAGAAATAAGACCTTAATAAGCTGCAAAAGGCATACACCAGTCGCCCTCCACCCGGAGGGCGTGGATAGAAATCGGACCAATAAAGGACAATCCGAAAAGAGGTGAGTCGCCCGCCACCCGGAGGGCGTGGATAGAAATTCGAGAGACGTCGCGGAAATCGTGCTGGTCTGCGGTCGCCCTCCACCCGGAGGGCGTGGATAGAAATTTTATCATGTTTTCGAGCGCGGCTACGCGTGTAGGTCGCCCTCCACCCGGAGGGCGTGGATAGAAATTGGAACAGGGCTACAACGAAACAGCGGCTAAAGCGTCGCCCTCCACCCGGAGGGCGTGGATAGAAATTGCGGGGGCGATCCCCTCCGTGCCCGCGCTTGCGTGTCGCCCTCCACCCGGAGGGCGTGGATAGAAATTCAGTGTCGATATAAGTT
>OLPZ01001733.1_pt1 | contig 13697 bp, 10 predicted proteins | sample 1672711 | NCBI WGS metagenome assembly OLPZ01 (sample SAMEA3136716, study PRJEB25190) | human gut metagenome
GATATTGACGGTGATACGTCCAGATCAGGGGAATGCATCTGCTGTCATGCCTGCCAGGCTATTTGTCCCAAGCAGAACATCCATACAGGCGATGCATAAGGGATGTTAATATTTGTAAAATACTATGATGACATGGAACTAAAGCATGAGTCGAGGGTAATTCTATGTCTAATGGTTAGAACAAACTTACTGACGTTTTAAATGATAAAAAAAGTTAGATAAGACTGATTGAAAAGAATTGACATTTTTTTCTATACAATATTATACTAACTAAGCACGGTTAGATGATACTAATAGATAGATCAGAAACAAATGAGAAAGAAATAAATGAGAAAGAGACAAATAAAAAAAGAAATAAATAAAAAAGAAATAAACCGAAAAGCAAATCCATATGGGAAATTCTTGCTTGCGGCAGTATGTGCAGCCGGGACAATCGCCCTCTGTCAGGCTGCATATGCCGCAGAGCCTGAATTATATACAGCAACAGATTTTGCCATGGATACGGTAGTTACAGAAAGCATTTATACTACCGGGGAAGATGTGACCGGAGAGATTGGCACCCTGCTTCGGAAGATAGAAAGCGATTGGCTTTCCTGGACGCAGGAAGATTCCATGATTGCCAAGATCAATGCAAGTGAAGGGCAGACCATGGAAGTATCGGATCAGCTTGCTTCTTATCTGGAGAAAGTAATGCAGTTAAGTGAGAACAGTAACGGTGCATTGGATCCTACTCTTGGAAAGGCAATTCGTTTGTGGGATATTGGCGGCGAAAATCCTCACATTCCGGATGAAGATGAACTGAAACAGCTTCTGGTATTAACCGGTTATGAGAAAGTTCATCTGGAAGGAAATAAGATCACTTTGGATGAAGGCTGTACTCTGGATCTTGGGGCAGTGGGAAAAGGAATCGGCTGTGCAGAGATTACAGATTATCTGCAGAAGCAGCAAAAGATCACGGCCGGACTTGTAAATCTTGGAGGCAGCAGCGTGCTGACTTACGGTACAAAGCCAGATGGAAGTAAATGGCAGATTGCTATCACGGACCCAAGGGATACAGAAGGGGATTATCTGGGAGCAGTTGCCCTTGACGGTGGAGAATTTCTTTCCACATCCGGCGATTATGAAAAGTACTTTATGGAAGATGGGGTCAGATATCATCACATTCTGGATCCTAAAACAGGATATCCTGCAAATAACGGTGTGTGTTCTGTAACCGTTGTGTGTGATGATGCAGTGGCAGCAGACGGCCTTTCCACAGCCTGTTTTATACTGGGCATGGAAAAGTCACAGTCACTTCTGGAAAAATACAATGCAGAAGCACTTTTTGTAGATGAAGACCATCATGTGACTATGACCGATGGGATGAAAGAACGGTTTCGTCTTTTAAAGGACAGCTACACAGTAAAAGAATTACAGACCGATTAAAGAAATGATAGATGACTCCCAAAACATTTTTGGACGGGATATCTATAGATGAAAAATTATAAACTCAGAGAGGAGAGAGGTTATGCATAAGTGGAATGTATTGAAAAAAACAGCACCGGTTTTCTTAAGCCTGGCAGTGGCAGCAACCAGCATGCCAACCACAATCCTGGCAGCAGATACATTTGGTGATGGTACCGTTGTAGAAACAGAGGATGTTTCCACAGAAGAAGTGTCAGAGGATGATTTGGCAGAAGAAGCATCAACGGATGCCAGCGTAGAAGAGGTGCCGGAGGACACTGCAGATGTGCCTGAAGAGGTAACTGAGGATGCAGCTTCTGAGGAGGATTCTTTATTTACATCTGAAGAAGAGACTGTAAAGACCGATACTTTAGAGGCAGAGGATGTTGCTGATGGAGGTGAGGTTCAGGTTGCCGGTTATACCTATCCATGGACAAAGGTTGCAGATGGCTCCGCTGCTCCGGCAGGATACAATAGGATTGGTGATTCAAATGTTTACTATAAAGTAGATGAAAGCAACACTTTATTTTCATGGCGTGTTTATTATGGTAAGACAACTTTAAGTTATACAGATTTTTACAAATCAGGGTCATTTGATTCCACAGTTTATGATTCTGTAACTTCGGCAACAACGAAAAAGAATCAGCTTTTTGCAAATGCAGATGCAACTACACCTGATGAAAATGGATATAAGATCAATGGTGTAAAAAATGTAAGTGTTAAGGTTGGGGATAAGGATTATGTAGAGGCAAAGATTCTTGAAGCAGCAGGGGAACTGCCCTCTGACGGTGTATATGCAAAAGCGGCAGGGATCGTATTGAATGAAAGTCCTTCAGATGAAGTGGCTCAATATAAAGCATTAAGCACCAGCGGTTCATACGGAAAATGGCAGATAGCAGATGCAGCGCAGACAAAGGTAACAGATGCAACAGCAACACTGGAAACCTCTTCACGTTGGGGGGATTATGTGATCAAAGTCAATGAGACAAGCACAAAGTATCTCCGCAATTCCAGAGAGGGAGATTTTGCGGTAGCTGCCAACGTACAGGGTGTGATCCTGAAAACAAAGAGCGGCAAGACAGTAGGCCTTCGCCATTTGCAGGAAATCTGGGTACAGCCATATGAACTGGCATTTTCCAAAGATGCAGGTCTTCAGGGAGAAACAATTACAGAGATTACCTACATTATTCCAGAAGGAAGATATGTATACTCTTTTGCAAATGGAATCTATGTAAAGAAACAGGCTACAGATGCTATGAAACAGGCTGTAACAGCATCTTTTGAAAACAAGAATACTGTCAAAGTAACAGGCCTGGACAAATTTAAAAATCCAAAGGTTTCTGTTTACTATGTAACAGGTTCCGGAAGAAATTCCAAGACGACCTACATGGCAGAGGAAACAGCAGTTACAATCGGTGAGGATGGATCTGCAGCAGTAACATTTGCAGATGATAAGGTGGCACAGGCTGGCAAAGAGTACACCGTAAAGGTGACCAGTGATGATTATGCTGACCTTACCACTACAGCCGTAAGGTCTGAATCAGATGAATGGAGCTATATGTATGTAGGCCTTACCTGGTCTGAGTATTGGGCAAACGAAGGCGTATACATGGCAGGAAGCACAGAGGCAAATGCTGAGACTGACGACAGGGATGAACATGACAAAGGTGCATTTGATACAGTTACAAGAGCTACTGTGAATCACGGACTTCACAGAGGAAGCTTCCAGTGTACTACAGTTATTTATACAACAGACGGAAAAACCTTCCCGGTTCAAAGCTGGAGTGCAGACGGCGGCACCATGATCCTTACAGACGGAAGCACGGCTGCCTATAAAAGAGGCGTTATCACCGATACTGAAGGCTCACATATCCTGAAAGAGTATGATGTATATGGACTGAAATATGTGCCTGTAAAAGTTTCGGAAGATGATTACGAAGATTTTTGCAAAAAGTATGTTGTGGTAGAAAACGGCGGAACACTTTCCGGTGGATTTTCTGAAAATAAATTGCAGAGCTATACAGGCCTGGTTGCAGATGTAACAGAAAACACAAACGGTCTGAAGATAGCAGTGAAAAATGCAGATGGAAGCTTCTCCTTCTCTGCAAGAACAACAGGAAGTGAATCTGGAATCAAAGATCAGGCGCTGAAGACAGCTCCGGATGCTGAGACCGTAGGACTGACCGTGAAAGAAGCCAATGGTTCTTATGGAGAATTCCTTCGCGTAGATTTAACGGGAGATTACGGCGATCTGGCTGCTAATCTGCAGACCGTAACCTGGACTTATTACGGTGATGATTCCACTTATACGAATGCAAAAGCAACGTATGGAACAAAATTCGCAGCAGATAACTGGATGCATAAAGTAATGGGAATCCAGCTCGGCCTTACCGATTCCCTGCGCTGCACTTTACCGGAGGGAACGGATGGAACCGGTTATTGGAAGATTACGATTCATGCACTTGGCTATGCAGATGCTTCCTACACTTTTGAAACAACCAAAGCGAATATTGTAGGAGCTGATCCGGTAGAGAGCACAGCAGCACTGGAAGAGGCAATTGCAAAGGCAGATGCACTGAATAAAGATCTTTACACGGAAACTTCCTGGAATAATATGCAGACAGAACTGGCAGAAGCAAAAGAAGCATTGGAGAAAAAACAGAGCCAGGGAACCGTAGACGAAGCAACAGAGCATCTGAATGCAGCAATCGAAGCACTTCAGTCCCAGTATGTATTAATGAATATTCCGTATGCAGCGTTCTATCAGGCAGAGGTTCATAATGATGTTCCAGTAGATGCATTTACTTCCGCAACCAAGAACAAAACAAGAACAGCTTCCCTTTCCGGCGGATCTTACCATGTGAATGCAGACGGAAGCGATATTACAGGTATCACCTTCCCGGTAAAAGTAACAGAGGATATGGATCTGAGCAAATACACGAAAGTAACAGACGAGGATTCTGTAGAAATCACCGTTACCAACCGTGGACAGACATCCACCACAACGTATACCGGAAAAGATGCACTGTATGAAAATGCAAGCTATGCATATTACACCTTAAATGAAGTTCCATCTTATTACAAAGAGGCATCTGTAGATGCAGACGGAAATGTAACCTTTGGTGCTGTTCAGGGAGCTGAGGCAACAAAGCTGGAAAATGTAACATCAGAGCTCTCCACTAACAGCAAATATGGTGATTATCAGCTTGATCTTGATGGTCTTACTGATACCATCAAAGCAGGCGAAGATACCGTATATGGTGTTGTTGTCAGCACAAAAGAGGGCAACGATTACGGAATGCGTCATCTGGAGAATATCTGGAGAGTGTCTGAGCTGGCATGGAGCACTGGATTTACGACAAGCGTTCATAACTGCCCGACTTCTTCTGAACATTACAAGAGTATGATGGGACAGACAATCAACAAGATTACATACTACACCAGCAAGGGAATTTATGAAGTTGATGCAGATGTATATGTACCGGTTAAGTTTACAAACGAATTCTCTGTAGAGAATGCTTCCGTAACAGCTGGAAATACTTCTGTTAAACTGGAAGGCCTACCGGATGATTACGATGCTGTCTATACAGTAGAAGGTCTGGCGGGAACCGTGTCCGGTGATACTCTGTACTTCAAGAATGCAGAGAAAGGTTCTTATACATTGACTGTCAGCGATAAGAATGGTAAATATGCAGATCTTTCCGCAGACTTTATCCTTTACACGGAAGAGATGCCGGCAGCATTTAACGAAGATACGACAACACCGGGTCTGCTTAAGAACGGGGATGCAACAGATGAAGAGTTTGCAGATTATCTGAAGAACATTACCTCTGTTACTGTAAATGGAAAAGCATATGCAGCAAGCGGAAGAGGAGCTGTTGTACTGTTCAATGAGGATGGTTCCTTAAAGACAGATGCAGCACCGTTCGCAGAGGGCGATTCCTTTGAAATTACAGTTTCTTCACTGGGATATCAGGATCTTAGCTTCACCTGGAAGAAATCAGCAGAAGAGCCGACTCCTACTCCTACAGAGACCCCAACCGTAACCCCGACCGAGACTCCGACTGTTACCCCGACGGAAACCCCGACCGTAACCCCAACTGAGACTCCGACGGTTACACCTACGACAGCACCAACCACAACCCCGACGACTGCTCCTACCACAATACCTACGACGCAGCCGACGAAGACCCCGACAAGCACCCCGAAAGCAACATTTACTCCGCTTGCAAGTAATAAAGTATCCAATACTTCTACTTCCAAGAAGAGCGATAATGCAAAGACCGGTGATGCTACCAACATCTGGGGATGGGTAAGCATGGCAGTTGCATCTCTTGGTGCCGGCGGACTTGGATTCAAACTCCGCGGCAGAAAGAAAAACGAAGACGAAGAGTAATTCAGAACAAGATGACTGAAAAATTCTTCTGATCATAAGAACCCACAGCCCCTTCCGATCCAGATTTTCTGGCGGAGTGGGCTGTGGGTTTCTTTACATAAAAACAGAAAATTTTTTCTTGAAACAGAAGACAATTCATGCGATAATAATACTGTATTTTTTGCACATGCAGCATAATGGAGGTGACTGAAAAAATATGACAGCAAAACTGTTGGAAAAACATATTACCGATACAATTCGGGAATGGCAGGTGAAGATCGGCTATGAGGGCGGTACGATGAAGCTTTACTACCCGGCGGAGTCCCTGCGCCGTTCCCTCTCTTTAGACGAAACAGAAGACCTGGATGCGGCACTTGCCGCGTTCTGTAAGGAAGTACAGCCGCGTCTTGGAATACTTGCGATTTCAGCGGTCAAGGACCGCTACTGTGTGGAAATCCCGGAGGAGGGATGCTCTTATATTGAGCGGGAAATCCCTGTTCCGGAGTTCCTGCAGAACCTTCTGCAGGTGATCACAACGCCTGGAAACACAATGGAACAGGTTCGAAACTGCTTTTCTTCCTATGCAGAGAAAATGCATACTACCGTGGAAGAAAACGCATCCGAGGAGCATGAGATGGGCCATGTATTTTCTTTTTCAGACCCGTCTGTAGATGAATACTGTTACTGTGTCGAAGAAAATGAATTCGGCCTGACGTATCACCGTTTTTCACGGGAAGATTACGAGGCTTTATAAATAAAAGGAGGATATACACCATGGAATTTACAAAACTGCTGGAAGAAAGAAGAAGCATCCGCGCGTTTGATCCGGAGAAACACGTAACCGCAGAGCAGATCCAGGAGATCGTACAGGCAGCGATTCAGGCACCATCCTGGAAAAACTCACAGACAACACGGTACTATGCCCTTGTAACACCGGAGAAAGTCGAAGAATTTTCCGCAAAATGCCTTCCAGAATTCAATCAGAAGAGTTCAAAGGGAGCCGCACTTGTCGTAACAGCATTCGTAAAAGACCGCTCCGGATTTACGCAGGACGGCACACCAGACAACGAAGTTGGAAACGGCTGGGGCTATTACGATCTCGGCCTGCACGACGAAAACCTGATTCTGCGCGCAAGAGAACTCGGCCTTGATACTCTGATTATGGGAATCCGTGATGAGAAAGCTATCCGTGAAGCCCTCTCCATTCCGGAGAATGAGCTCCTTGGTGCTGTCATTGCTGTCGGCTACCGTGCCATCAACCCGGACAAGCCGAAACGTAAAACCGTGGACGATATCTTAAAACTGTTCTAAATCCGGCGCATCCGTGTGAAGACGTGCGCGGTACTTTCCAGGCGGGAATCCAAAGAACCGGGAAAACTGCTTGCTGAACGCATAGACATCGCCATATCCGACAAGACCGGCAATTTCCTTCATCGGTACGCCGCCCTCGAGAAGAATACGGGCCTGCTCCATTTTCTTCCTGGTGCGGTACCGTGCAGGAGAGACGCCGGTTTGTTTTTTAAATACTTTTCGAAACGTCTCATAACCGATCTGGAGTGACCGGGCAAGCTCTTCGAGAGAAATTTCTTCATCAAGATTCTGCGAGAGCATATCGCAGGCGGCCTCGATCGGATCCCGCTGCAGATTCACCCGGTGCGCATGGTAGCCGTACATTCGCAGAATCTCTTTTTCCATCTCCGGAATCCGCAAAGGCAGCAGACTGTCCGGTGTGGCCTTTAACGACTGCAGAAGCTTCTGATACCGCTCGAGATCGCCGGGAAGCAGCTCTGCCTTTAACACCGGCTCCCGGTTCAGAACCGAAAGCGAGCAGAAAGAATCAAAAAACGGTTTCCCAATCGAGATAAAAAATTCCAGCCATTTCCCATCGGGGTCTACGCGTGTGGAATGCGGCACACCCGGCAGACGCTGGACCAGACTTCCCGCCTGCAGCGGATAGGAGGTGCCGTCCTCGGCAATATATTCCCCGCTCCCGCGCAGCAGCACGAAACAGCTGTAATACTCGTTCGAAAAATGATACTGCGAGCGGTCCGCCGTCTCTTTCCGCATAAAACCGCACGCCAGAATCCCGTTCTTCATTTCATTTCCAATACAGCGATAGATAACATCGCTCTTTTCTATTTTTGCAAGCAGATGTTCCGGTATCATACGACTTCTCCTTTGCTTTCCCATTTTGGATAAAAGAAACACCAGATCAACTATTTCTCATCCACGTGCAGTGTTTTATACTGAATCATAAGATAACTGCATGAATCTTCTGAAAATCCACAGATGTATTATATCACAGGAAAGCAAAAAAGGAACACCAATCTGGATAAAAAGAAGAGAGGCAGTCGGAAAATGCGAAAGCAAAGGCAAGGAGGGTTTCAAGAACATGAGACAGACAAGAGACTGGGAAAATCAGTATATAACGCAGAAAAATCGTTATCCGATGCATACGCCGTACGGTGCATATGAGACGGTAGAGCAGGCGCTCGCCGGAAAGCGGAACGCGTCACGCTTTGTAATGGATCTGAACGGAGACTGGAAATTCAAAATCTATCCGTCACCGGAAGCGGTGGAAGCATTTTATGAAGAGAATTTCGATCACGCAGCATGGGATACGATTCCGGTGCCGTCCAACTGGGAACTGCAGGGATATGGAAAGCCGGTTTACACCAATATGCTGTATCCGTTCAAACGGGAGGCAAACGGCGAAGCATTTGAGATCGAGATTACCGAAGGCACCTACGAGCTGAATGCGCCGTACGTACCGGAGAAAAATCTGACTGGCTGCTATTTCAGAACCTTTGAGGTTCCAACAGACTATATCGGCCGACAGCTTCTCATCGATTTCGGCGGTGTGGAGTCCTGCTTCTATCTCTGGGTCAACGGAAAACAGGTGGGGTATTCCCAGGACAGCAAAGTGAACGCGGAATTTGACATCACCGAATATGTGCAGGAAGGAACGAACACCCTCGCCGTACAGGTGATGCGCTACTGTGACGGTACTTACCTGGAAGATCAGGATTACTGGCATCTGTCCGGTATCTACCGCGATGTCCGCCTCGTATCGAAACCGGTGCAGCACATCCTGGACTACAAGGCAGAGACACTGTTCACACACCCGGATTACACGAAAGCTACCCTCTCTGTCACGATCTGGCCGGACAACTCCAAACCGCTGTACGGCGAGTATCATGCCAAAGTGACGCTGTATGACGAAGAACAGAACAAAGTAACCGAGATGGCTTCGAGAACGTTTGCTGAGTGCGGCTTCTATCTGATGCCGAAATTCATCGCAACCGTTACTGCTCCGGTAGAGAACCCGGCACTCTGGACTGCAGAGACTCCGACACTTTACACCCTCGTTGTCGAGCTGCAGAACAAAGAGAATGAGACGGTTGATATCGAGAGCTGCAAGGTCGGCTTCCGTCAGGTGGAAATCAACAGCCGCGGTGTTCTGACCCTGAATGGCAAACGCCTTGTGATCCGCGGTGTTGACCGCCACGATTTTTGCGCAGAGACGGGACGTACCGTTTCTGAGGAGCAGATGCGAAAAGAAATTGCTGTGATGAAACGCCTGAATTTCAACGCTGTTCGTACCAGCCATTATCCGAATTCCGTGAAATGGTATGATCTGTGTGACGAGCTCGGCATTTACCTTGTCGACGAGGCAAATCTTGAGACGCACGGTTACGGCGGACAGCTCAGTGCATCCGCTGAGTGGACAGCCGCTTATCTGGAGCGTGCAACCCGTATGGTACTGCGTGATAAAAACCATCCTTCCATCGTCTTGTGGTCCCTTGGAAATGAATCCGGTGCCGGGGCGAATCATGCCGCGATGCACGGCTGGATCCGCGAATACGACAAGACAAGATACGTTCAGTATGAGTCCGGCAACCCGAAGAATAATATTTCCGACGTTATCTGCCCAATGTATCCGACGATGAGCTGGCTTGAGGATGTGATGGCAGACGATTCCGATCTCCGCCCGTTCATCATGTGCGAATATGCGTATGCAAAGAGCAACAGCAACGGAAACTTCAAGGAGTTCTGGGACTATGTCAATAAATACCCGCGTTTCCAGGGCGGCTTTATCTGGGATTTCGCGGACAAGGCGATTGCGATCCACGAGGAGGACGGAAATATCAAATACGGCTACGGCGGAGCGTTCGGAGAGGATGTGACCGATCCGGTTCCGGATATGTGTCTGAATGGTGTTGTCTTTGCCGATCTTTCCTATAAACCGGGCGCCTATGAGGTGAGAAACGGCCAGTCCCCGGTTACGATTGAGCAGGTGAAAAATCCATATACCGGCGAAACTATATGGGTGCTGGCCAACCGCTACCATACCCTCGATCTTTCTCATCTGCAGGTGCGTTATGAAATTGTGCAGAACGGCGAAACGCTTGCCAAAGGCAGCTATCCGGTATTTTACACGGCAGCCGGAACAACAGAGACGCTTCCGCTTCCGGAGCTTCCGGCGAAATTGCATGGCGAGGCGTATGTAAATTATTACGTTGAGCTTGCCCAAGATACCTTCTATGCACCGGCGGGAACAGAACTATACCGCCGTCAGATTCCGGTTACTTCAGGTGTTTATCTGGCAGATGAGAAAACGATTGTCGGGAAACCACTGACCGTATCGGAGGATGAAAATCAGGTTCGCATCACCGGCGAAGAGACCGAAATTATCTTTGATAAAAAGACAGGTGAATTTACCAGATATCAGGCAAAGAGCGTTTCTTTTATGACCGGTGGAAAAGATGAGTTTTACCGTGCCCCAACCGGTATTGATGAGGGAACCCATGAAAGTGATTACGATGATATCTGGCGCGCGGAAGGTCTGGATCGCCTGAAAAAGGAAGTACAGTCAGTATCGGCTGTCAGTGCCGGAAATCAGGTGCTTCTTGAAGTACAGGCTTCCTATACCGCGGAGCCGGACAACGCAGTACTCTTTACCGCTCATACTCTGTATCGCATCGGCAGTGAGGGAATGGAGCTGAAAAACGAAGTAACAAACAACAGCGGTCTTGAGACCATCGCAAGAGTCGGACAGTCGTTCTGCCTTCCTGCAGCGTTTGATATGCTCACCTGGTATGGAAAAGGTCCCTGGGAGACGTATGCAGACCGAAAGGACGCAGCTTTTACCGGATTTTACACATCTTCTGTAGCAGAACAGCACGTTCCGTTTGTAGTACCTTGCGAATGCGGCGGCCATGAGAATACGCGATTTACCGTTCTTTCAGATGGAACACATACCGTTCAGATTGTAGGCAGTGATGATTTCCATTTCAGTGCGCTTCCATATTCTATAGCAGAATATCGAAAAGCCACATATGAGGAAGAACTTCCGGAGCAGACAACAGGAACCTGGCTGATCCTGGATGCAGCGCACGCAGGCCTTGGCGGAGATACCGGCTGGACGAAAAATATTCACCCGGAATATCGTGTATGCAAGGGAAGATACAGCTATACGTTCCGTTTCCATTTCGCATAAAAGAAAAAATCGGCCAACTGCCTATTGGATTCTTACGGAACAAATTACAGATTTCTCGTGAATGCTGTATATGATGAAATGAAGAAAGCTATGAGGAAGCAGGATATTTGCCTGCTTTTTCATAGCTTTTTAACTTAATCTCAAATTTAGCAAAAAAATAGCTTAAATTAAGTTGACAGTTATTTGCTATCATATTAACGTAATCTTAGATGTTAATAACGTCATAGAGGAACTAATAGATAAGTGACAGAAAGCAGGAAAGAACGTGGGACGAAGAAAGAAGGTCCGTCTGGAACAGATTGCAGAGGCAGTGGGATCAAGTGTTGAACTGTATCAAACGCATTAAATGACAGGAAAGGGGGTGGTGAAGAGCTTCGCAGCCGGATTAAGGAAACATAAAACGAATCGAAGGAGACGCGCATCCGAAAGGAATTCGAATCGTGGAAGGCAGGGTGATCCAGGGAAACACGGTAAAAGAAAATAGAAATTGAGACAGGTGAAGAAAATGGGAAATGTAAAATTAAAAGACATACCCGAGGCATTGAATGTGAGTACAGTTACTGTCTCGAATGCATTTGCAGGAAGAAAAGGGGTAAGTGAAGAAGTCAGGAGCCAGGTGGTAGCAAAAGCAAAAGAACTTGGGTATGATCTGAAAAATATACGAATAAAAGGCAGGGGTTTACGATCGGTGTGATTGTATCAGAACAATGCCTGGAACTTGGAGTTTCTTTTTACTGGAGCATGTATCAGAAAGTCGCGTATGCTGCATCGAAAAGTCAAAGCGTGACAATGCTTGAGGCATTGGGACAGGAAAATGAAGAAAAAGGTTTAAATATTAAAAAGTATTGTATAAGATATGCGATATGATACAGGTTATATCAAATTAGAGCATAACTTAAGATTAAACTTTAGTATACTTATTAAGCTTAAATTAATCGCATAAAAACGTGATAAAGCCATTTACAATAAAGGAAAAATCCACAAAACTCAATGCGTAAAACTGTGCATGGTGTAGAAAATAAGCAAATATAGAACTTAATATTGAGAACAAATGAAGCTAATGCTAGAATTAAATCAGCTTAAAAAGCAACAAAGCAGGAGAAAAAACATGAAATGTAAAGTTGCAAGTAAAGTGATCGCAGCCTCAATGGCAGTAGCAATGGTTATAACAATGGCTGGATGCGGAAGTAGCGGGAAAAAGGTTGAAGCAACAAAGATTGATGTGACTTTTGACCAGATCGAGGTCAGAAAGGATTACACAGATATTAAAGCAGACCTGAAGTTCCTTACTCATAAGACAGACGTCGTGGATACAAAGTTCAAAGAGTATGTAGAAGAGTTCCAGAAACTATACCCGAATGTAAACTTCAAATATGGAAATCAGACATTTGGAATCCCATCCATGGCGAATGTACAGGGAATTGTTTACAACAAGGCAGTGTTTAAAGAAGCAGGAATTACAGAGCTTCCAAAAACACCGGATGAGTTCCTTGATGATCTTCAGAAAATCAAAGATAACACAGACGCGATCCCGCTGTATACAAACTTTGCAGCAGGCTGGACTATGACAGCATGGGATGCCTACATTGACGGCGGTGCAACAGGTGATCCGGATTTCGTAAACAACGTCCTCTGTAAAGGAAAAGATCCATTCTCTGACAGAGGAGACGGAACTGGCCCATATGCTGTTTACAATACACTTTATGAAGCTGTAAGCAGAGGTCTTACAGAGGATGATCCGACAACAACTGACTGGGAAGGAAGCAAAGGTATGCTTAATAACGGTCAGATCGGATGCATGGCACTTGGCTCCTGGTCTGTAACACAGATGCAGCAGGCCGGCGATCATGCAGATGATATCGGATATATGACATTCCCGATTACAGTAGATGGCAAACAGTATGCAGCAGCAGGTCCTGACTACTGCTACGGAATTAACTGCAACAGCTCTGAAGATCAGCAGATCGCAGCAATGTGCTACATAAAATGGCTGGTAGAAGAATCCGGATTTTCTCAGAGTGAGGGTGGTCTTTCTATTGTAACAGGCAGTGAATATCCTGAAGCTTTAAAGGATATGGAAGGTGTAGAGCTTGTTGTTAACAATCCTGCTCCGGAAGGGGAAGAGATGGAATGATATTAACAATGATTCTGAACTTGGTATTAATGTATCCGGTGCTGTTCCTACTGAAGTTGTAGAGTCTGCAGTTACAGGAGACAAGACAATGGATGATCTGGTACAGGAATGGAATGAAAAGTGGACATCTGCACAGGAAAATAACGGAATTACAGTTGATTAATAAATGACCTGTGATCCTTTACAGGAGGTTTTGGAAACATTACAAATGGCAGGGTGAAAGATCCCTGTCATTTCTTTGGGAG
>OLPZ01001737.1_pt1 | contig 13683 bp, 16 predicted proteins | sample 1672711 | NCBI WGS metagenome assembly OLPZ01 (sample SAMEA3136716, study PRJEB25190) | human gut metagenome
AAAAGGCTCCATAATCTCCATAGAGGATTTACCCACTACAGAAATTATAGAGCCTCTCTTTTTCTATCCACTTATTTCAATCTTCCTAACTATCAGTTTTTTCTGAAAATAAAAGGAAATTAGTTTGAAAAAATCCCTCATAAAAAAGTTAACCATATTAAATTAAGTGATACTATGTTATAATTTAACATGGTTAGGTCTCGATAAAATCAAGGAAAAAGTGTATAGAATGTGTTTCCGGCCCTTATATCTTGTGACCGTAAAATACTTATCAGATTCTTAGACTATTCCTTGCTATCTTATGAAAGTTTGAGACAGGAAAATAAAAAATGTACTAGCTAGAAAAAATAGGAAATAAAAAATGACAGAAAAAATTTCCGTAATTATTCCCGTTTACAATGTAGAAAATCAACTCCAGACCTGTCTAGACAGTGTCTTGAGTCAGACCTATCAAAATCTTGAAATCATCCTTATCAATTATGGATCAACAGACAATAGTGATGCCATTTGCCGTAGTTATGCCGCTAGGGATTCTCGCATCCTCTATTTTAAAAAAGATAATGGAGGGCTTTCAGATGCTCGCCATATTGGTATTCGTCAGGCTAAGGGAACTTACGTCACCTATGTGGATGCTGAGGATTGGGTAGAGCCAACCTATCTGGAGGAGCTTTATAAGGCGCTTCAAGCTCACAAGGCAGATATTGCAGTAGCTAATTATAGTGTCTATAAGGAATCGGAAGATCCCTTTTATTGTTATATCAAGGATGAAGATTATTACGAACGGGTCTATTCACCCGCTCAGATTATTGATGGACTCTTTGAAGAAACCAATAACACCAATATTGCTCTGATCTCAGCCACTGGGAAACTCTACAAACGTTCCTTGTTTAATGACTTGATTTTCCCAAAAGAACATGCAGGAGAAGATGGCTTTTTCAACCTTAAAGCCTATCTCATGAGTGAGCGTACGGTTTATCTCAACAAGGGACTTTATGTATATCGTGAGAGTCCAGAGATGCCATCAGCGACTTGGATGCAAGACTGGATGATGACCTTGGTTTATGCCATGGAAGAACGCTTGGCTATTGTTGCTAGTCATGGTTTCCCTTTGGAGAAATACATGGTCACCTACCGTCAGATGCTAGAGGCTTGCTTGAAAAATGTGGAGGAGCAAGGTCTCAGGGATTCTGATGCCTACCGCTCCATTCAGGAGAAATTCCAGGTCTTGAGTTTAGCTCCTCAACGTTATGAGACTAAAAAGCGTGCTATTGTTCTTGCGGCTAACTATACTTATGTTGACCAAGTGCTTACGACTATCAAATCCATCGTTTTCCATCATCGTAACATTCGTTTTTACTTGATTAACGATGATTTCTCTCAAGAGTGGTTTAGAGGACTAAACCGTCATTTGGCTGCCTTTGGTAGTGAAGTGATTAACTGTCGTGTGGATAGTAGTCATATCAAGCAATTCAAGACTAATAGCAACTATGCAAGCTATCTTCGCTATTTTGTGGCGGACTTTGTGTCTGAGGAACGAGCTCTTTATTTGGACAGTGACATGGTGGTTACCGGTTCTCTGGAAGACCTCTTTACCCTTGATTTGCAAGGCCGTCCTTTGGCTGCTGTACGTGACTATGCTGTTCAAGGTCAGGATCATCAGGCAATGTTTGATGCAGGCTTCATGGTGATTGATACGGCTTATTGGAAGCAGTACAACATGAGACGTCACTTAATTGACATGACTAGCGAATGGCATGATAAGGTACCATTTGCGGAGCAGTCAATTCTTAATATGGTTTTTTGTAACAACTGGTTGACGTTGTCTTTTGACAACAACTACGCTGTGACCAAGTCTAGTCTATCTGGTTACCATTTGCCAAATGGTCAAGACTATCCTAAGGTTTTACACTATACTTCACACCGTAAGCCCTGGTTACCTTTGGCTTGCCAAGCTTACCGTGAGGTTTGGTGGTTCTATGCCCAAATGGATTGGTCAGGAGTAGCTGAAAATGCCTCCTTACTGCCACTTTCAGAGGACATGATTTATCCTAAGGGCCGTCCATTTACTTGTTTGGTCTACACCAACATTTCAGAAATCCCTCATTTGACGGATCTTATCTCGGCTCTTCCTAAGGTGCAGTTTAAAATTGCCTCTCGCCAGCATGTGACGGATAAATTGGCCCAATTGATTACCTATCCAAATGTGACAGTTTACTCAGCCATTGCAGGTTTAGATGGGCTAGATTTGGAATTGGTGCGTACTAGTGACTTGCTTTTGGATATTAATCCAGGTAGAAAAGTAGTGGAAATTCTTGATGCCTTTAGGTTTGAAAACAAACCAATCTTAGGATTTGAGGACCTCAAGTCAACCAAACATAATCAGCAAACCTACTCAAGAGATCGTTGGAAGGAGATGGCTGAGACCATTCGCCAGATGCGTAAGAAGAGTCTGTAATCCATTATTTGGATAAGTGGGCTGCAATTTAGTTTATGTCTCATTTCTAACGAAATAACATCAGCCTGTCTATAGGGCAGGAAATAGGAGTAACAGTAAAAAAATTAGTCAATCGATAATCACCAAATGTGTGTTATGGACCATCTTTTTCCTCTTTATTTATTGTTTAGGAAATCGCTTGGTTCTACCATTTGTGGATTTGAAAAATGCAAATATCTTTGGGGGATCCATGGGTTCCTTGGGTTTCTCTAGTGCCATGATGGGTGGGGGACCTCAGTTCTAAGTCTCTTTTTTCAGTAGGCTTGTCACCCTGGATGTCAATGCATTGATGGTTACCTCTATTACTTCAAGGAAGATGGTAGCCAATCTAAGAGGGAAAGTATCGAAAAAATGGCATTAAATATTACTATGAGCCAGAATCAGGTATTCTTGCTAACGGTCGCTACCTCCAAGTAGGTGATGACCAGTGGATGTACTTTAAACAGGACGGTTCACTGGCTATCGGACAAGTTCGTGCTTCTATCTAGACTTCTTTCGAAATAGTCTTGACAGTAGTCTATGAAGAGTGTAGAATCTTTTTCAAAAAAGGATATAGGTATGCTCACCAAGATAGCATTTCTTTCCGAATTTGATGATAGTATAAATCAAATGTTAACCTTGAGAAAAGTAGGCCTCATTGAAGAAGCGAATCAGAAGAATTTTATTTATTATCAAGCAGAAGTCGTTTTCCTTCAAGGAAGTTATACAGCAGCAGTTTATTTCGCTGACAACGAAGTGACTAACCCAGTTGCTGGTGCTGATTTAGTAGCAAAAGGTACGGATGCAGGTGGATGTGTTAATGAGGACATGATGGTGCAGGGTAATCGAGTTTTGCTTGAATCTAGATATGAGTGTCAGTTTCAAAAACAAGTGAAATAATGATATTTGGGTCTTTAATTCCGATTAGTTCTGTGGTATTCTTAATAAGTCTCATAAGTTCTTCCTAATGGTAGTTTCGTCGCTTTTCATTATAGTTCTTATGGGACTTTTTGTGTACACTTAAAAAGCTCTATAATCTCTACAGTGGTTTCACCCACTACAGAAATTATAGAGCCATTTTTAGAGTGTTTTTTTGTTTATGTGTTAAAAATAATTTTTCCTGTCATATTTATTTGAGGTTGAGTTTTAGGTATTAGAGTAAAGTTAATGAAGTAGAAAAGTGATTTATGAATAATTCGGAGAATTTCTTAATTCCTAAGATAATTCCTTCAAAATTTTACTAAAAATTTTGAAATACAACGATTATAGCTGATAGTATCATAGCTACACCACCGATGTAGGCAATCCACTTTTCAGAATGTTTTCCAAGTACGTTTCCAATATTTGAAGCAAAAAAACTATATAAATAATCGTTGATTAAACCAACAATTAGATATGTCAAACTTAATATTGTAGTTTGTAATAAAAACGGAGAGTTGTGATTAATGAATTGAGGTAAAAATGAAGCAAAGAAAATAATATTTTTAGGATTTAAAAATATCAATAAAAATCCATTTTTAAAGGCTTCTCCTTTTTCAGGAGGTACCATTTTTTCAGTTTTATCTTTTACCTTATTAGCATCAAGAAAACTTTTGATTCCTAAATAGATAAGATAAGCGATCCCAAGTAGACGTAAAATTGCATACAAGGTTCCTGAAGTTTTGAGTATAGCTCCAATCCCAATAAACGAGAGGATTAGACAAACAAGTCCTCCCCAGAAACTTCCCCAAACAATTTCATAAGCAGTTTTTTTCCCATGAGTCATACTAGTAGTTATAAGATAAGTTACTGTTGGTCCAGGAGGGGAAATAAGTAGAATGCAAGCGATAGTGTATGATATCCAAGTAGATAGTGACATATTATTTTTCCTTTATTACTCTGTATTTTATTTCGTTTTTATTTAAGTTCAGCAATGCAACTGGAAGATCGGTATGTACAAACTGATTAGGAGTTAATGCTGGTGTCATATTAGATAAAAAGCTTAAAAGATTATTTTTGCTATTAGATGCGTAGACTGTATAGAAATTTCCAGAATTCCAGTTTATAACAGCATATTTAAAGAAGTCAGCTAAAATGTTTTTAAATGTGTCAATGTAACAAGACCATTATTCATATCTGTTAATACATTGTCTTTTTTCAATTGAATGTCTTTTTGTGAGAAAAATCTATTTTTAAAAAGTGAGTCTTTGATATGTTCTCGTTTTAGAAATTCCGTAATATCTTTATTGGAAAATTTCTCAATAAAACCAATTATACCATCTTTTTTCAGCTTTTCTTTTGTAAATTTTATTTGTTTAGCTCTATCTGGACTGTACATCTGAAATGTTGTATCTTCTATTATGACGTCAAAACCATTGAAATTAGGAAATAATTCTCTGATATTTGAGTTGGTTATTTTATTGTAAGGGGATAGGATAAATTTGGAATGTAGTGGCTTACCATATCTAAAAAATTATCCTGATTAGCTTTTGTTGGGCTACAAGATAAAGTTTTTATCTTACCATTGCTCAAATTTCCAATTGTTCTAGCCATTGTTCCTTCAGCGGCTTCGAGAACATATAAATACTATATACTATCTCTTTTTTCTAAGTAATCTTTTAATGCTGAGCCAACGCGACATTCTTCTTCTAATATAAAGGGAATACTTGAGTAGAAATGCTTGTCAAATTGTCCTTGCAATTTTCTATGATTTAAATAAAAAGATGACATTTTTTCGTCATTTTTAAATAAATTAATATCACCTAAATAAGTATTGTTTGGCTCTCCCAACTCGCCTAATGCAGTTTTTTCAAAAAAATCTGCAAGTACCCCTGTTCTAGGGGCAGTGGTAATACTATCTTCAATGTTTTTCATAAATTTCCTCCTATATGTTATAATTATACACAAAAAATAGTGAATCGCAATCAAAAAAGATAGAATTTTCGGAAAATTATATAAATATATAGACTATGAAAGAATCTTCTTTTATGAAAAAAATTGATACAAAGAAAAGTATCATACTTTCTCTTATCGTACTACTCTGTTTTGGTATAGTGGTACTATCAACTTGTAATTTCACCACATCAAAAAGCAGTAAAGTCATTTAATGAAGTGACAACCAAAATTCAAAAAGAAAACCGTAGCTTAGAGGAAACAATAAATGCATCTAAGAAACTACTTAGTAGCAAAGATAAACCTTTAGACGAAAATCTGACGGTTGAACTAAAAAATGAAGTCTCAACTGCCGAAAAGAAGAAGCAAGTAATTCCTAAAATCAAAAAAACAAGCGACATCAATAAACAAGTTAAATCACTAAAAAAACCAATTAACTACTCGACAGAGATAAAAAATCTAAAAGATAAAAACCAGAAGTATTCAACAAGTGTTAAGCAGTTAAAACAAATTACAAATCCTTCCAATACATTTGTGGAAAGTCGTCTTAAGGAAATTGATACGATTTCAGATGTTCAGTCAGCCATAGAAGATAATGATCCAAACCAAGGCTTAAACAAGCAAGGAAGTTGTACGGCAGCAGTTTATTTCGCTGACAACGAAGTAACTAATCCAGTTGCTGGTGCTGATTTAGTAGCAAAAGGTACGGATGCAGGTGGATGTGTTGAAGTCTATAAAACGGCAGAAGATGCCAAAAAACGAAATGACTATTTAAGTGCTTTCGATGGCCTTCCAACTGTCATCAATCCTGGTTCACACTATGTATACGGAACAGTTGTTATTCGTGTCGCAGCATCATTAACGGCCTCACAACAAAATACATTAACGCAAAAAATATATGAGAAGTTGACTCAGTTAGAAAATGATAACACAAGCAAAAACACCTCAAAAACGGAAACCTCATCCTTTACGAAACCATCATCATCTAGTTCAAGCTCTACTCAAGCAACTATTAGTGAATCAGCTCAGAGTGACACCAAAACGGTAGCTGGAAGTGCCCCAACAACACCTACGCAACAACAAGATTCTGGAGTTTCCGATTCATCACAAGACATGGGGGTAAATCCTGAATTTCATAGCAATATTGATGAAAATGGTTATAATTCGCTCTTGGGTGCTAATGTCCTAGATAATAGCAACGGAGGCAATAACTCTAATGCCTCTACCGAGTCATCATCAATGGGAAGTTCTGAATAAGTTACTTATAACTCGATACTCCTTTTAAAATGAATTAGAAGACTACTGAAAACGCCAATTACACAGTTATTGGTGTTTTTTTACTCTCGAAGACTATTGGTAACACTTGATAACTTTACCAAAATAGTCTATACTTTTTGTTAGTTTATAAACTAACAAAAAGAGGTGGCACATGGGATATTTTGATTATTCAAGAGAACCAAGAAGTGATATCGCTTTTATCGATATGAAGTCTTTTTATGCTAGCGTCGAATGTGTTGAGAGAGGACTACATCCTCTAAAAACTTCTCTATGTGTTATGAGTAGAGCTGATAACTCTGCAGGTCTTATTATTGCTTCTTCACCGATATTTAAGAAAGTGTTTGGGAAATCAAACGTAGGAAGAGCATACGACCTCCCTTTTGATGTTCAAACAAGAAAGTTCTCGTACTACAATGCCAAGAAACAAGGACTGAGAACAGATCCAGAATACGTGCGATTCATTGAAGACTGGGCAAAAGTGACTTTCATCGTTCCTCCCAGAATGGACAAATACATCTCAGTTAATATGGAAATCCAAGGCATTTTTCAAAACTATGGTAGCCCAAATGATATTTACCCTTATTCTATAGATGAAGGTTTTATTGACCTATCTAGTTCTCTTAATTACTTCGTTCCAGATAAGCAGTTGTCTCGAAAACAAAAACTCGACCTTATTTCTGCGAAGATTCAGAGAGACATTTGGAGACAAACTGGCATCTATTCAACCGTTGGTATGTCCAACGCTAACCCCTTACTTGCTAAACTTGCCCTTGATAATGAAGCAAAGAAAACTCCAACTATGAGAGCTAACTGGTCCTATGAGGATGTGGAGAATAAGGTATGGTCTATTCCAAACATGACAGATTTCTGGGGTATTGGTAAAAGAATGGAGAAACGCTTCAACACATTAGGTATCCACTCAATCAAAGACTTAGCAAATGCTAACCCAGATATCTTGAAGAAAGAATTAGGAGTAGCTGGTCTTCGATTATGGTTTCATGCTAATGGTATTGATGAAAGTAACGTTCACAAACCCTATAAACCAAAATCAAAAGGTCTAGGCAACTCCCAGGTTCTTCCTAGAGACTATTTCAGACAACGAGATATTGAAATTGTCCTTAGAGAGATGGCCGAACAAGTTGCTATCCGACTGAGAAAGATAGGCAAAAAAGCGACTGTTGTTTCTATACACCTTGGCTACTCTAAGCAAGAAAACAAACGCTCTATCAATACTCAAATGAAAATTGAACCAACGAATAACACTAACATGCTGACAAACTATGTGTTGAAGTTATTCCATAATAAATACACTTCAGGAGCAATCCGAAGTGTAGCGGTTAATTATTCTGGTTTTGTAGATGAATCTTTTGGTTTAATCTCACTGTTCGATGATGTCGAACAAATTGAAAAAGAAGAAAGGCTCCAGACAGCAATAGATTCTATCAGAGACCAATTTGGCTTTACCTCTCTACTAAAAGCTAATGCACTTGACGGTGCATCGAGAAGTATTGCCAGAAGTAGGCTCATCGGAGGACATTCTGCTGGAGGATTGGATGGTTTAAAATGATTGATCGTTCCTATTTACCATTTCAAGCAGCAAGAGAATACCAGGATCCAGGGATGCAAAAGTGGATGGGGTTCTTTCTGTCCGAACATACCTCATCATTACATGCTGCTAAATATCGTGTTGACTTTTCAACAGACTTAAGTAAACCTCAGAAACTCTTATTACTTTCTCAACTCTATGCCAACCAACTTAAAGGGCAGTTCACTATCAAACATCGTGATAGGAAAATTACTTTATTTGGTGAAGTGAGAGAACTGTCTCGTAAGGAAATATCAATAAAGACTAGTGAAGGGTATAGATTAGTCCAACTCGACAATATCCTTCAAAATTCATCTTTTGGAAAATCACATATACTAAAAAAAGCAGCAACCTATATTATGTGGTTGTTGCTTTTTAACTAGATTAACTAAAATCAACTGTAATGATTGAACCATCTTCATCAATGATAACATCGACAATTTCATCATCTTTATCTGCTTCATTCAATGGATTTTCAGCATAATCCTTTGCACTTGTTTCCTTAATAGTTTCTATTTCGTTTTTTTCTTCTGCCTTTAGTTCCTTATGTGTTTTATATTTATTCCAACCCCACTTACCTAAAGATACAATCACACCTCCAAAAGGCTTGGCTAAAGGCCAATATTTCTAAGAAGTAGATTTGAATGGTAACACGACAGGCAAAGAAGGACAAGCCCTTCTAGACCAACTTCGTGCCAATGGCACTCACACTTACCAAGCTACTGTCAAAGTGTATGGTTCTAAAGATGGCAAACCAGACTTGAGCAATCTAGTTGCTACTCATCAAGTAACGATTCGACTTCATGGATCAGAAATGATGTCCAGAACTCCTCAAGGAGATCAGATATCTATGTCTTCTTCTACGTCAGACTCAATGAACAAAATTAAATATATGACGAAAGAGGCCCATGTTTCAGAGATGAGAATGGCTGATTCCACAGATAATTCCATGGCTAAGACTAAGAAAAATGATGGGCAACCTATACTACCAAATACTGGGAAAGCTCAAACGGCTACAGCTGGCCTTGGTATGTTTGGTCTAGCCTTGGCAGGTCTTGTTGGACTTTTAGGTTTGACAACCAAACGAGAAGATTAAAATTCAAATCATTTAAATATTAGAATAAATAGTGTTATACTGACTATGTGTAACACTATTTTTATCAAAGGAGCGTCAGATGAAAAAGACAATTTTGCTGGTTGATGATGAGATAGATATTCAAAACCGCTATTTTTTACAGGCGGGATACGATGTTTTAGTTGCTCATGATGGCAAGGAGGGATTAGAACTTTTCAGAAAAAATCTATTGACGTCATCATCACAGATATCATGATGCCCAATATGAACGGTTATGATTTTATCAGTGAGGTTCAATATATTGCTCCTAATCAACCCTTTCTCTTTACAACTGCTAAAACAAGCGAGCAGGATAAGATTTATGGATTAAGTTTGGGGGGATATGATTTCATAGCCAAACCGTTTAGCCTGCGCGAATTGGTTTTAAGAGTGAATAATATCTTACGTCGCCTTAGCCGTTGAAGTGAGACAGAGCGGATCGATCTTGGTGACTTAGTGATCTACCATGTGACTCATGAGGTTCACATAGGGGACCAATCTTTGGAATTGACAGTGAAATCCTTTGAACTTCTATGGATATTGGCTAGCAATCCTGAGAGAGCCTTTTCAAAGACGGAACTTTACGAGACGGTATGGCAAGAGGAATATGTGGATGATAGCAATACACTCAATGTTCATATCCATGCTTTGAGGCAAGAGTTGACAAGTATACAAATTCAAATACTCCTGCTATCAAAACTGTTTGGGGTTAGGGCTATAAGATGGAAAGACCAAGAGATTGAAAATGAAATAAAAAAACTATAATCAAATAGACATGGGAGAGACCAAAAATATAGGCTAAGTAAACCAACCGATGAAGCCAATGCCAAGTCTCGTATTTGAGACTTTTACCAAGAAAGTATGTATTCCAAGGTTTCCTAGCTGACCAGCTAGATGGACCCCTATAGACTCCCCATACCGATGTTGTGGAAGACAAGGAGAATAACTGATAAGATGGCAAGAAATTTGTGGATAGCGTACATTCTCTCAATTCCGTTAAAGAGTTTTTCTAAAAGTCGTGATCGTGTTGCCAACATAAAAGTCCATGATAAGGTTGTTAAAGCTAGACCGGGAGTGACGAAGTTTGTCATGCCCGTTGCTAACCAGACGTAGACCGTAAGAACAATGCTTACGGTTAGTAGGAGAATTCCTTTATATGATTTCATGTAACCTTTTTTCTATATTTACATTATTACCAACTAGTTGTAAACGACGTTGTTACGTTATATCTTATAACGGATTTCCTGTCAAAAATAATTGATTTTTTGAAGGAAAAGTGGATAGTGATATAGTAATCAAGATATCCAATACTTTTTGAAAAGGCACAAAATTGTAAAGGAACCTTGATTTAATAGTCGATTATCTTGTGAAAGCTTTTCGAAAAAGTGTATACTATAAGTAGAAGATAGGAAAAGGAGATGCTTAGTGGCTAGTATTACAATAGAAGCTAGTAAGGTGGCTAGAAAGAGTCCCATTCGAGTAGACACTAGTCTTGTCGGGACGGTTTCTGGTGTGGAAGCAGTGACTGTTTCCCTACCATCATCAAAAGCTCGATTGAGTGTTGGTAAATTGGGTTACAAGTCCAACACTATTACTGTGGAGGATGGACAGACCGTTCGGGTTACTAGCAATTTTCTAAATCATTTGATAGCGATAGCTCCATTGCTTCTCTACCTTTTTGGAGGTCGTTACCTCCCACTTGTTGCTGTTCTATCTACTATAGTTTTGATTTTTAGCTTACCTTTTCTCAAGTTAGAAATCGTAGGCTGATTAGAATCGGGAGTGGCTTAGCCCTCTGTTTGATACCTTTAACTCATTTTTTCATAATAATGCTAGGCCACCCCTTTTTATTAGGAACGGGTTGAGACGAAAAATTAGTTATCAAAAAGGGAACTCGATAGAGTTTTCCTTTTTTCTTTATCAAGCTAAAGTCATTTTTAAAAGACCCTAGTTATTAAAACTGAGGTCTTTGATGTTTATAGTCAGTTATCACTTACGGTACAATTTGTCGTATTGATAGTAAGGATCGAATGTGACATTGATACCAAGCTTACGAAGAACATTTTTATCTTCATCAGTAAGGATTATAGTTGAGTGAGCTTCAGACCCCTTAAGGTTATCAAGTTCCTCCATGGCACGTGCCGCATCCACATTGTTGGCAGCTGTAATAGCCAAGGCGATGAGGATTTCGTTGGAATGTAGACGAGGATTACGGCTACCCAGATGGTCAATTTTCAGACCTTGGATAGGTTTAACCACTTCAGGCTCGATAAGTTTAGTATCCTTATCAATACCTGCAGAAGTCTTGATAGCATTAATCAAAGCAGCTGCAGTTGGACCAAAGAGTTCAGAATTTTTACCAGTTACGATTTGACCATTTGGCAATTCGAGGGCAAGAGCAGAACCACCTGTTTCTTCAGCCTTAGCGCGTGCTGCAACGACCACTTGGCGATCTTCAGGAGTAATACCAATATCATTCATGAGCAACTCAATCTTCTTGACAGCAGTCTCAGGCACACGTTCATTTTTGAAATCAAGAACGGTTTGATAGTAGCGACGGATGATTTCTTGTTTAGAGGCTTCTTTAGCTGCCTCATCATCCGTAATAGCAAAGCCAACCATGTTAACACCCATATCCGTAGGTGAAGCGTAAGGTGACTCACCAAGGATGCGCTCAAGCATACGTTTGAGGACTGGGAAAATCTCGATGTCACGGTTGTAGTTTACCGTAGTTTTGCCATAAGTTTCCAAGTGGAATGGGTCAATCATATTGACATCATCAAGGTCGGCAGTGGCAGCTTCATAGGCCAAGTTAACTGGGTGATGAAGCGGCAAATTCCAAACTGGGAATGTTTCAAATTTAGCATAACCTGATTTGATACCATTGATTTGGTCGTGGTACATGTTAGACAAACATGTTGCTAATTTACCAGAACCAGGACCAGGTGCGGTAACGACAATCAGGTTACGGCTAGTCTTGATATAGTCGTTTCTTCCCATACCTTCAGGAGAAATGATATGGTTTATATCCGTTGGATAGCCCTTGATAGGGTAGTGGATGTAAGACGTGATGCCATTTTTTTCCAGTTGGTTATGGAAGGCATCAGCCGCAGGTTGACCTGAATACTGCGTAATAACAACAGAACCTACATAGATATTGAGCTCGTTGAATTTATCAATCAGACGAAGGACCTCTTGATCGTAAGAAATTCCAAGGTCACCACGAGCCTTAGAGTGCTCAATATTGCTAGCATTGATGGCGATAACCACTTCGACTTGCTCTTTAAGCTCTTGAAGGAGTTTGATTTTATTGTCAGGTTCATAACCAGGAAGGACACGGGCAGCGTGGAAATCTTCCAACATCTTTCCACCAAACTCCAAGTAGAGCTTACCGTCAAACTGGTTAATACGCTCCAAAATATGGTCGCGTTGTAGATTCAAATACTGTTCAGAACTAAAAGCTAGTTTCTTCATAAATAAAAATACCTCTGAGAAAAATTATATCAAATGCCGAAGGTAAATGCTATTGGTGAGAGATGAATTATGGGAGAAAAAAGAGTGTGAAAGTCAATCATGAAACGTATTTTTTATGATAGTCCTTTAGAGTTATTATTTAATTTGGGTTCTCATCCCAGCAGTTAGATTTCTAGATAACAATCGCTTTAGAATATTTAATTTCATAAAGGAAAAATGCTTGCCAACTAACTGTTGGCGACCATTTTTTATCCTCTTTCACCTTACTTAACTCAAGTTGGTCTCGTAGACTAGAAGTATGTTATAATAATAGAAAAATAAGAAAAAGGTAAATTTATGGCAATCTTAGTTTTAGGTGGGCTGGTTACATCGGTTCTCACATGGTGGACCGTTTGGTTGAAGCGGGCCAAGAAAAAGTTGTTGTCGTGGATAACTTGGTGACGGGTCACCGTGCGGCAGTCCATCCAGACGCTGTATTCTACGAGGGGGATTTAGCAGATCAAGATTTTATGCGTAAAGTCTTTAAGGAAAATCCTGATGTTGATGCGGTTATTCATTTTGCGGCTTACTCACTTGTGGCTGAGTTTATGGAAAAACCACTTAAATATTTTGACAATAACACTTCTGGTATGGTGAAGTTGCTTGAGGTCATGAACGAATGTGGTGTCAAATACATTGTCTTCTCATCAACAGCTGCGACTTATGGTATTCCTGAGGAAATTCCAATCCTTGAAACCACACCACAAAACCCAATCAATCCTTACGGTGAAAGTAAGCTTATGATGGAAACTATCATGAAGTGGTCAGACCAAGCCTACGGCATCAAGTATGTTCCTCTTCGTTACTTTAATGTGGCGGGTGCCAAACCTGATGGTTCGATTGGTGAGG
>OLPZ01001740.1_pt1 | contig 13676 bp, 10 predicted proteins | sample 1672711 | NCBI WGS metagenome assembly OLPZ01 (sample SAMEA3136716, study PRJEB25190) | human gut metagenome
CTCTCCAGTCCTTCTTTACTTTTACCCAAAGCTTGAGATTTACCTGGCAATCCAGCATTTTTTCAATCTCATAACGGGCAGTACTTCCGATTTTTTTCAGCATACTTCCCTGCTTTCCGATGATGATCCCTTTATGGGAATCTCGCTCGCAGATGATTGTAGCATCAATATGACACACTTTGTGGTTCATCTTCATCTGATCGATTGCTACTGCGATTCCATGAGGGATCTCCTCATTCAAGCTGTGCAATGCTTTCTCGCGGATAATCTCTGCCACGATCTGGCGCTCCGGCTGGTCTGTGATTGTATCTTCATCATAGAACTGCGGTCCGTATGGAAGATATTTCATAATTACATTTACAAGCTCATCCGTATTATCGCCTCTTCTTGCAGATACCGGAACGATTTCTGCAAAATCACATTCCTTGCGATATGCATCAATAAAAGTAAGAACCTCTTCCTTCTTCACCATATCAACTTTATTGATAACAAGAATAACCGGTGTCTTTACCTTCTTTAACTGCTCAATAATATGCTTCTCACCTGCACCGATAAATGTAGATGGCTCTACAAGCCAAAGTACAACATCCACTTCATTCAAAGAACGTTCTGCAATATTCACCATATACTCACCAAGTTTATTCTTTGCTTTGTGAATTCCCGGTGTATCTACGAACACAATCTGACCTTCCTCTGTTGTCAGAACAGTCTGGATACGGTTTCTTGTTGTCTGTGGTTTATTTGATGTGATTGCAATCTTCTGTCCGATCAGACGATTCATCAAAGTAGATTTTCCAACATTTGGTCTTCCGATCAGTGTGACAAATCCTGATTTAAAATTATCCTGCATACTTTTTCCTTTCTTTTTCTATCTTAAAGTGTCTTTATTTCAAGGAACATCGCTTTCTGCTCCTCAATCTTCTCTTCACTTCCGATCACGCAAAGTTCATGTGCATCAAGTAAAGCTTGAAGTACATCGGCAAGTGCACGGATGTCTGACTGCTGTGCATCAAGGATCTGATCTCTCTCTTCCCTGATCATCTCAGCAGATACATGGTTCATATAAAGATTCATTGATCTGCTTCCCTTTGCTGCCGGATTCATCGGACGGTCGATATTACTGATCGTTCCGATAATAAACTTGTTCATGTCTCTGTCATCTACATTGAAGTTCTTCAGATAATCCACAACTCCTTCGTAGATTTCCATTGTCTTCTCCAGATTCGGGTCACGGTAAGATACCAGATATCCCTCTCCAATACGATTGAAGCTGCTCATGCATCCGTAAGCTCCGCCCTTCACACGGACATTCTGCCACAGATAATCATAGCTCAAGATGACTTTCAGAATCTGAAGTGCTCCTGTATACTCAACACCACGGTCGATAAAATTACCTGTTCTTGCAACATACTGAACTTTTGAAGATGTCTTGAATCCCTCGTTGCGTTTCACACAATGAATTTCACACGGTATCTCTGCTTCCTTTCCCTCTGTATGAAGTGTGTCTGCAATCTTTGCAAATGCTTCTTCCATCGGTGCAAGACCATCCGCTGATGAAGTATAACTGATGATCAGATTATCCTTGCGGAAAATCTGCTGTGCAATCTGTCTTAAGTTTTCAATCAGTTCTGCTTTCTTCTCCTCAAAGTTTTCCTCCAGTTCCTTTACAACCTCATAGTAACCGATTCCATCTGTATCATCTTTGAACTTCGCCATCGGTGAAGTATAAGACAGGGAACGAAGGGCTGCTGTTGTGTGCCCGGATGACAGGAAGGACATCTGCAGTCTGGATTTCAACATTGCTAAGATTTCTTTCAGACGCTTCTCATCCCCAAGATCAGATTCCATCAGAATCTCACGCATCATAGAAAACAGAACATCCATCTTCGGATACAGCGCTTTACCTTTGATTTCAAATGTCGCACGGAATTCTTTCTCCTTTACCTTTGTTACGTCTGTGTAAAGCTCCAGAGAAGTTCCGATTCCTCCTGTGTGTACATTGATCTCATTAAACAGTTCACTGTATTCATAATTCTTTGTATTAATAATTCCAAGCACACTCTGCAGAATGCTGATATATGGAAGTTTCTCTTCCGGAATACCGGACAGGTCAAACAAAAGCGCTGTGTATCCAATTCCATTCGTCTCAACTTCATGGTGTACCAGCTTCACTCCGCTTGTCTCAAGCTCTTTATTATAAATCGGTGCAATCTCTCTGGAAATATCTTCGCGTCCGAGTACAGGAATCTTCGCCAGATCTTCCGGTGCCGACTCTTCTTCCTGATATTCTTCCAACTCTTTCGTTGCTCTCACAAGTGCATCGATTTCTTCTTTTGACAAACTGTCTTTGTATGCCTGAAGCTTATCTGCAAGTTCCTTATCCATTCTTGCAGTACGTCCACGCTCCGGCTTAATGATCACGATAGAGCCATGTGTGTTATCAAGAAGATATTTCTGGATCAGTTCTTCAAAGTATCCTGTCTCCACCTGTTCTTTCAAGAATTCAAATGTCGGAATTGCCTGCATGTGGATAAATGGTTTCGTCTCATCATACAGCCAGCTATCAAACAACTGAAGGCCATACATCAGTCCACGCGGATAATTTCCGAAATCAGCCTCGCGGAAACGGAATTCATGATAGTTGATTCCTGCGCGAAGTGCTTTCTTATTGATTCCATTTTTCACAATATCTTTCAATGTATCTTCAATTACACGAACGAATTCTTCCTTCTGCTCTACATTCGCATTCTTAGAAATCACAGAGAAGATCGGCTGATAAACTCCGTTGTCATAAGATCCTGAGATATCCTTGCCGACCCCTGCATCCAGAAGTGCTTTCTTCAGCGGTGCGCCCGGTGCGGACAGAAGTGCGTAATCCAGAATCTCAAATGCCAGATACAGTTTCTCATCCAGTGTAGTACCGATCACTTTATTATAAGAAAGATAGGTGTTATCCTCCTCGCTCTCTTCACTTGCGATGGAATACTCCTGAACGACTTCCTTCATCTCTGTAAATGGCTTCTGCAGATGAATCTCTGAATCCACCGGTTCATTCTCAAAATCTGACAAATACTTCTCGTCAAGCCATCTTAATTTCTCTTCCATATTCATATCACCATACAGGTAAATATAGCTGTTAGATGGGTGATAATACTTTCTATGGAAATCTAAAAATTGCTCATAAGTAAGTTCCGGAATCACCTCCGGGTCTCCACCGGATTCTACAGAATACGCATTATCCGGGAACAGAGAGTTCAGAACCACGCGATCAAGTACACCTTCCGGAGAAGAGAATGCTCCTTTCATCTCGTTGTATACAACACCGCTGATTGTCAACTCTCCATCTGGATCATCCAGCTTATAGCTCCAACCTTCCTGGCGGAATGTCTTGTCATTCTGATAAATATTTGGATAAAATACTGCATCCATATAAACATGCATCAGGTTCTGAAAATCCTTGTCATTGCAGCTTGCCACCGGATATACTGTCTTGTCCGGATAAGTCATCGCATTCAAAAATGTATTCAGAGAACCTTTCACAAGCTCAACAAACGGATCCTTCACCGGGAATTCTTTCGATCCGCACAGAACAGAATGTTCCATAATGTGTGGAACTCCTGTACTGTCTGACGGTGGTGTACGGAATCCAATTGTAAACACCTTGTTCTCATCATCATTTTCCATAAGAAGCACTCGTGCTCCGCTTTTCTTATGCTTCAGAAGTGTCCCCTTTGACTTCAAATCAGATAAATCTTCTGTCTGGAGCACTTCATATGCATTCAAATCATATATACTCATTCTTTTTCTCCTTGGTTTTTGTTCTTATAAATATCAAATTTTTCAAAGATTGACTATTCTTTAGTATATCCGATTTCACTGGTAAATACAAGGAAAGCCAGTGGAAAGAAAACTTTTTAAAATCTTTTTGTTACTATAACAAAAGGATGAATCCCCTAAAGTCTTCATCCCTTTATTTTACCTTTGTTCTTCTGTTCCTATCAAAACCTTTTTTCCACGAAATGCGAATCCATAATGCCGGATTCGCTCCTTTTTGATTCCTTTGGCAAGTAGTTCTGTATCATATTCTTTTTCATCAATCTGACGCAGTGCATTCTCCACTGTCTGCTCGAGTGATTTTTCTTTTTTCATGTTTTGGACTTTAAACTCCATCACGATTGCATCCAAATTTTCTTTCAAAGGTTCCATTACTACATCATAACGTCCGAATCCGCTTTCTCTGTTCGATGTAATTCTATATTTTTCGGCTAAATCCACGATCAGTCCAAGAACAAATCCGTGGTAGAATCTCTCCGGTTCCTGTTCTTCGGATGGCTTATTCCCGGTATCAAAACTGCTAAAGGTCTGAAGTGCAACCTGATTCATAAACTGGTTCATATAATCCAGATCTCCTGCAATCAATGCATCTTTAAAATTGCCATACGCAGAATCTTCTTCCGAGAACCAGTCTTCGATCATCTTCTCAAACATCAGCATCGTCTCATGGTTTGTGATTTTCAGATAATATTGACGCTTACCGGTTCTGTTATCCATCTCATACCGGTCAACTTTCAGGTAACCGCTGGCAAGCAGAAGACTCCAGATGGCTCCACGTTTTCTTCCAAGCTGCTCAAAAATCACCTGTTCATCCAGATCTGTGCAGATTGTTCTACCTTGCAACAGATCTTCCATCTCCGATTTAATCTTTGCAGGACTTTGGCGGATCAAATTGGATACAAGTACATTTCCACTGGTATCTGCCCAGTAAGTTCCATATTCTCCTGTATCCAGATATTTTGTGATCGACCACGGATTATAAATGTCTTTCCGCTTACCAAAAGAAAAACCATCATACCAGTAACGGATATTTTCCTTTTCAGAAGACAATCCGTTATTCTCTAATACCTGAAAGACTTCTTTCTCTGTAAATCCAAAGGAAGTGCTGTACTTTTCTGATGTTGTTGTTACAACTTCCAAATTGTTCAAATCAGAAAAAATTGACTCCTTACTAACTCTTGTAATTCCGGTCAGAAGTCCCCGTTCCAGATACGGATTTGTCTTAAATGTGCTATTAAATAAGCTTCTTATAAAATCAGCCAGTTCTTTCCAATAGTCGTTTACATATGCCTCTTGTAGCGGTGTATCATACTCATCCAGTAACACTAACGCATTCTTACCATAATAACGTCTCAAATAATCACACATATACTGTATCGCAATTCCTGCAACATCATCCCCCATATCCACTGAGACCGAATCGTAAAACTCCAGGTCTCTGCCACTGAGAACTCCCGTCCTCTTTAAAAATTCAAAGTCTGTATATAACTTTGTAATCTTATGGATAATCCCCATTCTGGTTTTTTCATAAGTTGATCCTTTAATATCTGCAAAACTCATGAAAATCACCGGATAGGTTCCCTGAAGTTCACGGAATTTTTCTTCTTTCCAGATGTCCAGGCCTTCAAAATACTTCTTGCAATCTGAATGATTGACTGAGAAGAAATAGTCCGTCATGCTCATAAGCAGTGTTTTTCCGAATCTTCTTGGGCGGGTGATTAATGTAACACTATCCTGATTCTCCCACCATTCCTTTAGAAAAGCTGTCTTATCTATATAAAACATATTTTTATCAGCTATTTTTGCAAAATCCTGAATTCCAATCCCTATTGTTTTCATATGCTCTATTTCCTTTCGCTGATCTATCACTTCTACCTGACTGATGAAACAGATTGTTTCTACTTCTTTTCATTTTATCATACTTTTCTGGCAGAACAAAGAACAGAATTTTACAGTTCATCCAGTTCCAATTTTCTAATCTCCACCTTATAGGTTTTATCTATAAGTTCTTTCTTCATATATACATTATCTATTGGAAAACTTCATTCAAAAACGATAAAATTTATCTATAAAGACTTTGGTTATGAGTGTATTATTCCCATCGTTTGTTTTTTGGAAAACATACGTTTAATAAAATAATCTCTCTACAACAGCCATCCACAAAACCAACAATAAGGAGAACGATTATGGAAATTATTAAAGATTTACCGGAAGTATTTGAAGAATTCGCAGAACAGCGTCAGAAATCATTTCTCGCTGTAAAACAGTTAAAAGACAAAGGAATCCCTGTGATTGGATCCTACTGTACTTATTTTCCAAAGGAAATTGCCATGGCAATGGGCGCAGCAACAGTCAGCCTCTGCTCTACATCTGATGAGACGATCCCAGCAGCAGAAAAAGATCTTCCACGTAACTTATGCCCACTGATCAAATCCAGTTATGGATTTGCAAAGACAGACAAATGTCCTTTCTTCTACTTCTCAGACGTTGTTGTCGGAGAGACAACATGTGACGGTAAGAAGAAAATGTACGAATACATGGGCGAATTCAAAGAGGTCTTCATCATGGAACTGCCACAATCCCAGAAAGCTGAAGTACTCGACCTTTGGAAGGCTGAGATTCTCCGCTTCAAAGAATATCTCGAAAAAAAATTCGAGGTAACGATCACGGAGGAACAGGTTCGTGAAGCAGTTAAGCTTGAAAATGAAGTCCGCACCTCCTTGAAGAATCTTTACGGAGTTATGAGACATGATCCTGCACCGATCAAAGGACATGATCTTTTCCGTGTTCTGTACGGAAGTAGTTTTAAGCTTGACCGTACTCTGATTGCTGATGAAGTTGACGCACTGACAGCCAAGATCGAGAAAGAATATGCGGAAGGAAAACGTGAAGATAAGAAACCTAGAATCCTGATCACAGGATGTCCGATCGGTGGTGCAACAGAGAAGATTATCGACGCTGTTGAGAATAACGGTGGAATCGTTGTTACATTTGAAAACTGCTCCGGTGCAAAATCCATCGATCGTCTGATTGACGAAGATGCTGAAGACATTTACCAGGCAATCGCAGAGCGTTACCTCTCTATCGGATGTTCTGTTATGACTCCAAACCCGAACCGTCTGGAACTTCTCGGAAGATTGATTGATGAGTATAAAGTAGACGGAGTCCTTGAAATGACTCTTCAGGCATGCCACACTTATAACGTAGAGACTCTTTCCATCCGCCGCTTTGTAAACAAGGAAAAAGGAATTCCATACATGAATGTTGAGACAGATTATTCCCAGACTGATGTCGGACAGCTGAATACACGTATAGCAGCCTTTATCGAAATGTTATAATCTGGTAACTGTTCAGAGCCAAGCAAAATTTCAAAAAACAGCTATAAAATGCTTGCATTTTTAAGACTGTTTTTGAAATTTTGCTTGGCTCTGAACAGTTACTTATATTCTTTTATCTCAAACTTTTCTCTTCGTCTATTATCTGATTCTGAAGATTGGGCTGATCTTCTTATAAATCAAAAATACAACAAGTGATACAACAATTCCCTTCACAAGGTTGAACGGTGCTACCGCAAACATAACAAATGTAGAAAGGCTTGTGATATGTGAGTTAACTGCTGTTCCCATACCAACCAGTGCATCAATCGGCATTCCGAATGCTTTTGCATAAGTCGGAAGAAGTACAAATCCATTCACGAAGCATCCGATCACGATCATCAGAAGTGTTCCTGCTGCCATTCCGATCAGAGCGCTTTTTCTTGTTCTGTTTTTTCTATAGATCAGACCTGCCGGTACACAGAAAGAACATCCGATAATAAAGTTTGCGATCTCTCCAACACCTGCTGTTGATGTTCCTGTCATAACAAAGTTTAATAAGATCTTAACAAGCTCTACCAGAACACCTGCCATAGGTCCCATTGCAAAGCATCCTACCAGAACCGGAACTTCACTTAAATCAATCTTATAAAATGTCGGTGCAAACGGAAGTGGAATCTCGAACATCATCAGAATAATTGCGATTGCTGAAAGCATTCCGATCTGAACTAATGCCTTTACCCCCAGCTTCGGCTGAATCTTCGCATCTGCGTTTGTTAGTGTCTTTGTCTCTGTACTCATAGTGTTACTCTCCTTTTTCTATCCGCTGTCTTTATCCTAAACAGCATTTTTTCTTTTTGAAAAAGGTAATCTTCACAAGAAAAAACCCGGAAGGTAATTACCTTCCGGGATTCATGTTTTCTGCTCTTAATGGCATTCTCGCAAGATTCTCAGGCAATCAGATATCATATTCGAATATCTCGTTTTCTGATCTTGCGGGCATGAACTTCTTCTCTCATCCAGACTTTACTGTCGGTACCGGAATTCCCATTCTGTAATGCCATCACAGACGAGTCACCAGTTCAGCCGCATCATATGCGGGTCGCGGACTATACCGCCGGTTGGGACTTGCACCCTACCCCGAAGATTAAATTCCTTTTACTCTTACTACTATAGCGCGCTCTTACTAAAAATGCAACCCCTTTTATTGATATTTAATATCATTTTGCACCGTACTTTCGACTAATATATTGACATTCCTTTTTTCCTACTAGGTTTGTCGTTTTCTTAATAAAATTTTTCAATAATGTTCATTTTCGGTTCAAAAGTTCATCACACTTTTTTCACAAAATACCTCTATACTATAATTGTTCTTAAAAAGAACACTTTTTCATAAACTTTTTCCCCCTTGAGTCACAGAGATGTGGCTCATTCCTTTTATATAAAGAAAAATCCTGTCTTCTCGACAAGATTTTCTCATACATTCTTTATAGAATACGTTTTCTCCATTTTTCCCATAGGGTTCCCTGAACATACTGATAAGCTTTATCATAAACCAATATTGCTATCTGCCCAACCAATACAGCTGCCAAAAGCAATTGATCTGACACTGCTTTCTGAAACAGCATCGAGCGGAATCCGAAAAGACACGGGAGATACATCAGATTAAAGATCACATATTTTACAAGCCAGTAAATCCCCATCCTATGTCCCATCTGTGGTCTTTTCGCAAGAAATATCCAGACTGCTTCAATTCCAAGAATATAGAATCCCATTGCAGCAAATGTTATTACATAAAACTTATTCGGCGTAACCAGGAATCCTAATAAAATTGCTGCCAGATAAAAGGCCGCCCCTGTACGAAGACCGAACTCACGAATAACAATCCCTACAAAAAATGCCGCTGCTGCCAACAAAAACAATGTATTCGTCTCGATCACGCTTCCAAGTGCCATACACACGACAGTCACCGCAAGGATCAAACCTCCAAATGCCATTTGTTTTGCTTTTACATGCATGAGCAGAGATCGCCTCCCATACATTCACACAATGTGTCCGCAAGCCATAAGTCGCAACACATATTTCCTGTACCGCAGGAATTCTGTCCTCCCGGTGCATAGCCTCCACCATACGGACTGTTCTGATATCTTCTGCTGTTAAAGTCGAGCTGATTCAACAGCTGACGGAACTGCATGTTATTTGGTTCCATATTTACTGCCTGTGCCGCGTGATCCCTTGCCAGAATCTGATTTCCGATTCCTGCATTCGCACAGCCACTCAGATAATACCACATCGCACTTCTCTGCTGAACCTGATCCAATGTATTGATTGCTTCTCTATAACGTCTGCTGTTAATATAGTTCGCAGCTGCCTGCAGTTTTGGATCCATCGTTCCATAGCCATAAGAGCTGTTCTGATTTCCATAAGACTGATTTCCATAAGAATAACTTTCAGAAGAACCATATCCATAATTATTCCCGTACGAATTTCCTCCGTTCGCACGTTCTCTCATGATAATATCATACGCTTCCTGTACTTCCTTAAACTTCTCTTCTGCAAGATCGGCTAAGGGATTGTTCACATTTGCATCCGGGTGATATTTTCTTGTCAGATCCCGATACACTCTCTTTATCTCATCATCCGACGCATTCGGTGACACACCAAGCACATCATATGGATTTTTTGTCATCATTCTTTTCCTCTCTTTTCTTCATCTGAATCTTATTGTAATGATTCCAGACTCCATCATATAATATATTTCTTAAAATGTCTACGTCAACCAGACATGGCAGTTGTTCAAAACGAACCGTACTCTCTGCTATCATCATCCGAAGAATCTGTTCCATCTGCACCTCATAATCCGGCCGCTTTGCCAGTTCTTTCAATGGATTATAGCGATTCTTCTTTCTATCTTCCGGCAGATCCTCATAGGCATCCATCAGATAAATGAATTTCCCAAGATAGAACCCCATCTTTCTGAGCGTCTTCTCCCAGATATCTTCCTTCCAGACAAAAAGCTCCGCCATTAATCTGCCAAAACATCCTGCTGCCCGGTCAATATCCATACTATTCTCACGCTCACATTCTCCAAGTTCCCTCAAAGACTGCTGAATCACCTTGCTCTGCCGCGGATATTTCTCTATAATTTTCTTTGCTTTTCCCTGAATCAGGCTCTTCGTCATCAGACTTAACACTTTATGATCATCCTGCCAGTCATCCACTTACTTTCTTTTCATCTTGCCAGTTATCTATCATGTGATAATATGCAAGCAGCACATTCATCGCCGCCGCATAAGATGTAATTTCATTCCGCAACATATGTTGCCGCTTCACTGGATGAACCTTACAGCGGTGTTCCTCATGTTTCGCAATTGTCTCATATAAAGAAGATAACAGAATAACTGCAAATGTCATATCATACGTCAATGTCATCTGTCCCATAAATCCGTAATCTTCTTTCAATGTCCGGCAAAGTCCACAATAATATGCCCTGTATTTCTTCAGATCTTTTACTTTCAATTCCGGTTCACAGACCGTTACATATCCAAACATGCAATTCCTTTCTCTTCTGGCAATTTTCCTGACTTTATCTATTCTACCTTATTCTTTCCATTTTGCCTATCACATGTCTGCAAAATTAATAAGTTTTTAATTGTTAACCTTTTATATTTTATAGTTGACAATTAACTTTTCATGAATTATACTAACGAAGAACTCAATCGTTGCCATATTTCAGACAACGATGTTAAAGCTCGCTTGAAACAGCGATAAAAGTATTAAGATCTAAAGGAGTAAATTGAAATGTCACAGAACGAAACTTCCGGCACAGTTGCCGTAGACAACCAGAAAATAAGAACAAAACAGATGGTACTCATCGCCCTGATGACTGCAGTAACCTGCGTCCTCGGACCACTTTCCATCCCGCTGCCATTCAGCCCTGTTCCGATTTCCCTTACAAACTTTGCAATCTTCCTTGCAATCTTCGTTCTCGGAATGAAATCCGGAACAATCAGCTTTATCATCTACCTCCTGCTCGGAGCAATTGGTGTCCCGGTCTTCTCCTCCTTCCGTGGAGGTCTCCAGGTTCTCGCAGGACCAACCGGTGGATATCTGATCGGATTCATCTTCCTTGCACTGATCATGGGATTTGCACTCGAGCACTTTGACCGTAAGCTCGTTCCTACAATCATCGGAATGATCATCGGAATGGCTGTATGTTATGCATTCGGAACTGTATGGCTTGCCAAACTGTTAAGCCTCTCCTTCAAAGAAGGTCTTATGATGGGTGTTATTCCATACCTTCCGGGAGATGCAGCTAAAATCATCATCGCAGCAATCGTAGGACCAAAACTTTACGGAGCAACACAGAAGATAAGATAATTGAATTGTTCACTGAAAGAAACATCAAAACTAACCTCCATCGGTTTCTGTTTGGATGTTTCTCTTTTTATAGACAATAGTCGGTAACGAGCCTACGGATTTATTCCCACCGTTTTTGGGAATAGAAAACCCCAGAGTTGCCGCTCTGGGGTTTTCGCGCTTGTAGTCAAATCACATGAACTACTCACTTCTCTTTGCCTATCGGCATTATAGCATATTCACTTTAACAATACAATATACAAAATTATTAAATTCCTCTCATCGTCAGCTGAATCCTCTTCTTCTTCAGATCCACACTCATCACCTTCACATCCACAACATCTCCAACACTTACTGCTTCCAGCGGATGTTTGATATATCTGTCTGTGATCTGGGAAATGTGTACAAGTCCGTCCTGGTGAACTCCAATATCCACAAATACTCCGAAGTCAATTACATTTCTCACAGTACCTTTCAGCACCATACCTTCCTTCAGATCTTTCATCTCAAGGACATCTGTGCGAAGGATTGGCTTTGGCATCTCATCACGCGGATCACGCGCCGGTTTCTCAAGCTCCTTGACAATATCACGAAGCGTAATCTCACCGATTCCAAGTTCTTCTGCCAGCTTCTTATAATCTCCGATTGTAAGACCAAGTCCTGTCAGCTGATGTGCTGTGATAGCATCTGCTTCGTATCCTTGCTTCTTCAACAGCTTTTCTGCTGCGGCATAAGATTCCGGATGAACACCTGTAGCATCAAGTGGATTCTTACCTTCAGAAATACGCATAAAACCTGCGCACTGCTCGAACGCTTTCGGTCCGAGTTTCGGTACTTTAAGCAATTCTTTTCTATCTGTAAATCGACCGTTTTCTTCTCTGTACGCCACAATATTTTTTGCGATTGCACTGCTGATTCCTGAGATATAAGAAAGTAACGGTGCAGAAGCAGTATTTAAATCTACTCCAACTTTATTTACGCAATCCTCTACAACTCCGTTTAAAGACTCCCCAAGCTTCTTCTGGTTCATATCATGCTGATACTGACCGACACCAATTGATTTCGGGTCAATCTTTACAAGCTCTGCAAGCGGATCCTGCAGACGGCGTGCGATTGATGCCGCGCTTCTCTGTCCCACATCAAATTTCGGGAATTCTTCTGTTGCCAGCTTACTTGCAGAATAGACAGATGCTCCCGCCTCATTAACGATCACATACTGTACCTTCTCCGGAATCTCTTTCAGAAGCTCTACGATAAACTGTTCTGATTCACGGGAAGCAGTACCATTTCCAAGAGAGATCAGAGAAACGTGATACTTCGGAATAATCTTCTTAAGCAGATCTTTACTTGCCTGGATCTTCTTCTCTGTTGTCGGTGCAGTCGGATAAATAACGGTTGTTCCGATTACCTTTCCTGTCTCATCAACAACTGCCAGCTTACATCCCGTACGGAAAGCCGGATCCCAGCCAAGCACAACCTTGCCTGCAATCGGCGGCTGCATCAGGAGCTGATGAAGGTTCTTTCCAAACACTTCGATTGCCCCGTCTTCTGCCTTCTCTGTCAGTTCGTTTCTGACCTCACGCTCAATAGCCGGTCCGATCAGACGGTTGTAACTGTCTGCAATTGTCTCTTTCAATACCGGTGTTGTATAAGGATTCTCTGTACGGATCACCTTTCTCTCAAGATATCTTAAAATATCTTCTTCCGGTGCTTCCACCTTCACTGTCAGGAATTTCTCTTTCTCACCACGGTTCAATGCAAGAATTCGATGTCCTGCAAGCTTCGCAACGGCTTCTTCAAACTCATAATACATCTCGTAAACAGACTCTGCCTCCGGATCCTTCGCCTGAGAAGTAACCTTTCCTTTTCTCATTGTCGTCTCTCGGATCCAAGTTCTGTAAGCTGCCTCATCTGAAATGCTTTCTGCAATAATATCACATGCTCCGCTGATTGCATCCTTTGCACTTTCCACACCTTTTTCTTCGGAAATATATGCTTCCGCTGCCTTCTCAAGCGGCTCTTTTGTCTTCTGCAATGTGATCAGTGCAGCCAATGGCTCAAGTCCCTTTTCCTTCGCGATTGTCGCACGGGTACGTCGTTTCGGACGATACGGACGATACAGGTCTTCTACTGCCACAAGCGTTTCCGCTGCCAGAATCTGTTTCTTTA
>OLPZ01001742.1_pt1 | contig 13663 bp, 10 predicted proteins | sample 1672711 | NCBI WGS metagenome assembly OLPZ01 (sample SAMEA3136716, study PRJEB25190) | human gut metagenome
ACAGAAGAGTGTAAACAGACGTTATGAGAGAATGGAAGAAGTGATCGCAGACCTGAAGCATTCTCTGATCGATCCCCAGGGTGATTTTGTAAGGCTTACTACAGTTGACAACGATGCCAAGACGGTTGTGATCTCAGAAGAAGAGCTTGGTGAGATCAAACATACACCGAAGCAGATCACAAAACCGGAGATCACCGCACTTGAGGAAGAAAAATACGACGATAACGATTACGATGATGCAGAGGAAGAATACAGACCGAGATCCGAGCATAGATCCGGAAAGAAAAAGAAGCATCATGGTTCCGGAAGAGGCCTGACGATTGCGGCACTGATCGGAGGTGCAGTCCTTCTGATCGTTCTTGTGGTAGTGCTTGGACGTGCCGCAGGACTGTTTGGAACCGGCAGCAGCGGAGCTGCAGACAGCAGCAAGGCAGAAGCGAAGCAGGAATCAGCAGCTGACGGTCTGGCAACTGTTCCTGATCTTGTAGGCAAGACAGAGGAAGAGGCTAAAACACTTGCAAACGATGCACATCTGGGTGTCCAGATGGCCGGTGAGGAGGCATCCGATCAGGAAAAAGGTAGGATCTCCCGTCAGGAGACAGCTGCGGGAACACAGGTTGAAGCCAATACAACTGTGAAATACTGGGTAAGCACCGGAACAGCACAGGTTACGATCCCAGATCTGGATGGACGTACAGGAATCGATGCACAGCAGACTCTGGAAGATCTTGGACTTCAGGTAAATGTCCAGAAAGAATACAGCGACACAGATGACAACGGATATGCACTGGTAGATCCGGGATATGTTTACAATGTCGAGCCGGCAGCAGGTACTTCTGTGCAGGCAGGCTCTTCTGTAACACTGACAGTCAGTCGAGGGGTTGATTATGGCGATAATGCTGAGGTTCCGAGTGTTGTAGGAATGACCAAGGATGATGCGCTTACTACTTTAGGTAAATTTATTGATATCCAGATAACAGAACAGCAGAGTACAGAAGCTGCAGGTATAGTTATCGCACAGGATCCGGAAGCCTATGCGGCAGCAGACCCGGATCAGCCGATCAGCATTACCATCAGCTCCGGTGACAAGGCTCCATCCACAGACAGCGCAGCATCTGCAGATAGTACAGCATCTACAGACAGTACAGCATCTACAGACAGCACAGCATCTGCGGACAGCACAGTATCCACAACTACATCTACAGCAGATGTCAATGCAAACACAGGCTGGAAATGTACACAGACACTGGATACCCCGTCCGGCTACAATGGAGGCGCGATCCGTCTGGAACTGATCCAGGATGTAAACGGTGAGCCTAAGGCATCCACCATCATTGATGGACAGAATATCAGCTTCCCGTATCAGCTTGATATCTCAGGTGCTGAGGGCGTTACCTCAGGAACCATCTATCTCTATGAAGAGGTAGACGGGGATTATCAGCAGCTTGGAACCTACACGGTTACATTCAAGAAAGCTGAGTGATCATGCAGGGAAAGATAATCAAAGGTATTGCCGGATTCTACTACGTATATGCAGAAGACGGTAATACATATGAATGCAGAGCCAAGGGAATTTTCCGTAAGGATAAATTCAAGCCTCTGGTAGGTGACAATGTGGATATTACAGTTCTGGATGAAAAGGAACTGGAGGGAAGTGTGACGGAGATCCACAAGCGGAAGAATTCTCTGATCCGTCCGGCTGTGGCCAATGTAGATCAGGCACTGGTGATCTTTGCCATGGATAATCCGAAGCCGAACTTCATGCTTCTGGATCGTTTCCTCATTATGATGGAGAGGGAAGGTGTTCCGGCAGTCATCTGTTTTAACAAAAAAGATCTGGCAACAACGGAAGAGCTGGAATTTCTCTATGAAACATACCAGAGCTGCGGCTATCAGGTGATCCTGTCAAGTGCCCTGAAGGGAGAAGGACTCGACGAGATCGAAGAAGTGCTTCAGGGCAGGACAACTGTGGTTGCCGGCCCATCCGGCGTGGGAAAATCTTCTCTTACGAATTCCCTTCAGGAAGAAGTGGAGATGGAAACCGGTGAGATCAGCCGTAAGCTGAAACGGGGAAAACATACCACGCGCCATGCACAGATCATACCGGTGGCACAGGATACATTCCTTGTGGATACGCCGGGATTTTCCTCCTTATATATTGAAAATATGGAGGAGCAGGAACTGAAGGATTACTTTCCGGAGTTCCGAAGATATGAAGGACAGTGCCGCTTTCAGGGGTGCCGTCACATACATGAACCGGGCTGCGCTGTTAAGGAAGCCCTTGAGAACAATGAGATCAGCAGACTCCGGTATGAGGATTATCTGGAGCTGCATCAGGAATTAAAAGAGAAAAGGAGATACTGAGTCATGGAATACCGATTGTGCCCGTCGATTTTATCCGCAGATTTTAACCGACTGGGAGAACAGATTAAAATTCTGGAAAAAGAAGGCGTAGAATATCTGCATATTGATGTTATGGATGGAGATTTTGTCCCGAGCATTTCTTTTGGAATGCCGGTGATCAAGTCGATCCGGAAAGAATCCAACATGTTTTTCGACGTACATTTGATGGTAACAGAACCGGAAAGATATATTCGCGATTTTGTGGAGTGTGGAGCAGATTCCATTACCGTACATGCAGAGGCATGTGAGGATCTGGAGCGCACACTGGAGCAGATCAAAGCTGCCGGTGTAAAAGCGGCTGTTTCTATTAAACCATCCACACCGGTCAATGACATCAGTCATCTTCTCGAAGACGTGGATATGGTTCTGGTGATGACTGTTCAGCCTGGATTTGGCGGACAGAAGTACATGGATGAGTGCACAGAGAAGATCCAGGAGCTTCGTGAGCTTATTGATGAGGAAGATCTTGATGTTGATATTCAGGTAGACGGCGGCATCAATGATGATACACTGGAGACAGTTATGCGTGCCGGTGCCAACTTCATGGTTGCAGGATCCTGGGTATTTAAAGGCGATGTAGCCGCAAATGTGCGACATATCACAGGCAGGATTCACGATATTAAAGAAAAGCTGGACTGAAAATGATCGATACAGTAATAATCAGCGGGGGCAATATCCAGAATGGTTTTGCCCTCGATTTTTTAAAAAAAAGAATAAAAGAAGGCGGAAGAGAAAGCCTTGCCCTTGTTGCGGCAGACAGTGGAATGGAATGGTTCATGAGGAACCGGGAATTTATTCCGGATCTTGCAGTAGGGGATTTTGACAGCCTTTCAGAAGAAGGAAAAAAATACATGGAAAGTCTGAATGGACTTAAGATCATCAGGCTGAAACCGGAAAAAGATGATTCAGATACACAGTCAGCAGTCAATCACATGATCAGTGAAGGAAGCAGAGAAATACTGATCTTTGGGGCAACCGGAACAAGGCTGGATCATGTGCTCGCTAATCTCGGACTGCTTTCTATGGGAAGAGAAAAAGGAGTTCATATCGCACTTGCAGATCAGTGGAATTACATTACCCTGGTCGACAGTGGAACAGTTTTGAAAAAAGAAGAACAGTTTGGAAAATATGTTTCTTTCTTTACAGTTGGAGGGGATGTATCCGGGCTGACTCTGAAAGGTTTCAAATATCCTCTGGATGGATATGATCTGACTGTTGCTGACAGCGGCCTTACCGTCAGCAATGAGATTGCTGCGGAAACAGCGGAAGTTACATATGACAGAGGATCACTGCTTATGATCATGTCCAGAGATTAACACAGACCGGGAATTCATCCACAAAAAAGGACTTGTCAGAAAAACCACCAAAGATCCGGAAAAGTTGACAGTAATTGGTTGCAGACAGAGTTTGTGGGTGGTAAGATGTAAAAAAACTGTCAGGGAAGAAGGAAGAGTATGAAAACTGGAAAGAACAGACAGACGGGAAATCAGAACCCCTTTAATCCACAGTCATCCGGACAGGGAAGTCCTTATGGAAATGCCGGAGGAACACCGTTTGGAGGCGGAATGGGAAATGCCGGGGGAGCACCGTTCGGCGGTGGCTCCGGAGGTTTTGGAGGCGGCTCATTCGGAGGTGGAATGGGAAATGCCGGAGGAACACCATTTGGCGGTGGCTCCGGGAAATACAATGGACAGTTTGGATACAATGGAATGTCACCGATGAATACCAGGAAACGTACACGCTTTTCGAAATTGTTTCTGATCGTCTCACTTATTGTTTCTGTGATCTTTTTCCTGCTTGGAGAGGTTATTTACAGAACGCTGATCACAGGAGTGAATTCTGTGGTATTTATGGGAGTCTACTTTGCTTTGTTCGGACTGCTTTTGTCCATTGGACTTTTTGTTGTGGCGAAGATTTCTGATCTGGAGATCACATCGAATAAGATCCTGCTTGTCGGTGGCTGTGTCCTTTTGCTGTTAATACTTGGAATCCTGTTTGAATTTATTTATGAGCTGGATTTCAGTTCTGTGAGGACAGTAGCGGATAATTATGTTTTTGCGATCGATAATTCCGGTTCCATGCAGGACAATGATCCCAATCAGGAACGAGTGGCCGCGATCAAACAGCTTTTAAGTAACCGTGATGAGGATGTGGAATTTGCGGTATATACATTTTCAGAGGATATCCGCTGCATTCGTGAAATGATGCCGGTTTCCGCAGGAATCGAAGACTTTACCACAGAACCAAATGGAGGAACCCCTATTGTAGGTGTGCTGGGGAAGATCATGGATGACATGGAATCCGGAGCATTGCCCTACGATGAGGGAACACAGGTGATCCTTCTGACAGATGGATATGCAACGGATAATGGTTTCTTTGACTTCCGGTTAAATAAGATCCTGAAGAAATATAACAGCAAAAAAGTAAGCGTCAGCACAGTTGGACTGGGAAGCGTTGATGAGAATATGCTGAATGATATTTCCGGAAAAACAGGCGGAATCAGTGTGAGAACAGATAATGTAGACGAGCTTGCAACGGCAATGGCATCTGCGGTGCGTGTAACAGATACCAGCAGAAACCTTCTTTCTGCCCGTGCGAGAACGAATTATAACTGGGCATATGCGCTGATGCGTATTGTTTTCCTGATCATTCTTGGTGCCGGTTTCCTGGGGATCAAGCTTTTGGCAGTGGACAATACAGCGAACCTGGGAATGATCCTGATCTCGTCACTGATCGGGATCGTGTTGGGAGCTCTGATCATGGAAGTAGGCCTGAGCCTGATCCTGAACGAATTTTTTGCACGTCTTCTGATGACGCTGCTGTTTGGAATGATGATCACGACTCTGGAAAAGACGATCGTAGAAACAGCAAGCGGAAATATAGGTGTCAGATTTATGTGATCATGTGACTGTCGGTCACTTTGTAAACAGTGATATTATGTGGGATCCACTGGTATATCAAAGATACAGATAAGGTGTACAAAAGAGCTTCGGTGTGGTATAATTCATCCGTATTGAGGCTCTTTTTACGTGTGAAATACTGTAAGATCAAGTTATTCATAGGAGGAATATAGAGAAATGAAACTGGGAATCGTGGGACTTCCGAATGTAGGAAAAAGTACACTTTTTAATTCACTGACCAAGGCCGGAGCAGAGTCAGCCAACTATCCGTTCTGTACTATTGACCCGAATGTGGGTGTTGTAACGGTACCGGATGAAAGACTGAATCTTCTGGGAGATTTTTACAAATCAAAGAAAGTAACACCTGCAGTGATCGAATTCGTTGACATCGCGGGACTTGTAAAAGGTGCATCCAAGGGAGAGGGACTCGGAAACCAGTTCCTTGCAAACATCCGTGAGGTAGATGCTATTGTTCATGTAGTACGCTGCTTTGAAGATTCCAATGTTGTCCATGTAGATGGAAATATTGATCCGCTCCGTGACATTGAAACGATCAATCTGGAGCTCGTTTTCTCAGATCTTGAGATCCTTGAGAGAAGAATTGCCAAGGTTACCAAGACAGCACGTATGGACAAAGAGGCTGCCAAAGAGCTTACATTCCTCGAAAAAGTAAAGGCTCATCTGGAGGACGGACAGCTTGCCATCACTCTTGAGACAGAGAATGAAGATGAGGATGCATGGCTTGCAACCTATAACCTTCTTACAGCGAAACCGGTGATCTATGCAGCCAACGTTGCAGAAGATGATATTGCGGATGATGGAGCAAATAATGCACATGTACAGGCTGTGCGTGAGTATGCATCCAAACAGAACAGCGAGGTATTTGTGATCTGCGCACAGATCGAGGAAGAGATTTCCGAGCTGGATGAGGATGAGAGAAAGATGTTCCTTGAGGATCTGGGACTTACTGAGTCAGGACTTGAGAAACTGGTACGTGCAAGCTATCATCTTCTCGGACTTATGAGTTTCCTGACAGCAGGAGAAGATGAGACAAGAGCATGGACGATCAAGATCGGAACCAAGGCACCTCAGGCAGCAGGTAAGATCCATACAGATTTCGAACGCGGATTTATCAAGGCAGAGGTTGTAAATTACCAGGATCTTCTGGACTGTGGTTCCTATGCAGGTGCCAGAGAGAAAGGCCTTGTCCGTATGGAAGGAAAAGATTACGTTGTACAGGATGGAGATGTGATCTTATTCCGATTTAATGTTTGATCATCAGCAGTCAGTAATTAACGGGCAGAGAAAAATCGGTATCAAGAATATATAACAGGTGATTTTATGGATATGTCAATTCGTTTTCCCGGCCTGAAACTGGTTTTGGACTATGTTCCGAAATCATTTGAGATTTTTGGATTTGAGATTACGATCTATGGTGTTCTGATCGCAGTCGGAATGCTCCTCGGAATCTTTTTTGTGGTGCTGGAAGCCAGAAGAAATCATGAGGATCCGGATGGATATCTGGATCTGACTATCATAACGCTGATCGCAGGCGTGATCGGTGCAAGGCTTTTGTATGCGGCTTTTTCGTGGAGTCTGTACAAAAATGATCCGGGGCAGATCCTGAATGTACGATCCGGTGGAATGCTTTTTTATGGTGGCCTTCTGGGCGGAGTCCTGAGCGGCGCGGTTTACTGCCGGCTCCGCAAAAAGCCATTCTGGAAAATGGCAGATCTTGCCTGTATGGGAATCCTTATCGGGCAGATAATAGGAAAGTGGGGAAGTTTCTTTAACAGAGAATCGTTCGGAGAATATGCAGATAATATTTTTTCCATGCAGATTCCGCTGACTGTGGTAAGAGCAGGAGAGGTAACTACCGCGATGCGCGAAAATCTTCAGACCGCAGACGGATTATCCTGGATCATAGCGCAGCCACTGTTTTTATATGAGAGTCTCTGGTGTCTGCTTGTATTTCTGATGCTTATGATGCATCTTCGAAAAAGGGTATTTCAGGGAGAGATTTTTTTGAGATATCTGGCGGGATATGGTCTGGGGAGAGCTGTGATCCAGTGGTTTCGCACAGATAAGGTATATTTTCCGGGAACAGAAATTGATGTTTCCTTAGTGATTTCAGGTGTGCTTTTTGTCTTATGTACAGTGATCGTTACGGTGAAGCTTGTAATGGCGAGGAAGCGTGCCCGGGTACGAAAGAGAAGAATCGAAAAAGATTACCAGGCAGAAAAAGAAGCCGCAGAACAAAGAGAACAGGCAATGGAGAATCTGGAAACAGAAACTGTACAGGGAGAAAAATATGAGTCAGGAGAAAATACGTCAGAAGGAGAAGAACCTCCGCAGAGCAGCACTTCTTCAGCAGCTGCAGGAGGAACGGAAGAAACTGGACAACCAGATCCAGTCCCGGAGCGACCTTCTGAAGAATCTGGAAGCCAGTCAGAGAGTTGACCGCATTCTGGAATTATACTATCAGAACTGAAACGATTTCAGAACATAAGAAAGCACTGTCCGGCAGGAAAAGTCAGAAAGACATATCCTGCAGGACAGTGCTTTTTTATATAATACAAAAGAACTTCCGGGCAGGTGTGTGCCATGGCAATATCAGTACATTTTACGAAAATCCAGAGGGGTGGTCCCGGTGATCTTACGGAACATGGCAATAAAATGACTGGCATCGGAGAAACCGGAAGCACCGGCAACATCCTGGATCTTCATATCCGGTTTGGACAGAAGGAGCTCTCTGGCGCGGCTGATACGGTACATTGTAACATACTCATAAACAGAGCAGCCAAGGAAGCGCTGAAACAGACGGGAGAGATACTGAGGAGAAACAAAAACACTCTGGCTCAGCTCGGCGGCTGTGATGTCATTCTGGTAACTGGTTTCGATTTCTTTTATTACAGGGAGCACATATCTCTGATAAAGCGGATTATCCTGGATTTTGGGAGAGGCAGCGCAGTCCATGAAATTCATAAGAAGATTGTAACAGTCCGAGGAAAGCGATTTCATATTCGGTGTCGGCTGGTGGTATTTTCGAAGGGAATAGGAGATCAGTTTACGGATATTTAAGCCCTGCTCTTTCGGGGTGAGGATCACTTCCTGATTGTCTGTCATAGAAGGGATACTGCCTGCGAGAGTACCGGTAAATGTGGCAAACATGGTAATCCATGAGGTGGATTCCCGGTGATAGGAGTGGGGAACCGATGGTGCGATGAGAATCCCCTCGTTTGCACCCAGGGTATATTGTTTCCCGCGGACTTCGATACGTCCGGTACCTTTTTCCGTCTGGAGATAATGGTAGTAGGGATAGCCATCCGGGCGTGATATGTTATCCTGGTTCCAGTGATTCCCAAGAGATTCAAACATAAACGGAGCACTGACGGGAGTGTTTCTGAAATAAATAGACATATTCTTCACCTGTTTCTAAATGTTATATATTTTGGTGAAACATATTATACCATAATCTTTAAGTTTATACTATAATAATGTACAGACAGAAATGAAGTAACGAAAATACAACCGTAAAACACAGTATTTCAGGAAATTCAGTCAATATTTACCGGAATACAAAAGCCGGACAGGAGGAAAACATGAAAAAATTTGATTATTCTCTGGTGAAAGATCCACAGTATTTCTGTGACGGAAGAATGGAAGCGCATTCGGACCACATGTATTATCGCAGTGAGGAAGAACGGGAAGATGAGGAAACTTCCTATCGCCACAGCCTCAACGGACTCTGGAAATTCCACTATGCAAGAAATTATGCAAGTACAGTTGCAGGATTTGAGGAGGACGCATATTCCTGCAAGGACTGGGAAGATATTTATGTACCGGCGCATATCCAGATGGAAGGATATGATGTACCACAGTATGCCAATGTCCAGTATCCATGGGAAGGTCACGAGGAACTTCACCCGGGACAGATCCCGGAGCGTTTTAACCCGGTGGGAAGCTATGTGAAATATTTCCATGTGCCGGAAAACATGAAAGGAAAAAGAGTATTTATCTCTTTCCAGGGAGCAGAAAGCGGACTGGCTTTGTGGCTCAACGGAACTTTTGTGGGATACAGTGAAGATTCTTTTACCCCTTCAGAATTTGAGCTTACAGAGTATCTGAAAGAGGGCGAGAACAAACTGGCAGCCCAGGTATTCAAATGGACAGCCAGCAGCTGGTGCGAAGACCAGGACTTTTTCCGCTTTTCCGGAATTTACAGAGATGTTTATCTTTATACCGTGCCGGAGGTTCATGTCTATGATCTTAAGATCCGTGCGATCCCGGATGAGACCCTTAAAAAAGCAAGTCTTGAGATCGTGACAAAAACCTGGGGAAAAGGAAAACTGAAACTTATACTTTCCAGAAAAGGCGAGATCCTTTTGCAGGATGAAAAAGCTCTGGACGGTGAAGATACCTGTACATGGGAAATTTTAAACCCTCTGCTCTGGAGTGCGGAAGAACCGAATCTCTATGATCTTGACATGGAAGTGTATGATGAGAACGGAATGCTCCAGGAGATCATTCCTGAAAAAGTCGGTTTCCGCCGCTTTGAGATGAAAGACGGTATTATGACCCTCAACGGCAAACGTATTGTGTTTAAGGGCGTAAACCGTCATGAATTCAGCTCCGTCACGGGAAGACACGTATCCCGGGAGGAACTGATCCAGGATATTGTGACTATGAAGCAGAACAACATCAATGCCATCCGTACCTGCCATTATCCGGATGCTTCTCCGATCTACCGCCTCTGTGATGAGTACGGCCTTTATATGATCGCGGAAAACAATCTGGAATCTCATGGTTCCTGGGATGTGGCAGAACTTACAGGAGACTACACAGATATTGTTCCTCATAACAAACCGGAATGGCTTGGTATGATGCTGGATCGTGTAAATTCCATGTACCAGCGTGACAAAAATCACCCGGCAATCCTGATCTGGTCCTGTGGAAATGAGTCCTTTGGTGGAAAAGATATCTTTGAGATGTCCGAATTTTATCGTAAGAATGATCCTACAAGACTTGTGCATTATGAAGGCCTTTTCCATGACAGAAGCTATAATGCAACCAGCGATATGGAAAGCCAGATGTATCCGTCTGTAGAAGCAATTAAGGAATTCCTAGCAAAAGATGACAGCAAGCCGTTTATCTGCTGCGAGTACACTCATGCAATGGGAAATTCCTGTGGCGCAATGCATAAATATACAGATCTTACTGACACAGAACCGAAATATCAGGGTGGTTTCATCTGGGATTACATTGACCAGTCCATTTATAAAAAAGACCGCTACGGAAAAGAATTCCAGGCATACGGCGGTGATTTCGGTGAGCGTCCGACGGATTATAATTTCAGTGGAAACGGTATTGCATATGGCGGTGACAGAACTCCGTCTCCGAAGATGCAGGAGGTCAAATTCAATTACCAGAATATCACTGCGGAGGTAACAGAAAATGCTGTAAAAGTTATCAACAAAAACCTGTTTGTAAATACCGATACGTTCCGCTGTGAAGTGACTCTTGCAAAGAACGGTCATGTTCTCCGCACAGAGACACTGGATACAGCGGTGGAGCCTTTAAGCCAACAGACCTACAGACTTCCATTTGGAAAACAGCAGCGCCCGGGCGAATATACGGTAACCGTAGCCTTCCTTCTCAGAGAAAAAACACTCTGGGCAGAGGCAGGACATGAGGTTGCATTTGGACAGTATGTTTACAAGGTAGAAGGAGAGGAGAAAGCTCCGGTTTCCGGTGTGGAGATCGTGAGAAGCCTTCACAACATCGGCGTTCGCGGAGAGAATTTTGAGGTGATGTTCTCCGTTCTCAATGGTGGGTTGGTTTCGTATAAATATGCAGGAAGAGAAATGATCGAGGCAATTCCGAAGCCGAATTTCTGGAGAGCACCTACAGATAATGACTGTGGAAATCAGATGCCGATGCGTTACGCACAGTGGAAGATTGCCAGCATGTACGCAAGCCACAAAGAGTTCCGCAGGGGAATGTATGGTCCGTCCAACGCCCCGGAGACAACTGTCCATGATAACAGTGTGGAGGTTGCCTTTACTTACATCATGCCGACGACACCGGTCAGCGAGTGCCGCCTTGCCTACGAAGTATTCGGAGATGGAAGGGTAAAAACTACCCTGACCTATGATCCGGTAAAAGAACTGGGGGATATGCCGGAGTTTGGTGTACTCTTTAAATTCAATGCAGATTATGACCATGTCAAGTGGTATGGACTTGGACCTGCGGAAACTTATGCAGACCGCAAACATGGCGCAAAACTTGGCATCTATGAGAATATGGTGACAGACAATCTGGCACGTTATCTGGTACCGCAGGAATGTGGCAGCAAAGAAGGCGTACGCTGGGCAAAGATCACAGACAGAAAGGGCAGGGGAATGCTCTTTGAGATGGATGAGAAAAACGGCCCGATGATGTTCTCCGCACTTCCATATACCCCTCATGAAATGGAAAATGCCATGCATCCATATGAACTTCCGGAAATCCATTATACTGTTGTCCGTGCCGCAAAGGCACAGATGGGTGTGGGAGGAGATGACAGCTGGGGTTCCTATACCCACCCGGAATATCTTCTTGACACCGATAAAAAAATGGAATTTTCTTTTGTATTCAAAGGACTTTAAATGTCATAAAAAAACAGAACATAAAGGCTGAAAAAAAGCTTCCGGAAACCATCCGGAAGCTTTTTTATTTCATAATAATGCACAGAAAATAAACAGGTTGAAAAAAAACCTGTGGATATTTCATGAAAAGAAAAAAAACTTGGATATGCACTTGTTTTTTCATGGTAAATAGTTTAGAATGATTACATAAGTGGTAGAAAGTGGTGAATAGTGGTAGCGAATGGGGCTGAGTGGCAGAACACACCATTTGCACCCTGGAAACACGAAGGGGAGAATCGTGTTTCACGAGAGTAGGTGGGTTTCATGTTCATGGGCGAGTATAATCATACGATCGACGCGAAGGGGCGTCTGATCATCCCTTCCAGGTTCAGGGAACTCTTAGGGGAAGAGTTCGTACTGACAAGAGGGTTGGATGGTTGCCTTTCTATTTATCCGATGGATGAATGGGTTGCTTTTGAAGAGAAACTCCGAGCATTACCACTTACAAATAAAGACGCAAGAACCTTTTCACGTTTCTTTGTAGCCGGAGCTACAACATGTCAGCTGGATAAGCAGGGGAGAATTCTTCTGCCGCAGACACTGAGGGAGTTTGCACAGCTTGAAAAAGATGTGGTGCTTTCAGGAAACCTGAATCGGGTCGAGATCTGGTCAAAAGCAAATTGGACGGACAACAATGCTTATGATGATATGGATGATATCGCCGAACAAATGACGGATTTAGGTTTAGGCATATAACCTGGGGAGGCTTGTATGGAATTCAGACACAAATCTGTACTTTTGGAGGAAAGCATTGACGCTTTGCAGATAAAACCAGATGGAATTTATGTAGATGGGACACTCGGTGGAGGCGGTCATTCCTATGAGATTTGCACTCACCTTTCAGATAAAGGAAGATTGATCGGAATTGATCAGGATGAAGCAGCAATCGAGGCAGCTACGGGGCGCTTGGAGCGATTCAAGGACCGAGTGACGATCGTACGCAGTAATTACTGCAATATGAAAAGAGAACTTGGCAGACTTGGAATCACATCTGTTGATGGAGTCATTTTGGATCTGGGGGTCTCCTCCTATCAGCTTGACGAGGCAAGCCGCGGCTTTACTTACAGAGAAGATGCTCCGCTGGACATGCGAATGGATCAGCGGCAGACACTGTCAGCGAAAGAAGTTGTAAATGAATACAGTGAAATGGAGCTGTATCATATCATCCGTGATTACGGAGAAGAAAAATTTGCAAAAAATATCGCAAAGCATATTGTAAGTGCGAGAAATCAGAAAGCATTGGAAACGACTGGGGAGTTAATTCATATTATAAAAGCGGCGATTCCGGCAAAAGTCAGAGCAGCAGGCGGACACCCTGCCAAAAGGACGTTTCAGGCGATCCGCATTGAAGTTAACGATGAGCTGGGCCAGCTGAAGCGAGCTGTCGAAGAGTTCTGCGACGTGCTTGCTGATAAAGGAAGGCTTTGTATCATTACCTTCCATTCGCTGGAGGATCGGATTGTAAAGGAAGCTTTCAATAAAAGGGCGAATCCATGCACATGTCCGAAAGAATTTCCAGTATGCGTCTGTGGGAAAAAAGCGGATGTTAAGAAAGTGACAGGAAAACCAATACTCCCTACAGAAGGGGAAATTGAAGAAAATCCCAGAGCGAGGAGCGCGAAACTCAGGGTAATTGAAAAAAAGAGGTAAGAGATGATAGCAGCAGAAAAATGG
>OLPZ01001749.1_pt1 | contig 13643 bp, 11 predicted proteins | sample 1672711 | NCBI WGS metagenome assembly OLPZ01 (sample SAMEA3136716, study PRJEB25190) | human gut metagenome
AGAGCTTCTTGAGCTTCGTCTTCCCCTTGTTGCCCGGCGGCATCTCCGTCTCAGGCGGCAGCCCTAGGAAGGACAGGACGCCGGGCAGGTCGCATAGCATCACGTCCTCGATGTCGGCCTCGGCCGCCAGGTCGACGACCTTCTGCGCTGCCGGCGAGATGCTCTCGCGCAGCATAGCCCAGTCGCCCTCGTGGAACTTCGTGATGTCGCTGTTGTACTCGTCGGTGTCGTAGCAGAGGAAGACCGTCCAAGCGGTTTCCGGGTTTTCGCCTACGCAAGCCCTGTCGAACCACGTGGCCGAGTTGGTCATCTGGGAGACGGAGTTCACGCTGGCCATCATGACGACCTTCTCGTCGTTTGCCGATGTTATGGCGTAGCGGTCCTCTTGTGTGTCGAGGTCTTTCCTGAGGGCGAGGCCATTGGCCGCGCACAGCTGCGAGAGGTACTCGAGGTAGAAGACCTTCTCCGTCGCGCCCTCGACGATGAACGCCAGGCCGCGGCATGCCTCGCTTCCACCCATGTCAGTCCTCCAGGAGGTCGCAGAGCACCCGGGCGCCGTCCCCGTCGTCCGACATCAGGGAGAAGAGGTACTCCCCGAGGCCGAACCCGTGGTTGTACGCTGCGGCGACAGCCCCCTTCACCTTCGACGGGCGCATTTTCCTGAAGTAAGCAACGCCGTCCTCGTTCGGCACTCCGACGTAGACCTTTTCCGGCTTTAGGTACTGGATGAGGTAGGGCGAGTGGCTCGTGAGCAGCAGCGAGGTGTCCGCAACGCTCTCGTTGAGGATCTCGAGGAGCTCCTGCGTCATGCGCGGATGGATGCTCGTCTCGACTTCCTCGATGCCGATGCCGCCCGCGCCCTTGGCCCCGGCGATCATCACGTTGGCGATGAGCCAGATGATGCGCTTCGTGCCGGTGGACATATAGGAGACGTCGACTGGCTGGTTGACGTGCGAGCTCTTTATCATCAGGCGGTAGAGCTCGTCCTTGATTCTGAAGGGGATGTCCGTGTCGGCGTCGGCCGCGCCGAGGATCTCGACGAGCCTGCTGTGCTCCTCGGGGTTGATAGCGTAGGAGACGGCCGAGATTTCCTCGAACTCGGGAAACAGCGTGTACACGGCCGCTTGGAAATCCTCGTACCTTTCCGGGCTTGCCTTGCTCAGGTGGAACAGCGAGCGGGACAGGTCTTCGTCGTCGAACATGACGAAGGAGTCGTCAGGGTGCTGCACCTTGAGCTCCAAGGGTGTCGAGCGGAAGCGATTGTCGGTGTCCAGCGAGTCGCATATGTCGAACGACGCCGACAGGATGGACTTGATGGCCCCGTTGATGTCGATGTCCTCGATCGCGGTGAGCACGTCGATGGCGAGTTTCGTGCCGTCGAGGCTTATCGAGCGGAACGACCTCGTGTCGTGGCTCTTCTTGTACTTTCCCTCGCTGCGCTTGAGGTAGTTAGTCCAGGGGCCGCGCTCCCTCGAGCTGATCTCTATGGTCTCGTCGGTTATCCTGCAGCCCTCGCCGTCGTCGCGCAGCCAAGCGAACGAGAAGCCGTAGCGCACGAAGCGGTATTCCCCGAGGGCCGGGTCATCGAGCGTGATGGAGAAGCGGAAGTCGTCGTTGGCGAGCTTGGGGTTAAGCGGCATGCAATTCAACGAGCGCATCATCGACTCGCGCTGACGGCTGCTCGACTTCATGAACTCGAAGCCGAAGTCGATGGCCTGCAGCAGGTTCGACTTGCCGTAGTTGTTCGGCGAGACGATGGCGCTTATCCCGCCGAGCTCGATGGTGGTCTGCGCGACGTTGCGGAAGCCTGATACCGCTACGCTCAGCAGTTTCATAATTGTGCTCCTTTCTTATGTAATAAAATATTACATACAACCGTCTTGACAGCAATATTTACTAAGTAATACATTTTACAGTGTATAAAAAAATTACTATCAAGTAAACTACGAAACTGGAGAGGAGATGAAGATGACAGTACGCAAGGCGCTTGTTGTCGGAATAGATGACTATCCGGGCAATTCGCTCAATGGATGCTGCAACGATTCGGCCGCTTTGAAAAGCTTGCTGGAGAGAAACGGCAACGGGGATCCGAATTTTGACGTCCGGCAGGTTAACAACGTTAAGAGCAAGGCCGAGCTCAGGGCTTGCATCGAGGGATGCTTTAGCGGGGACGCGGATGTTGCCCTTTTCTACTATTCAGGCCATGGCTATATCGACGCGATCGGCGGCTACCTCGTTACGCCGGATTACTCGCCGGGCGACCCCGGTGTCTCTCTTGCGGACGTCTTGACCATCGCGAACAACTCGGAATGCAAAGAGAGGATAGTCATACTCGATAGCTGCTATTCGGGTTTCATGGGCAACGTCAACACTGCAGGGCAGGATACGGCGACGATACGCCAGGGCGTGACGATACTCACCGCCAGTCGCAGCACGGAACCCTCTATGGAGATAGACGGACACGGAGTTTTCACGTCCTTGCTTATAGAAGCGTTGAAAGGGGGCGCTGCAGACATCACTGGCAGAATCACTGCCGGCGGCATTTATTCATATGTCGACAAAGCCCTCGGCCCTTGGGACCAGCGCCCTATTTTCAAGACCAATGTCGCAAGGTTCACATCTATCCGCGATGTCAATCCCCAGGTTGGTATCGGGACGATTCGGAAACTGTGTGAGTACTTTCCGAGCCAGGACGCCCGGATGGAACTCGATCCGTCGTTTGAGCCGACCAATAGCCCAGATGATAAGCATGAGGTGATCGAGCCATATGCGGTTCCTGCCAATACGGAAATATTCGCTGATCTTCAGAAGCTCGAGGGCATCGGTTTGGTTGTCCCAGCGGATGAGGAACACATGTACTATGCCGCCATGCGATCGAAAGGCTGTCGCTTGACCCCCATGGGAAAGCAATATTGGCGACTTGTCAAGGAAAGCAAAATCTAGGGAGAAGATCAGCAATAATGAGCCTAAAAAATTACCACGTTTTTATTAGCCACTCATGGAAATACCCGACTCCCTATGAAACCGTAAAGCGTTGGTTAGACGAAGCGAACTATTTTATCTGGAGCGATTATTCGGTCCCATTTTACGATCCGCTTGATGCCAATACGGACAGGAAGCTTAAAACGGAAATCAGACAGCAGATTGCGTCATGCAACTGCGTCGTGATTCTCTCAGGAATGTACGTCAGCTATAGCAAATGGATCAATTACGAAATCGATACTGCCATTGAAATGGGCAAGCCTATCATCGGAGTGAAGCCTTGGGGCCAAGAGAGAATCCCTGCGAAAGTTTCCGAGAATGCTAGCGTAATAGTCGGGTGGAACTCCGCTAGTGTAGTGCAAGCTGTTCGTGATTATTCTCTCTGAAATTAAAGCATCGCTTGGTCATAACAATCGAGTTGACCCTTCTGCTATTGTGTCGGAGGGGTCAACCACTTTTGTTGGGTGGCTTAAAGGGCGTGCGGGCGATACTCTTCACATACTGTTGAGGCTGCTTGCAGGAGGGGATAGGTTGACCTTCTCCTTATTTCGTCTTAGCTCGCGGCTAAGTCGTATCTATGCCCAGATGAGCGATAACGACAATTTGCTTCGTCCTAGTCGCAAAACTTCGTGACTTCGATTCTGCATTTCCTGCAGCGGCCCTTGACGAGCATTCAACCGTGGCGTATGCGTAGCGTGTAACCGGGCGCGAACTCAGTCGTGCCGCAGTTACGTCAGAACGCGTTGGCGAGCAGCAGCTTGCGGATATGCTTGGAAACCTTCTTCCATTCCCGCAGTGTCTCAACCTCCGTGACGTCTTTGCTGTGACGGAACCCGCCTCCCTCCATCTCCTCGTATTTTGGCTCCACTCATTGCGGGGTCCGATCTTTACTAGGTTATTTCGTTCTCCCTGTTGAGCAGGGATGTTCTATCGAGAGCGGCTCGGCGGTGACTCGGCAGTGGTTTAATAGCCTCGTGCGCAAAACGGCCAGTTCGCGGTCAGCTGAGTCGTTTATGCGGCAGGCACCGTCCATTCATGTCCGCACGGCATCCGCGTCGGCGCCCCGCCCGCCTCGGGGTGTCGAAGCGGCAGGGCGCCTTGCCGAGAAAAGGCGCCCAGGGCCATCCGGGAAGCCGCCTGCCCTTCATCTCGCCTTCCGGGGGATGCCGGCGGCGGACGGCGTTCCTCCCAGCGCGGTCGTCTGCAGCGCGAACAGTCTCACGGCCTGCGAGAAGTTCGTGCCCAGGCCCTTGAGCACGGACTCCATCTCGCCGGCGACATCTTCCGAGAGGGTGGCCGCCGCGATGGGTATAGAGCGGCTGTCGAAGGACCAGGTGAGCGCCATATGCGAGCACCTGGACTCGGAGGTGGAGGAGTTGGTCACGAGGCCCCTCGGCCCCTCGCGCACGCCGTACCTGTGGGTCGACGCGGCCTACGTGAAGTGCAGGCGCGACCGTCGTGTGGCCTCCACGGCCGTGGTGACGGCCACCGACGCCGGAGAGGCTCAGCGAGTGGCGCCTGGTGGCGGAGAGGGCAATCGACGCCAGCCTCGAGCTTGCGGACGAGATGGAGGCGGCGTAGGATACGCACAGGTTGACGATTCAAGGTGATGGCCGAGAACCTACGGAGAGGCCTTTACACCAACTTTTCCGACACTACTTGGCGGTTTAGAGTCGTGCGCCGATTGGACGCGCAATGTCGGTCTTACCCGCGTTAATCGTTCTTTGAGTTTCGCGAATGTGCCAAGTCGCTTGGTTCCCGGTGGGAAGCTGGGCGTAATTGAACTCCTTTGTTCTTGCTGACCTTTTTGGAGAACAGTGAAGTGTGGGGTCCCAGGGACGAGCGCTTCGTCTAAGGCACGGCTCTCGACGCAATCTGATTGATCTATGTGTTTGACAAGCTGAGTAGTAAGCCGCTTCATCGTGTTTGGTGTTTGAAAACTTGGGATGCCCAGGCAATTTTGTGTCTCTTAGCATGTTCATGCTTAAGCCCTGCCTCTCTGCGCCGATTCGTCGTAGGCGTTCAAATTCGCCTCAAGAAAGCTTTTCATGCCCCGCACGGCTTCGTTGGGCCCCTCGATGCGCACCTCTCCGCCAAATTGGGCAATCCAGCTGTAAAACACCTTGCTCAGGCCTACCGTGATCGATGCTTTGCTCTCGACGGCGGAGACCTGCTCGATGGGGGTGTTCTCCCCGAACCGGCCCATGATGCTTTTCACGTGTTTGGCCTTTAAGATCAAGGTGACGTCTACCGGCTTGCTTTCGAACATTCCGAAAGACTGCCTGAATACGTTGAGCACCTCGGCTTTCTTCTCGCTTGAAAGCCGGGTTGCTTTTGTTCCCTCTAGTGCTCGCACGTCTTTCATTCTGTCGATGCGCGGGGTTTTCGTCCCCGATCGTGACTTCTCGTCAAGATAGATGAGGTAGTAATACCCCTCCGGTGAGTACACGTATTCTATGGGGTCTACGATTCTCGCTTCTTGCCCTGTGTTGCTTTGCCGGCGTGTGGTTTCCGAACCATCTGCTGAGCGTTTCGTCTGCACGTAAGACAGCTTCCACCCGTTATCGATTGCTTTCTCGATTTCGTCGAGCGCGAACGCCGTTTGCTCGAAGCTGCCGCTGTGGTACAGCTGCTGCACGACAAGGCGGCGATCGAGTATCTTTCGCGTTTCGATGGTGGCCAGAGCCTTGAGCTTTGCGATGATTCGCTTTCCCTGATTCTGCGTGAGGGATCGCGAAGTTCTCACGGCGTCGGCCAGAAAGCGAAGCTCCCACTGCTCGAAGTTCGGCTGGAAGGAATACCTGCATCGGGTTCCTCCGCTGGTGTCGATGTCGTAGCCGGCTTTTACGAGCGTCGCCACGTCGCTTCTGGTTGTCCGGGGGTCGGGGACTTTCGCTGCACGGCCGGTGAGGGAGGCAACCTTGCGGGCAACCTTTTCCCTGAGCGGCCCTGCCTGGATACCGTGCTCCGCATCGGTCTGCTCTTCGAGCACCTTCAGCGTCGATAGCAGCCTGAGCCCGTAGTCGTTGGGTTGTTCCTTCATAGCCAATCCGTATCGCTCACCAATACATTCAAATGTATTAATCATCATATTCCGCACTGCTTTCATGACCCGAGAAAGTAGGGTAAACGGGTACCGATAGATACGGCACCGGGAGGTGCCCGAGGGAAGGTGGGCGGCATATGGGGATGACGGCATCCTTGTTCCTCGACGAGCAGTTAGGCACGCAACCTCTCGAGGGGTTGAAGGTGGGCTTTTGCGACCATGTTGCGTTCAGGGCGGTCGAAGCCGGCGAGAATCTCTTCGACGGCTTCAAGGAAATGAAGGCGATCACGTGGTCCTATGGCTTGGGCATGTTGGTGCGGCAGATGCGCAAGTTTCAAAAGGTCGAACTGGTTTTCGGCTGTTCCGCCATGCTGGACGACGAGGTGAAGCTTTCGGCCCTGGGCCCGCTTGTGCAGCAAGCGCAGGTCATCAGAGACCTTCAAAGCAAGCTGGGTAAGGAGATCTCGGAACGCGTTGAGGAAGGGTCGTGCAGTCTTTTCTTCGAAAGCACGGTTCAGTCGCATCAGAAGCTCTATCTTCTCTCCGACAGCGAGAAGGGGCGCTACCGGGTGCTTACGGGGTCGGCGAATTTCTCTGACCGCGCCTGGCGGGGCGATAAGCAGAAGGAGGTCATCCTTTGTTTCGAGGGCAAAGACAGCTACGACGCGTTTCTGCGCAACATTTACGAGCCCTTCAGGAAGACGTGCGCCACTCACGTGAAAAGCCTTAAGGCCATCATCGAAAAGGCCGACGAGACGGGAATGGTTACCTTGGACGAGTTGCCCATCGTGAAGCCGGGGGGTGGCCTGGTAATCATTCAGGAGTCGACGGACGCGGACGTGCGGATTTCCATGGCCGATTGCGCTCTGTACGGCGGCCTCGAACGGGAAGATGCGAAAACGCTGGAGTCCGCCTTGAAGCTGAGCGGCGGCAACGTCGTGCTCGACACGCACGGCGTTGAGTCGCTGAAGCTCGAGGGGTGCCGCATACAAGAGGCCAGAGCCGAACAGATGGCGGTCTGCCCGAAGCTCATCGTGGCAGACGACGGGTCGGTGACGATGAACGGCGTTGCCCTCGAAACGCAGGGATACAAACGGGATGCGGCGACCGTCATCGAGTTCGTCGAAAGCCTCGATATCTTCTCGGGCGATACGGCGTCCTACAAGCAAACCGCCTGGAAGATCATCTGCTGGTATTTCGCCACGCCGTTCTTCCCGCGGCTCAGGCGGAAATGCCGGGAGGCCAGACAGGACGGCAGAGTCTCGTCGATGCCCATGTATCTGTTTCTTTTCGGAAGCTCGAACGCGGGGAAGACCGCGCTCATGCGATTTCTGGGTAAGGCCATGTGCGGCGAAGAGGTCGCTCAGCTTGCCGGAAACGCCTTGAGGGCCGGCAAGGCGGTTAAGAAGGTGAGCGCTAGCACGATTCGCAAACCGCGGTTGATGCAGATCAACCAGTGCGGTCTTCCCGTACTGTACGACGATGTCGCCGGTGCGGAGCTCACTGATTCCGCTCTTAGGAAGCTGCTCATCGACGCGCAGGATGCGGCTTACGACGAGCGCTATCCCTATTACCCGGCGATCGTTGCGACGAGCAATATCACGCCTGCGATGCCCAGGGAGTTCAGGAAGCGCGCCTTGTTCTTCGAGTCGAGCGCTTCGCTTTCGCAGATGGACGCTATCGCCAACGGGCATGTGCCGAGCAGCCTTACGAAACGCGTGGGCTCCGGATTGTTTGCGGAATACGCCAAGAGGGTGGCGGCGCAGCTTGGGGCGATGCTCGAAGAGGGTGTTGAAGCTTTGGACGTGTACAAGGCCTCGTCTGCCGTGCTGATCGAATTGTTCGCCGAGGCTGGGGAGGTTCCCTCTTGGGCGGTGCCGTTGTCGAATGACGACTACTTCGGGGAAGAGGCCGAAAGCAAGCGCGCCGTGTCGCTGCTCGTTGCCTACTGCAAGGCGAACCCCGGCGACTTCGAACGCAACGCTAAAGAGGGCAAGTTGATCGTGCGATATGCTGCCGGCGACAGAAATGCGGAAAAGCTGCTCAAGGAAGTGTCGACGTCTCTGCCGCCCCGCTGCGAGCCGAAGATGATCACAGGAATGCTCTCGCTCGATCTTAGGCAGGCCGAGGACATCTGCGGTCGGAAGCTGGGCGCCAAGAAAGGCTTTTGGAGGCGGCTGTTGGGGTGAATAATGGCGTTGGGGCTAGCTCGACGTCATTCCTGCCGTGCGTGGCGCGAACTCCTTCCCGGGCAAACAGAGTTTGACCACCTATTTTGTCCGCATCTCATTCATATCTTCGAAAACATTTCTTTCGGCCATTTTTCTCCAAGTGTTGATACAGGTTTTGGCATTGGTAAATCGTGACAGTTAACGGAACAGTATAAACAGCTGGGTCGAGGTGCTCTTTAATAACCAATGTATGGTATGAGATGGCGTCCAGTCGTGAGGTTGTACGGGCACGTCCGTCAACAGTGTGCCTCTTCTGCCTTGTCGCAGACCCTCTTTGCGACATTGCCCACAAATCCTAATGGGTTGTGGGAAGACCTCCCGAGAAGTGCTCTATGACGTCGGGCTGTGTTTCTGGGTATGATGTCTTATTCCCAAAACGTGCGAACTTTTGTGAAATAATGTCGAAAAATGCGAAATATAAGCAATATAGAATGTAATAATACAATTGATGTCCTTTCCATGAAGGAGTGTTGACATGTTATTGGAATTTAGCTGCAGGAATTTCCGCTCTTTCAAAGGGACGGCGCGGCTGACGCTTCTCCCGGTTAACGCATACAAGGAACATCCCGAGAACCTTGCGGCCGTTCGTCCTGCCGGTACCGCAGCGAGCGGCGTTCTCAGTGCCGCTGCCGTTTACGGCTCCAATGCATCCGGGAAGACAAATCTGCTCAGGGCGATTGCTTTTGCGAGGGGCATCGTCTTGGGCGTTAACAAGTCCTCGACACGCCAGACCTTTGTAGGCTGCGAAGACGAAGATATTGATTTTTCCTTTTCCCTTTTTGAAGGCGGAATCCGATATCAATACGATTTTTCCGTCGGGCAGAAAGGCATTTCCTACGAGAGTCTGACGGCGCAACCAAAGCAGCAGCGCCTCGTGTTCGAGCGGCGTCTGCTCCCAGATGGGGCCTACTCGATAAAGCAGGGGTCAAAGTACCGGGGCGTGTCGACGAAGCTGAAGGGGTACTCCGACAGCGGGCCGGTGCTGGGCCTGCTCGCAAAGTTCGGGGTTGAGGATTGCTCGACGGTGTTCGACTGGTTCTCGGATTCCCTGATGGTTCACGACGGGGGTATGGCGGTGCTCGATTACGGCATGCTCCTCCAGAAGCTGATTGATTTGGGCGAATCGAACTTCTCGAACGTCATCTCCGCCGTGAAGTCCGCCGACCTCGGCATTACGGGCGCCCAGTTGACCGTTGACGACTTGACAGAACAAGAGAAGAAAAACCAGCGCGTCGCGACCGACAAGATCAAGGCTATCTTCGAAGTGCTTGTAGGGGAGGGGGCCGGCAAGTTCGAGCTTCCCGACAAGAAGATAACCTTCCAGTTCCAGCACCTCATCGACGGGCAAAGGGTCGGGTTCGGGTTCGACGATGAGTCTCTCGGTACGGTGATGATGCTCAATCTGGCCGCCGTCTTCATTGATGCAATCGCATGCGGAAAAACTCTTGTAATCGACGAGGTAGAGCGGAGTCTGCATCCCATGCTGCTGAAGAACCTTATAGCGCTTTTCTTCGATAGAGAACTGAACAAGCATAATGCGCAGCTCATTTTTACTACCCATGATCTTTCGATTATGGGAGAAGACCTGCTGCGTAGGGACCAGTTCTGGTTCGTTCAGAAGGACCCGGAAGAAGGCTGTAGCGAGCTCTATCCCCTTTCGGACTATTCGCCGCGTAAAGACGAGAGTCTTCTGAACAGATATCTGTACGGAGCCTACGGTGCCGTGCCTTTTATCGACAGGGCTCTCTAGCATGGCGCGGAAGAGAAAACCCAGCGGACGCAAACCCGGAGGGCGTAGGGAGCGGCCGTACGTCCTCATCGTCTGCGAGGGGGATACCGAGCTCAATTACTTTAAAGCACTGAAAAGGCGGTTTCGTGCAAACTGGCTGAATCCCGAAAAGCCCGACGAGACCAACCCGATGGCAATACTGGAATACGCGATCAAGAAGGAGAAGAAGCTCAAAGGCGATGGACGAGATGTTGAGACTTGGGTCGTTTTCGACTCGGAGACCGCTGTCATCGCCAAAGAACGCTCGTACAGGGAATGCATCATCAAGGCATTGAGCAGGAAGATCAATGTAGCAAACTCCAGTCCCTGCTTCGAGTACTGGTTGCTTATACATTTCAAGCCCGGGATTAATGTGTTTGAACCCAGTCAAGCAGAAGCAGAGCTTGCGAAGCCTGGAAGAATCGAAGGGTATACAAAGCCCAAGCTTCCCCATGATAATTCGCTGTGGGACATCTACTCGAGCGGCAGTACGTCTGCGGCTGCGAGAAGCAGGAGAGCGGAGCTTGAGGAGCTAGGGGATGATCCGCGGTTCGGCACCCCCGTAACGTACGTGGACACACTGGTTGACAGGCTGGTCGAGATTTCCAAGTACTGATGCGTCCGAAGTTTTTGGCAGTTGTCATGATGGTGCCGGCGGCGCAGCTGCTCTCTGAAATGGGGGGGGGTTGCAGTTTACCGTGAAATCGTCGATCTCTTCGAGTCGATTGCCCGATCATTTCATGTGGCATGTGGCTGGCAAATCGGCTCGTTCGGTGTAGCGTGCCCAAGCGAAGGCACCGGGTATCTCGATAAATCATTACAACGAGAGTGAGAACCCCTCTTCTGATGTGACAAGGATAGGGATGAGACGTTTCTTCACTTCACGGTCGAGAAACGGATATTCTCCCGCGACGAAACTGCATTTGCGCTGACGAGCCCGCTCGAACGCCAGCACATTGAGATGCCCTCGAAGTTTTTGGGGTCTTCGGCGTTGTCCGTGTGGCCTCGTTCTTGCTCGAGTGCGGCGGACAGTCCACGTGGATTCCGATGGCAAGGAGCATGTCTTTCCGTTGTCAATGGAATCTTCGGGTACGCAGCGTCTTATGGGGCTTATGCCGATGCTGTTCGGGCTTGTTGATCCTGGAGGAACGGCAGCGCTCGCCACTCACGGTTGGCACTGCCAGGGATTTCTGGCATCTAGGCCCCACTCGCCACTCACGGTTGGCACTGCCAACGTTTGTTGGCCCGCAGCCGCGTTTTTCTGGCACTGCCAAGGATTTCTGCCATCCGGGCCCCGCACGCCACTCAGGTCTGGCACTGCCAGGGATTTCTGGCGTCCAGGTCTTGCGCTCTAGAAGAGCCCCATTCCCTTTGCGCCAAAGTAGCTCAGCACGATGATGCCCACCACGATGCGGTACCAGCCAAAGGCGGTGAAGTCGTTTTTCTTGATATACCCCATGAGGAACTTGATCGAGATGACCGACACGACAAAGGAACACAGCTCGCCGGCCACGAGGACGGCGATCTCGGTCTGCGACATCACGAGGCCGGCTACGAGGAATTTGGCGACCTTCACGATTCCCCAGCCGAACATGATGGGAATGGCGAGGAAGAAAGTGAATTCGGTTGTGGCCGCGCGCGCCGCGTCAAATTGACACGATACCCAGGCCCCTCGTGCCATTTACTGGCGATAGTAGCTGAGGAAGTCCTCGAGGCTGTCCATCGCCTCTTCGAGGGTGTGCAGGCGCGGCAGGTAGACGATGCGGAAGTACCCCGGCGTGGTCCAGTTGAAGCCCTTTCCGCCCACGATGAGCACGTGCTTGTCCTTGAGCAGGTCGAGGGCAAACTGGTCGTCGTCGGTGATGTTGAACTTCTTGGGGTCCAGGTGCGGGAAGATGTAGAACGCCGCATCGGGGCGCACCGCGCTCACGCCCTCCATATTGCACAGCCGCTCGTAGACATATTTGCGCTGCTCGAAGATGCGCCCGCCGGGCACGAGGTAGCCCTGCGAACGTTGGATACCGCCCAGGCAGGTCTGCACGATCGACTGCGCGGGCACGTTCGAGCACAGGCGCATGTTCGAGAGCATGTTGATGCCCTCGATCACGTCGTGGGCGATGCGCTTGTTGCCCGAAAGGCTCATCCAGCCAATGCGGTAGCCGGCGATCATGTGGCTCTTGGAAAGCCCGTTGAACGTGATGCAGAACAGGTCGGGCGCCAGGCTGGCAATGGAGGTGTGCTCCTGCCCGTCCATCACGAGGCGGTCGTAGATCTCGTCCGAGAAGATGACGAGCTGGTTCTCACGCGCGACCTCGACGATCTGCTCCAGAACCTCTTTGGGGTAGAGCACGCCTGTCGGGTTGTTGGGGTTGATGATGACGATGCCCTTCGTGCGCGGGGTGATCTTCTTGCGGATGTCTTCGATGTCGGGATACCAATGCTGCTGCTCGTCGCAGACGTAGTGGACTACGTTTCCGCCGGCGAGCGTGGCGCATGCCGTCCACAGCGGGTAGTCGGGCGAGGGGATCAAGATCTCGTCGCCGTCGTCCAGAAACGCCTGCATGACGAGGTTGATGAGCTCGGATGCCCCGTTGCCGGTGTAGATGTCTTCCACGTCCACGTTGGGGATGCCCTTGAGCTGGTCGTATTGCATGATGGCCTTGCGCGCGCTGAACAGGCCGCGGCTCTCGGAGTAGCCCTCGCAGTCGACGAGCTGGTCCTGCATGTCCTTGACGACCTCGTCCGGAGTGCGGAACCCGAAGGGCGCGGGGTTTCCGATGTTGAGCTTGAGCACGTGGATGCCCTGGTCCGTCATGCGGTTTGCCTCGTCCAGAACCGGGCCGCGCACATCGTAGAGCACGTTGTCGAGCTTCGAGGACTTCTTGAAAGTGCGCATGGGGGTTCCTTTCGAAGGTTCAATTTCTGTCTGGGGTTGTTGGCTGGGGCGGGAGTGCTTAGTGGGCTGAGGCTGTGGATTGTCCTGGGCTTGTTGTTGGGCTTGAGGTTGCGCCTGCTCGGCTGTTTCATTGGTGCCGAGCAGCCACCCCGGCGTGGTGCCGAGCATGCCGGCGAGTGCGCAGAGCATGGACTCGCGCGGGATGGTCTTGCCGCCTACATATTGGCTGAGCTGGCTTTTTCCCAGCTTGAGGCCGTTGTTTTTCGCAAGCGTCAGAAGGTCGACCTGCTTGAGCCCCTTCGTCTCCATCGCCTGCTTGAGCCGTGTCGCGAACAGTTGGTCGGGCATGCTGCCTCCTCCAAAAAGTTCAATTTAAATTGAACAGAGGATAGCACGACGGGAAGCCCGAAGGTTCAAGAAAGTTCAATTTGGTGGTGGGGAGGCAGTGCGAGCTCATGAAAAAGGGCGCATTCTCCGGAAACCAGAAGAATGCGCCCGCAAAAATTGAACTTTTCGGGGTCAACCCCCAGGCTGTGCCCGCCCGCTAGCGGAGCGTCACGCCCTCGGGGAGCTCGATGCTGTCGAGGTCGAGCTCGTCGTCCTCATCGTCGTCCGCCGTTGCGGTGACGGCCGGCTCCTCTGGCTTCGGGGCGCCAAACGCGGCGTCGAACGCGTCGAAGCTCGCGCGCGGCACGGCGAACACCACCGTCTCGAACACGC
>OLPZ01001751.1_pt1 | contig 13632 bp, 13 predicted proteins | sample 1672711 | NCBI WGS metagenome assembly OLPZ01 (sample SAMEA3136716, study PRJEB25190) | human gut metagenome
AGCGTTGGTGTCGAGGTCCCACACCACGTAGTTGCCGTCTTCGTCACGCAGATACATATCGTTGTCGTCGCGGATGAGGAACGGCGCGACCGTGTACTTGAGCAGGAACTCCTCGTTGTACTGCTTGCGCTGGATGATGAGGTTTGCCATCGTCATCGAAAGCGCCGGGTCGGAGCCGGGCTTGACTGGGATGAACTCGTCGGCAAATCCTGCCGTGCCGTCGAAGATCAGACCGATGTCGACGATCTTCGCGCCGCGGCTGCGCGCCTCGACTAGGTGCTTGGCGATGCGCTGCTGGTTTTCGATGGGGTTGGCGCCCCACACGATGATGTAGTCGGACGAATCGAAGTTTGCCGGATCGGTCGTCATGTACTTGTAGAAATTGCCCATGTCGAAGAACGCCGCGTAGAACGGGCCGTTGTCAAGACCATAGCCCTGGATTGGGTCGGTGGCGCCCCACAGGCCCAGGAAACGCGACGAAAGAATTGCCTGCATGCCCTGGCTCGGCGGCACGGACGCGACAACGTCCCACATGGCAAGCGCCTCGGGGCCGTACTTGTCGCGGATCTCGAGCAGCTTCTCGGCGATCTCGTCCATCGCCTGGTCCCAGCTGATCTCTTCCCACTTGCCCTCGCCGCGCTCGCCTACGCGCTTGAGCGGGTGGAGCAGGCGCTTGGGGTTGTACGGCTGCCTGCAGGACATGATGCCCTTCTGGCAGATGTAGCCCTCGTTGGCCTCGGCACCGGTGTAGTCGGCCTTTTCGGTCCGGACGATCTTGCCGTCTTTGACGATGGTCTTGATCGCGCAGAACTCGTGGTCGCCCCAGCCGGGACAGCAGGTGTAGACGTAGCTCTCTCCCTCAGCCATGGTTCCCTTCCTTTCTCCCTCTTCTCGTGCCCGCGCACAGTCGGCGTGGCCGTTGCGCGTGCTTTCGATTCGATTCTAGCCGCAGGGTGAGACACGGAGATTAACCAAGCGTTTGCAGGTCGATGCAACCGATGGTTGAAATTGCAGGTAAAAGCCTGGATAATCGAAAAGTGAAGAATTCGAGAAGCAAAGAATGTATGGCTGCATTTTTCGGGAGGGCGCATGCAGGTCGACGCGTTTCGGTACTTTATCGAGCTGGCCCGTGCCGGGTCGTTCAACAAGGCCGCGCAGCGCTCGTTCATCACGCAACAGGGGCTCAACAAGGCCATCAGCACACTCGAAGACGAGCTGGGCATGAAACTCGTGGAGCGCACGCACGCCGGGGTCGAGCTCACCGCTGCCGGCAAGCTGTTCCTCGGGCATGCGCAGACCATCTTCGACGACTACAAGGACATGATGGATGCCCTGTACGAGCTGAGCCTGAAAGAGGGCGGAAATGCAGAGAACGCTTCTGCCGACCTGGTCATCTACGCCTCGGCCTACATGACCGCCATGCTCGCGGGGATGGGACGCTTTCGCGAGACGCTCGGCAACGCGGCGCTGCGCGAGGTGAGCTTCAAGGACATCAGGGAACGGCTCGGCAAATGCAGCGAGTCAGACGTGTTCGTGACCGAGATATACAACCCGACGCGCGCGAACATTGCAAAGGACCGCTCGCTGGACTTCTACCCGCTGTTCGAGACCACAATCGGCGTCGCGTGGCGCGAGGGTTTCGCTCTGGCCGATCGCGACCAGATCGAGCTTGCGGAGCTTTCGGACACGCCGCTCGCGCGCAACTCGTATAAGGAGATGGCACGGCAGGTCGAGCTGCTGTTCAAGGAGCACCCGCTCAGAAACATCCAGCTCAGGACGTCAAATATCAGGTTGCTCGTCGAGTTCGCGCACGGCAGGTACGCAACCCTCATCGACTCGCGCGCGTTCGAGACCTGCCAAAACGACGCCGCGCTGCCAACCGATGGCCTGCGCTTCACGCCCCTCGCAAGCCCCGATGCGCGTGTGCAGGTGGGATTTCTCGCGAGACACGGGATGCGGCAATCGCCCCAGGCGCGCCGCGCCTGCGACCTCATACGGCAGTTCTTCGAATAAGCGAGCTGCTTCGCTGACGTGCGCTCCCCGGCAGCTCACGCTCGCCGTACGGCAAACTTTGGGCACCTTGTGTGAAGAGCGGGCACGGCCTGGCGAGGTATGCTACCCTCCACACTCGCGAAAAGCAGGAAAGCAGCGCGTTTCGCGTGCGACGCAGGTTGAGGCGCGCACTCGATACGTGCAACAGATAGTAGAAAGCGAATCCCCATGGAACTCACCAAAGCCCAGATCAGGCAGCTCCGCAGCATGTGCAACACCTTGAGCCCCACCGTCTCCATCGGCAAGGCGGGCGTCGAGGCGGTCGTGTCTGCCGCCAACGAGAACCTCGAGTCTCACGAGCTCATCAAGTGCAGCGTGCAGGACAGCGCCGGCATGTCCGCGCGCGATGCCGCCGACGCGCTCGCCGAGCTCACCGGCGCCCAGGTCGTGCAGGTCATCGGCCACAAGTTCTCGATCTACCGCAAGACCTCGCGCAAGGGCGTGAAGAGCATCGAGCTCAAGTAGGCTACGCGCGTACCCGCTCGATGCCGCGGGACAGGCCGAGGGAGAATCCCCAGGCGTCGAGGGTTTCGCCTTTGGGGCCCTTCGCGACATGCACGGCATGGGACGGGCCGAGGGAGACGCCCCGCGGGCCGATTCCGTCGCCCTCGGAGCATCCCATGGCAGCCGCACCCGCTTGTTGCCGTGGGACGGGCCAAGGGAGACGGATTTCGCCGCGGGACAGTCCAAGGGAGACGTTTCGGGGCCCAAATCCGTCGCCCTCGCAGCCTCCCGGGGCAGCCCGCATCCGCCCAACCCCACAAAACCAGAAGGGGAGCCGGGTTGACCCCGACTCCCCTCTTTTAACGCCCGCTGCCCCTTATGGCGTTGTTACCTCTTGCGGTTCACGTAGGTGATACCCGGTCGCGTCTGCTCGAACTCGGACATCTTGAAGAAGCGCCTGCCGGCCTTCTTCAGCTCGGCGGCACGTGCCCCTGCCGGCGTCGACTCGTCTTCGACATCGCCAAAAGACAGAGCGCGCGTCGGGCAGTTGTGCACGCAGAACGGCTCGGGATAGCTCTCGGTGCAGTCGTTCGCACCGCAGCGCATGCACTTGGTCGCCCAGACGGGCATCCACTCCATGTGCAGATCGCCCCACGTGCCAGCGGGCTTGTCGATGCCCTCGCCGCTTCCCAGCGTGCGTGCGACGATGCGCCAGTCGTCATCATCGAGGCCATGTGCGAACTTGCAGGAAAACGCGCAGGTCCAGCATCCCGTGCAGCGCTCGAGGTCAACCAGAATCTCGTTAGCGGCCATTGCTAGGCCTCCTTTCCATCGGCGACTTTGCGGATGTTGCACGAGCAATCCCAGATGGTGTCCCAGACGCCCGTCGCGACGTGCAGATTGCCCGGCGTGCCCTCGGGGACCTGTTCCATGTAGTCATTCCACCACTGAACCGAGAGCGGATTTTCGTCAGTTGCCTCATGCCCGGACAGCGGGAGCAGCATCTCCGAGTACATGCCGTCCTCGTAATGCTTGTGCCTCCAGCCGAACCATGCCTGAATCGTGCGCGGCGGAACCGCCTCGTCCAGACGGGCGGGTGCGACCATGTGCCCGCGGTCGTTGTAGACCTCGACCTTTTCGCCTTCCTCGATACCGAGTTCCTTGGCGGCTTTGGGGTTGATGCGGATGGTCGGCTTGCCGCCCGACATCTTGATCATCAGCGGGTCGTCCGTGTACATGGACTGCATGAAGAAGCGTTGGCGCCCGGTGAAGAACTGGAACGGGTACTTCTCGCTGCCGCCCGCCTCGTACGGCGGCTCGTAGACGGTGACCTGATGGCCGACCTTGTACAGCGTCTCCGCGTACAGCTCGATACGCGCGGAGGCCGTTGTGGGCGGGTTGACGAGCGGGTCGAACTTGGGCTCGTCGGGAATGGCCATGCGGACGAGCTTTTCCTTCTTCAGGCGATCCATCGTGAGCGGCGGGTCGATTGCCGTGATGGGCGGATAGTCGAACCCGAGCTGCAGGCGCATCGCGTTCCACTCCTCGGTGGTCTTGTCGAAGTACTCGCCCAGGCCGACGCGCTGTGCCAGGCCGGTGAAGAAATCGACGGCATTGCGGCAGTCAACCGCCGGCTCGATGGCGGGCTCTTGCAGCACGATGTGACCGTAGCATGCGCTCATGATGATTTCCTGGCGCTCGAACGGCATGCAGTCGGGCAGCACGTAGTCGGCATACTCGCCGGTGTCGGTGAGCCAGATGTCGAAGTCGACGATCAGCTCGAGCTTGGGGATGATCTCGTTAATCCACATGCCGCGGTTAGGCGCGTTGTGGACAGGGTTGCCCGACGTCTTGATGAGTGCCTTGTACGTGCCCGCCTTCACGCCGTCGTACCAGTCGACGAGCTTGACATTACGGGCCTTGCACTTCTCGGGCTCGGCAAGGAACGGGTTCTTGATGGGCTCGTCGTTGAGCACCGCGGGATACTCGGTGGTCATAAGGGCGCTCGTCACACCCGCACCCGGATACCCCAGCTGGCCCGTGAGCGCGGCGAGCGTGTAGAACGCGCGGTATGCCTCGCCGGCGTTCATGTAGCGCAGGCCGAGCGCGCCGATGATGTAGGCCTTGCCGTCGCAATGGCTGTACTCGTACGCGAGCTGTTTGAGCACCTCGGGTGCAACGCCCGTGACCTGCTCGACGCATTCGGGCGTGTACTTGGACCATTCGGCGACGTTCGCATCCCACTCGGTCCAGCACTCGACGCCGTCGATCGTGAAATCGCCGGAGAGTGCCGGATGTTCGCAGGTGTAATCCGCGATGCCATCGTAGCAGGCAGCCGGAGCATTCGCATCGGTATCCCATACCTGGCGCAGGCCGTTCGCGTCACGGTAGAACTGCCCGTTGTCCTTGCGCACGAGCACCGCTGCGGCGGTCTTTTCCATAACGTAATCGGGGTTATGCCAGCCGTTTTGCACGATCTGGTTAATCATGCCGATTGCGAGTGCAGAATCGCTGCCGGGGTTCACGGCCACGAACTGGTCGGCAAAGGCTGCCGTGCCGTCGTAGATGAGCCCGACGTCGATGATCTTCGCACCGTTCTCGCGCGCAGCGAGAATATGGTTTACAACACGCTGCTGGTTCTCGACAGGGTTCGCGCCCCAGACGATGATGAGGTTCGAAGAATCGAAGTTGAACGGCGAGGTCAGCATGTACATTGCCGGAGAACCCATGCCGAACATGTAATCGATGGCATAGACCGGCCCGTCGTCGATACCATACTGGTAGACCGGGTCGACGCCGCCCCACACATTGCGGAAACGCGCCGTCATCAGATTGTGCAGACCGAACGTCGGGGGCACCGATGCCGGAAGGTTCCACAGCGCGACGCTGTCCGCGCCGTACTTGTCGCGGAGCTCGAGGAGCTTCGCCGCAATCTCGTCGAGCGCCTGGTCCCAGCTGATGCGTTCCCATTTGCCCTCGCCGCGCTTGCCGACACGCTTCATCGGCCCCTGCACGCGGTCGGGATTGTAGGGCTGTCGCGCAGCGGCGACGCCCTTCTGGCATATATAGCCTTCCTCCGACTCGGGGCCGGTGTAGTCCAGCCGCTCCGTGCGGAGAATCTTCCCGTCTTTGACGACGGTTTTGAGCGCACAGTACTCATGGTCGCCCCAACCAGGGCACGCAGTGCACACAAACGTCTCTTCGCTCATTACACTCTCCCTCTCTCGCCGTTTTTTCATGACAATGCCAGCTGAAGAAATCTGGCTCGAAAACGTGCAAGTTCGGTATAAACTGCATTTAGTTCAGTCATTTAACTTCAAATTGCGAAAACCAGACGATGTCTGGCTTCTGGACGAGACGATATGGACCACCGGGACCGTGCAGCACGCGACGAGCGACATCATGACGTACGCGATCAAGTTCCTCGAGCAGGCAGCGAGGGAACTCAAGCGGGAATGTGGTCTGACGCTTGTGCAATACCGTATGACATCGTATCTCCACGACCATCCAGACGGCAGCTCCCCCAGTGCGCTCGCCTCAATCCTCGGTATCTCATCCGCAATGGCTACAACGGTTATTTCCCAGCTCAAAGAGCGTAACATCGTATTTGTAGTACAAGAAGACAATGGCAGAACGCGCCTGAAGGCGTCACTAACAAAAGCAGGTGTCGACCTTTCGCGTGACGCAGACATCGCCTTGATGCTCGCACACGAGTCGTACTTTTCTCCGCTGTCTCCAAACCTGCGCGCTATGGTCGTCGTCGGATCGGAAATCACCGCGAGTGCCACGCAGTACGGCAACAGAATCCGCGAAGGGCATTTTTTCGATGCGTTCGAGACGCTTCACGCATTTTCATTCGTTGAACTTCTTTCCACGAAGTTGGCACACGAATTCGGCCTTCAAATCAACGAGATGCGCATCGTGTTTGCGCTGATCGAGGAGCAGCGGAACATGCGCCCGAGCAAGCTTTCGGACAAGCTGCTTCTAGCAGCGCCCAAAACCACCTACGCGCTCAACGCGCTCTCGGAAAAGGGCATCATCGAGAGTGCCGCCGACCCCACGGACAGGCGTGCGAAGCTGGTGATGATCGCACCCGAGAAGATACTCTGGGCGCAGCAGCTTGCCGACGCAGTCGAGGAGTTCTACAAATCGGGTATCCGCAGCGGCGGGCAGGCGGAATGGAGCGCCTACCACGAGGCGGCGTTCATCATCACGAGCGCCCTGCGCCGCAAGAAGAGCCGCGGAGCGCAAGAGAAACGCTGAGCTTGCGCGGCAGCATGCGCGAGAAATGTGGCAGTGCCACACATCTCGCGCATGCTGCCGTGTTGAGATTGCTGGCCTGCTCTCAGCCTTATTCACAAAAATTGCAGTCACCCAAAACATATTCCTATGGGTGTTTCCTCAGCGATTCTCGTACCGTATGCCCGCCCCATCGCATGAATTGCTCGACCTACTTTCTCCTGTACATACAAGCGTAGTTCATCCATTTTGCATGCTTTTTTCATGCTATACTGAATCGTGAATTGGAGACGCGGAGAGGAGCTGACATGCCGGCCCTGCAAGTGAAAGATTGTCCTGCCGAAACATATGAGCTGCTCAGAGAGTGCTCCGCACGAGAAAACCGCAGCATATCGCAGCAGACCCTCACCATTATCGAGCAGTACCTTGGCGTGCGCGCCCCCGAGGCAGCACCGTGCTCCGACGCTGGGCATCTCGCACCGGCAGCTGCCAGCAACAAACCAGAAATGGCGGAGCTTAGCTTTCTGGCGAGACGGCGAAGAATCTTCGAGCGTATCAACAGCCTCCCCTCGTTCGATCTGCCCGAAGGCTTCGATGACACGGCAGACCTCATTGCAGCCGCACGGGAGGAACGTTGGTAGTCTTGGACAACTGTGCACTCTTCGAGATTTTGCGGAAGAGCGATCGCGGACGCGCGCTCCAAGAGCTATTGATGGTCGAAGAAAAAGTAATCAGCGTCGAGCTCATCCGCGCCGAGGCAGTCAGCGTCTTACGCAAGCTCGTAGTGACGGGCAAGGTCACAAAAGGCGATGCGGGGAGCATGCTCGCGGTTGCCATGGACCTCATCGACGAGTTCTATCCCATGACGGAACTCCAGATCGAGGCGATGAACGAGGGCATTCGGCTGAACCATTCCACTTACGACATGTTCTATTTCGTCCTCGCCCGTCGAATGGGAGCAACGCTCTTCACGCTTAACAAGAAGCTCGCACAGCTTTGCGAAGAAAACGGCGTCGACTGCATCCACGAAGTCGAGCTGCGGTAGCGGGCGGGCATCCGCTGTAGCCCCACATTCGCAGAGCATGAGGCGCCCCTATGGGGTAGTTAGCGTCTCCCGAATCAGGATTCGGTGGGCAGCAGTATGGCGAAATGGACGCAGAGGTCTTCATGACCGGGGACGGGCATCCAGCCACGGATCCGGTCTGAGAGCTCGTTGTCGGTGATCGTCTCGCCGCTCTGCAGCGCCTTGGCGAGCTTACATCCCCTGTGGGAGGCGGGATCTCCAACTTTCGCGCATGTGCTGCCCTGGACGAAGCCCTTCGATTGCGCAATGGGATTGGACGCAATGACCGTATGGTTTGCGTCGATGAGCCTCGCCAGCCCGGGGAACGTGTCCCACATCAAATGAAAGCTCTCGATGATCTTCTCGTCTTCCACAGTAATCCCCTTCCCGACGGTGGTGTTGGTTCGATGGTATCACGCGCAAAGGAGAGCCGGGATCGCGCACGTATGCACGGGAGCTGTGGCAGTGCCACACATCTCGCGCACGACGAGGCGCAGGGCGTTCGTGAATCGCGTGCGCAAAATAATCCTCCCAGGCAAAATTGTCGAACTTTTTTTCCGCAAAAGGAGTATCGTTTCGAGCCGTTACACATTTGACCGTCCACGAGCATGAATCGAGTGAAACTCACACAAAATGACCGCGCAAATGCAAGAGTCAACCCAATCTTTCAAGGCAGTGCCGAACACGGCAAAGGCATCGGAGGCGCTGCGCGAAGCTGGCAGCCACATCGCGCACAACGTGCACGAATCCACGCTTTCCGACTCCCCCACTACCGAGGCTGAAAGCCACACGATTCTGGGCAAGCTCAAGCGCGCGGGCATCATCCTCGCCCAGCTCGTCGTTCTGATCGCAATCTACGAGGTCGGCTGCATCATCTCCCGCTACCTCCCCATCGCGATTCCCGGCAACATCGTCGGCATGGCGCTGCTGCTCGTCCTGCTCGCCACGGGCGTCCTCAAGGGCAAGCACATCGGCGGCGCGTGCGATTACATGATCGACAACATGTCCATCTTCTTCATCCCCGCCGGCGTCGGCATCATGGGGTGCTTCACCCTGCTGCAGGGCAGCGCGCTCAAATTCGCGTTCGTGTGCATCGTCACCACCGTCATCGTCTTCATCGCGACCTCGGCAACTGTCATCGCCACCTCGCGCCTCATGAACCGCATCGCAGACAAGCGCGCGGCGGCCTCCACAGAGACGCGCGCGTAAGGGAGCACCGACAATGCAAGTACCTTTCATCCTTGCCGCCGATGGCACCATCGACTTCAGTCTGCCAAGCACCCATTTTGCCCTCATGCTCCTTGTGGGCTCCATCGCCTCTGTGGCGGTGTTCGAGCTGTGCGTGCTGCTTTACAAGAAAGTGAAGACGCCGCTGCTCAACCCGCTGCTCGTCACGCTCGTGGGGCTCATCCTCGTGCTGACGCTCTTCAACATCCCGCTCGACACCTACGAGGAGAGCGTCTCTATCTTCTCGTTTCTGCTCGGGCCGGCAACCGTCGCGCTTGCCTACTCGGTCTACAAGCAGCGCCAGATCCTGAAGGAGCACTTCGTCCCCATCTTCGCAGGCTGCCTGGTCGGCTCCGTCGTGTCGATGGTCAGCGCCTACACGCTGTGCAAGGTGCTCGGGCTGGGGAGCGAGATGGCTCTTTCGTTTATCCCCAAGTCGGTGACGACCCCCATCGCCATCGCCGCTTCGCAGGAACTCGGCGGAATCACGTCGATCACGGTTGCCGCCGTCATCATCACGGGCATCCTCGGCGCCATCTTCTCGCCCCTCATGGCGAAGATCTTCCATGTGAAGAACCGCATCGCGACCGGCGTCGCCATCGGCGCGTGCTCGCATGCCGTCGGCACGACCAAGGCCATCGAGATGGGCGAGCTCGAAGGCGCGATGTCCGGAGTCGCCCTTGCCGTATCCGGCATCCTCACGACGATCATCGTCATCGTCGCGCACTGCGTGTTCCAGTGCTAGCAGCGCCGAAAATGACACGATACCCACGGCCCCTCGTGTCAACATGAGACGATGCCCACGGCCCCTCGTGCCATAAACGAGGGCGGCCCGGGAACGCTTTCGCGCACCCGGGCCTTCACCCTAGCCGGAGCTGTTGTGTCCTATTCGCCCAGCTCCTATTCTTTCGGCACGCTCAAGGAGGGTGCCTGCCGAAAGCCACTCAATACTGCCAAGCGGCCGTGGACATTAACGTTATGCGATCTCTTCCTCCATGTTGAGAGCCGCTGTGCCCATCTCGCCCGTCGAGACCCTCATGACATCCTGGACGCCGGAGACGAAGATCTTGCCATCGCCCGCGCCGCCCGTGTGGAGCACGCGGTTCGCAGCTGCCACGACCAGGCCGGGGTCCACTTCGGAGACCACGATGTCCACTTGAAGCTTGGGCAGCAGGTTCATGTTGGTCTTGACGCCGCGGTACTGGCCGCTCTTGCCCTTTTGGATGCCGCAGCCCATCACGGTGGAAACCGTCATGCCCGTCACGCCGATCTGTGCGAGCGTGTCTTTCAAGGTGACGAACTTGTCCTCGCTGCAGATGATGCTCACGCGGGTGAGGTCGCCCGTAGCCTTGACGGGAACCGGCTCGAGGCCCGTGAGGTCGACCGGCGCCGCAGATTCGGACGCGACCGCGGGAACAACCGGGACGAAGTCGGCATATGCGGAGACGAGACCGTGCTCGGAAACGTCCAGGCCCTCGAGCTCTTGGTCGCTCTCAACGCGCAGGCCAATCGTGTGCTTGAGGATGGCGAACAGAACCACGCCGCAGATGATGGTCCAGGCCAGGATGGCGAGCATGCCCAGGAACTGGATGCCGAGCTGGTCAATGCCGCCGCCGTAGAATAGGCCGGGGTTGATCTCCACATCGTAGGTGCTCAGAATCTCGGGGTTGGCGAGCAGGCCGACGGCGATGACGCCCCAGGCACCGCAGACGCCGTGCACGGAGGAAGCGCCGACCGGGTCGTCAACGCCCCTGCGGTCGATGAAGGGAACGAAGACGCAGACCAGGATACCGGCGACGACGCCGATGACGCATGCGCCGATGGAGTCGACGACCGCGCAGGGAGCCGTGATGCCGACGAGGCCCGCAAGCGACGCGTTGAGCGTCATGGTGACGTCGGGCTTGCCGTCTTTAACCCAGGTGAAGATCATGGCCGCGACAGAGGCCGTGGCAGCGCCGATCGTGGTGGTCGTGAAGATCTGCGCGACCTGCGCGGTGGTGCCACCGGCAGCGCCGTTGAAGCCGTACCAGCCAAACCACAGGATGAAGACGCCGAGGGCACCGAGCGTGATGGAGTGGCCGTTGATCGCGTTGGGCTTGCCGTCCTTGTCGTACTTGCCGATGCGGGGGCCGAGGAACGCAGCGCCGATGAAGGCCATGACGCCGCCGACCATGTGGATGACGCCCGAGCCGGCCCAGTCAAAGAAGCCGAGCTGAGACAGCCAGCCGCCGCCCCATACCCAGTGGCACTCGATCGGGTAGATTACCAGCGAGATGAAAAGCGAGTAGATGATGTAGGTCGAGAACTTCGTGCGCTCTGCCATGGCGCCGGAGACGATGGTCGCCGCCGTCGCGCAGAAGACGAGCTGGAAGAAGAAGTTCGCCCAATCCACCGCATCGAACCCGGACGTCGCGAACATGCCCAGCGTCGGCAAGCCGATAAAGCCGCCGAGCGCGTCTTCGCCGCTCAAGAGCCCAAAGCCCAGCACCAGAAACGCCACGGTGCCAACGCAGAAGTCCATCAGGTTTTTCATGATGATGTTGCCGGCGTTCTTCGCACGCGTGAAGCCGGTCTCGACCATGGCAAACCCGGCTTGCATGAAGAACACGAGCACTGCTCCGACGATGTACCACAGGCTGTCAGCGCCTATGAACATCGCGACAATGTCACTGCTCATAATTTCCTCCTTGACTTGATTGGAAACGAAAGGCCAACACGGGGTTGGCCGTGCTCCGCGCTGACAAGCTCTATTGTTGAAGTGTTGTGTTTCGCGAAAATTGCCCATGCGTTAAGAGCATGTTTAGAGTTGTTGTCGGGCATGTTACGGGCAGCTTTCGAACATGTTTCGCAGCCTGATGCCGCTGCGGAGGGCGATGCTGCCTTTCTGCTTGCTGACCGGGCAGTATGCTGCCGGGCGTCAGAGCAGCTGCGCGATGATGCGCGCCGCCTCGCGCGCGCCGGCGACGTCGATGCCGCCGTACTGCATCGCGAACCGCGCCTCCCTTGTCTGTCCCTTGCCCAAGAGCGCGTACGTGCTCAGCGGGGCGAGCCGGACTCCTTTGGCAAGCGCCCGTGATGCAAGCTCGTGCTCGTCTGTGCCCTCGATGACGAGGACGAAGTGCAGGCCCGAATCCTCCTGCTCGACATGCATCCTCGCAGCGGCATCCTGCCTGCGCAGCTCGTCGATGAGCGCATCGCGCACCTCGCGCTGCGCCTTGCGATAGCGGTTCACGTGCCGCTCGTAATCGCCCGATTCGAGCATGCGCGCGAGCGCCACCTGGTCGACGGCGCTCACCGTGTTGGAGTAGAAGCCCGCAGCCGCGTCCCATCTGCACGAGAGCGCCTCGGGAAGTACCATGAACGCCGCACGGATCGCCGGCCCCAGGCTCTTGGAGAACGTGTTCGTGTAGATGACGCGCCCCTCGACGTCAATCGAGGCGAGGCTCGCGATGGGGCGTCCCGACATCCGGAACGTCGCGTCGTAATCGTCTTCGATCAGGTAGGCGTCCTCGTGTTCGCTCGCCCAGCCCAGCAGCTCGTACCTGCGCGCGATGCTCGTGACGATGCCGGTTGGGAATTGGTGCGAGGGCATGATGTGCGCGATGCGCGCCTTTGAGCTGCGCAGTTGCGCCATGTCGATGCCCTCGTCGTCGAGCGCGACGGGGCAGACGGCGAGCCCGAGCGAAGAGTAGATGCGTTGCAGGCGTGGATAGCCCGGGTCCTCGAGCGCTATCGATCCGCTCGAGCGCAGGAGCTGCGCGAGCGCCACGTCGAGGATCTGCGCACCAGCACCGACGACGATGCGCTCGGGGTCGGCATCGATTCCACGGGCCTGGCGCAGGCGCTCCGAGATGGCCTGGCGCAGACGGTACGAGCCCTTGGCGGGCTGCGGGCCATAGAGCTCCTCGTCCGGCTCGCTCGCGAGCGTACCGCGCATCGCCTTTCCCCACACGCGCGACACCATCGCAACATCAGCCGTCGGCTTGGAGAAGTCGTACAAGACGCGCGTCTCCACCTGCCGCTCGTGCGCGACGTGCCGGTGCCTGGAAACAGAAACCTTGCCCGGCAGCGCGTTGACGTAATAGCCGCTGCGTGGGCGGGCGGTGCAGTAGCCCTCGGCGACGAGCTGCCCGTAGGCGCTTTCCACGGTGACCAGGCTCACGCCCAGACGCTTTGCAAATGCGCGCTTTGAGGGCAGGCGGTCGCCCGGGTCGAGCGTGCCGGCGACGATGTCGTCTCTGATGCTGCGGTAGACGAACTCGTAGAGTGTGAGGTCCTCACGCTTGGTGACATCGTAGTCCAGCATACAACCCCCTTCGTCTGGCCCTATCGATTCATATGCTTTGGCCTTATTTTGACCTTGTTATTTTATCTTTTACTGGACATTTTACAGAGTCCAATTTACCCGTAGCCTCCTTCCAGAAACAAAACCCACCAAAGGAGGAGACAAACATGGACGAAACCACGACCAGCACCGCCGAGCGCGCCAAGCTCAACCGCGAGCTTGCCCAGATGCTCAAGGGCGGCGTGATCATGGACGTGACCACGCCGGAGCAGGCCAAGGTCGCAGAGGAGGCGGGCGCGTGCGCCGTCATGGCGCTCGAGCG
>OLPZ01001752.1_pt1 | contig 13631 bp, 4 predicted proteins | sample 1672711 | NCBI WGS metagenome assembly OLPZ01 (sample SAMEA3136716, study PRJEB25190) | human gut metagenome
AAACCCGCCTGACCCACACCCCCGGCCTGAACGACGGCCCGGAATACTCCCCGGACGGAAAGCACATCTGGTTCAACTCCGTGCGCTCCGGGCTGATGCAGGTGTGGCGCATGAACGCGGACGGCTCTGACCAGACCCGCATAACCTGGGAGGAGGACTTAAACTGCTGGTTCCCCCACCTTTCCCCCGACGGGACCCAGGTGGCCTACATCGCCTACAAAAAGGGGGATGTGGAGCCCGGCGACCACCCCGCCCACAAAAACGTGGAGATCCGGGTGATGGACGCCGGGGGCCAAAACACCCGGGTGCTGGCAAAGCTCTTCGGCGGCCAGGGAACCCTGAACGTGAACAGCTGGTCCCCCGACGGGAAGAAGCTGGCCTTTGTCAGCTACCGGCTGAAATAAACGCAAGAACACCCCTCCGGCTTTTCCGGAGGGGTGTTCTCTTTGCCGCGCTCAGGAAGCGTAGTGCTTGTACAGGAAGGTGACGATCTGCCCGCGGGTGCAGTCACTCATGGGGCTAAACGTGGTCTCGCTGGTGCCGGTGGTGATCTTCTGCTGCACCGCCCACTGGACGGCCTTGGCGTAATAGGCGTCGGCCTCCACGTCGGCAAACGGCATCGTGCCGCTCACCTCCGGGGACCCGGCGTTCCGATACAGGAACGTCACGGTCTGCCCACGGGTCACCGTGGCGTCGGGGCTGAACGTGGTGGCGGAGGTGCCGCTCGTCACGCCCTTCTCCACCGCCCACAGGACGGCGTCGTAGTAGTAAGCGTCTGCCTTCACGTCAGCGAAGGGGTTCTTCCCGTTCTCGACCTTGGGGGACCCAGCCGCCCGCCACAGGAACGTCACCATCTGGGCGCGGGTGCAGGAGGCATCGGGGCTGAAGGTCGTGGCGGAGGTGCCGCTGGTGATCTTCTGCTCCACGGCCCACAGGACGGCGTCATAGTAGTAAGCTCCCTCCTTCACATCCACGAAGGGATTCTCTGCCGTGCCGCCGTTCTGAGTCCACTTGGCGTAGACCGTGGTGTTGGCCGTCAGCTTCACGCTGGTCACGGCCTTGGTCAGCACCTTGTCGCTGAACCAACCGGCGAAGGTGTACCCCGCGCGGGTGGGCTTGTAGGCAGCCAGGTCGATGGTCGTCCCGCTGTCCTTCGTGATCTTGTCGATCGCGCTGCCGCCGTTGGTGTCAAAGGTCAGGGTGTAGGTGCTCACTGCACCGCCGCCCCCGCCGCCGCCACCGCCAGGCGTAGGCGCAACGTACTTGACCCAACTCACACCGAAGGGAGAGAGGCTGTTGACATGGAAGTGCAGACCGTCCGTCTCATTGCTTGCGGTGATACGCTCGATCTCGCCCTCATGGCCACTGTGGGTGAGCATGTGGACAATTTGGAATCTATCCTGTTTGTCCGTTCCGGTCGGATACGGCAGGACAACATCCACGCCGTTTGCGGGGAAGTTCGTTTCGTCTACATCTACCCACTGCGTACCATTGTAGTATTTCAGCGCGATATCGTAGAACGCCATGCCATCCTTGCTACCGGTGAAGCTCGCTTCCAGCTTGGTCCGAATCTTCTCCGCCGAATCCAGCTCTTCCTTGCCTGCAAATGCCGTAGGTACGGTCAGGCCACCAACAATGACCTGATGGGCAACAATCGTCTTCTCAACCTCATCCTTGACATTGGTGATGGTAACAGTGTAACTCCCATCATCATTCTTTTTGGCGCTGACAGAATCGCATTTTGCGTTGTATTTCGTTTTATCTGTAACCTTGTTTGCAATACAGTCGTAGCCGTTGATGACCAACGTGCCGATTGTCATATAGTGTTTAGCGCCATTCGGTTTGACCGTGAACGTCAAGTCACCGTTTTTACGGATCTCGGTTTCCGGTGCGCCAGCATAGGTTTCCGCCGGTACGCGCCCATTAGTTGCATCAATCGTATAACCCGTTCCACCAGTAGGAATGGAAACTGCGCCGTAAGGTTTGAACTTAACTTTTACGGTAACATTCTTGTCCAAGCTATCAATGGTCAATGTGTTGGAGAGATAGTGCTCCATCGTGACACCAAGTTCTTCCATGTTAGTCTGGGTGACATCTGTATTGTTCACGATCCACTTCTCGACCATGTAGTTGTTCGTACCAGTTGCAGGCACAGCGGTAAACACCAGTTTAGAACCAGCTGGAACATTTTCTGTCTGGCTTTCTGTCAGGGTCAGGGCTGTGCCATTCTTGGTCGCTTTCAGCGTACCGTTTCCGTCCTCTACCTGATAGCCGACAGTATAGCTGACTGCCTTGGCGAAGACCACGGTTACGGTATGAGCTGCTGCCACGTTGCTCAGCGTGTAAGTATTCTGGTTTACACTGCCGTCCACAGGATCGCCGTCCAGCTTCCAGGTCTTCACATGGTAATACTGGTTCGGGTGCGCCGTAAAGGTCAGGTTGGTGCCTGCCGCCACTGTGATGGAACCGTTGTCACCGCTCTCTGTGGTCACAGTACCGCCAGCCGCATCATTGACGGTATACGTCACTGTATGGGTCTGCTCATCCGACACAAAGACTGCCCGAATCTCATAGGAGTTCACAGGCGTAGTCTCAGCCTGGCCGTGGGGGACTGTCCAAGCCAAGGGATTCATGGCTCCCTCAGATTTCACTCCGTTCACGGTCCAATGGTCAAACTTGTATCCGTTTGCGGGTGTTGCCGTAAAGGTAAGAGCTTTCCCTCCACGGATCTCAGCCGAGCTACCGTCATATCCAGCAGCTGTAACCGTTCCGTTCGTGCCGCCCCAGGTGATAGAATACTTCACCGGCTGGAAGGTCACAGAAATGGCCGCGCCTGTCATTCCGTCAGCAGTGTAAACATAGGTGTTGCCAGTAGCATCTTTAACTGGGGTACCATCAACTTTCCATTCTTTTACCTCATAGCCCGGATTCGGCTTTGCCGTCACAGTAACGGCAGCATCGGCATCCAAAGTAAACCCACCGGAGAAATTAACATTTTTGTCCCCAACCTTTACGCTCTCAATAATGCCGTTAGTATCCTCTGCATTAAAGGTAAGTTGGTTACCCTTCTCCATAAACTGAACAGTAACTTCTGTGTTTTTCGTAGGTGTCAGCGTAAGGTTTGTGTTGGTTCCAGCATCTGTATAAGGCACACCATCCACTTGCCACTCCTTCACACGATAACCCTCGTTAGGTTTCGCAGTAAAGGTGACCGTAGCGCCCTCGTAGACAGTGCTTCCATTTCCGAAGCCATCGTATGTCTTGCCCTTCCGCTCAGCTGTTGCGGTCAGGGTACCGTTTGTACCTCCTCCTTCTTCATCTCCGTTGGTATCCACCACCGAGAAGGTAACAGTATATTCGTCCAGCTTCACAAAGGTCGCCACGATATTCACGCCAGCATGCACACCATTGATCGTAAAGGCTTTTCCACCCTCCGTGTCCTGGGTAGTCTGCTCCTCTCCATTGCAGCTCACGCTCTGAAGCTCATAGCCATCCTTCTCCTGGATGATCACACGGAGAATCGTTGCCTCCGGCACTTTATTATCATCGCTGCTGCTCCAATTTACCGTGTCATCTGTTCCGTTCTTCTTGATCGTAATGTCAGCTGCATCTGTTACCGTTGTCTCACCGATCTTTTGCGTCACCGTTACCGGATAGGAGTTGGGCGCTTTGCAGTGAACCGTCAGTTCCAAACTGTCTGCGGTTAGCTGCAAGTCGGAGATTGAGAGCGTCTTTTTGTTGTTAGACAGAGTGCCAACATTCTGCTCTGTGTCCCCAATCTTCCAGCTGTCTACGATCAAGCTGTCCGGGACGGTCAGATTGATCACAACATTGTCATGCTGCGCGGTGGAATAAGTGTAGTTTCCATCTTCGCTTATTGTTGCTGCTCCCCCGTTAAACGAAACAGAGGCTTGCGAACCGAGGTTGGCACCATCTTGGCCTACCAGAGTAACTTTGATCGTCTTCGCTGCCTTCGTCTCCGTTTGAATCTCAATTTTGGTGTTCGCGTTGATCGACGACACGGTATAGGTATTCCCCGTGTAGGTCGTTCCGTCATCGTTTTTCACCAGAATGCCTTCACTATCTGTACCGGAATAGATTTTCCACCCAGAGATCACCCGGCCCGCCGCCGGAGTTGCCGTGATCCGCACTTTCTTCAACGGGCTGAGCTGCTGTGTAGCCGTGGTCGGTGTTAGGGACGGCGAGTTAGAATCGTAGAAGATGGCTCCCTCCGTCCCCGCATCATTCAGATACTTAGCAATGATCGAGCCACTGCCGCCCGTTGCAAAGCCCATCTTCAGGTTGTAATAGGTCAGCGTAAAGTCAGCTTTAATGGAGTACTTAGTTTGCAGATCTTCCTTTGTGATCACATTCGAGGTGTTGTACACATCAGTAGACGAGAAGATCAGAGCTTCGGTATTATCTCCAACCTTTTCCGTCCATTTCTCCACCCGATACCCAACATTCGGCATCGCCGTGGCTGTCAGCGTAACACCCTTGGGAACGTCCAGGGTCTGGCCATTTTCGCCCACATCATAGGTGTTACCCTTGTTGTCCGTATACTGCAGCTTTACCTTACCGTTGCTGTCGGTGGTCGCGTTGGTCACCTGGACCACATCGCCTTTGACCTCATACTTCTGGTCATTGTCGCAAATGATTAGATACTTCTTGTCAATCGTTGTGTCACCCTTATATGTCACTACGATTGGGTAGATACCAGCCTTTGCGCCATCGGCTAGCCCGATACAACTAGTATCAATCGCATCTCTAATAGCAGTTTTATCCGCTTCCGGAATATTCGGCAAATCATATGTAATGCTCTTGTTGGCGTTCACCTTCGGCACGATCTTCACCGTCTTCCGATTCACGGTAATGACCTTAGTCGACGTAATAACATTGTTCGCCTTACCAGACTCACCCTCAGCTTGTCCAGCCGCACTCGGATCAGTATAGCTCGCCGTAATGGTATAAGTGCCAGCTTGCTTCGGGGTGAACGTACCAGAAGAGGAGAGTTCGTTTTGGTTTGTAACATCCGTGCCGTCCCGCATCACAGTATAGGTAACATTGTTGCTGACATCCGTTGTCGAAACATTCGTAGTCCCGGACGCACTTCCGCCCTCAAACAACGTTGCCTTCAGCGTCTGGCTCTCCCCATACGTCATGTTCCCGCCGCTCACCACCAGCTTCTTCTCGCCGGGGGTGACCACGTTGATGGTAATGATCTGAGACTGCGATTCCTTAAATATATCACTGCCGCTGTAAATCGCCGTCACAGTGTATACGCCGGAAGTAGTAGGATTCCAGGAAATTTCTGCCTTTCCATCTTTAATTTCTACATCCTTCGTAAAGCCACCGTCGCCGGTCGTGTTGACGACCTTGAAGGTGACGCTTCCGGTAGGAATCTTGTGATTCCCTGTGGTGGCATCTGCTACGTTCACTGTAAGTTTAACAGTATCGCCAGCTTGCTTTTTCTGGACTGTGGTTGTCGCTGGGTCTGTGCTTTTCTCGGTACAAACCGTAAGGCTAGAAATGTCAATCAATGTGTTATCATCAATTTTCAGCTTCTTTACTTTTTCCACATCTGCAACGTACTGCTTTAGCTGGCCACCTTCCGTGACTTCCACAAACCAAAATTCTTCGGGATCGGTTGTATCGTCGTTAAAATAATGGTAAAGGTCTACCTTCTGTCTATCTAATGTGAGGTTATAGACTTCTGTTGGTACGTATTCGACTGATGATGTGACGTCACCTGTTCCAGCTGCAACAGTATATTTCTTACCTGCGGGTACAGTACCGCTAGTCCCTCGCGTAATATTATAGCTTTCGTCTCCAAATGTAAGAACTTCCTGCTCTACCTGTGTAATTTCTGTTGCATCATTAGAGCTTGGATAGTAGTGGTACACCTCTTCTCCAGCACTACCTGTAGTTGCTACGTATACATATTGGGTCTGATTTCCAGATTGGTAAGAATATTTCGTGCGTCCATCTACAACCTCTGGCACATCTGCGTAAATGAGATTGCCCTTCTCGTCCCTTACCTCCTCTTCTTTTGTGATAAAGTACGTTGACTTTACCGTATCATTAGGAGTAGAAGCCCAAGCCGTCAGGCTTGCGGCGCGGTCAATTTTCAGAGTGACCTCTGTACTGTACAAGTATAGGCTGGCAGACCTGTACACACGGCAGCGGTATCGGTCTCCGTTGTTTTGCTCGTTTACCGTAGCATGGTAAGTTGAGTTTTCACCGTCGCTCAAAGGCTTCCATTCTTTTTCTTGTTTGTCATAAACTTGCCATTGGTAATGCAGGTCCTTCAAATTGTTATTTGTGTCGCGGCACTCTGCTTCTACTGAGAAGCTCACTGTTCCGCCTGCATATGTCGTTGCATCCTCTTGCCGAGGTTGTTTTGTGATCTTAAAACCACCCTGTGCTTCCAGGGTGCTGGCATTGACTTGGGTAGATGTAATACTCTGCTCACCGCTTTGGGTAATCGTCTGAGCAACATAGATATAGTTCGTATTGCTGCTCAGACCTTCATCCGTCCACGATGTTGCAGTACCCGCCAATTTTTCCATGGGGAACAGATCTAGTTTACCATTATTGCTCCTCTCCACCTGATAGATCTTATACGCCCCTGCCCCGGTCACGGGGTCCCAGGTGAGGGTCACGCTGTTGGAGGTGACGGACTCCACCCGCAGGTTTTTCGGGGGGCTTGGCTTGGCCTTGGTGTCCTTTTGCTGGTACTCCAGGACCAGGACGTCGTTGTTGTTCAGCTTGGCCTTCCGCCAGCCGAACTGCCAGGAGAGGGTGTAGCCGTCCGCATCACTGGGCAGGTTGTCCACGGTGGCGGAGTAGGATTTGCTGGTCGATGTGCTGATGCCGCCGCCCGCGTTGGCGCCGAACCCGGCCAGCACGCCCACGGTCAGGCCGCCTGCGCCTGCGCCGACCTTGGCCTCGAACTCATACTCGTACTCAAAGCTGTGCTCCTCCTCCGTGGTAGCGGTCTGGGTCACAGAGATATTACTGCCCTGCGCCTTCGTCACCGTTTGCAGGGTGCCGATCTTGTTGAACCCTTCTCTTTTGTCCACAACGTCATACGTCGTCGGGTCGCCCGGCGTGCTGTTGAGGATGTTGCCCCGGATCGGCTGGAGCCCTTCCGTCACATTGGCAATGTCGTCGTAGTCGTCCACAGAGAGCATGACCGTTCTCGGCGTCATGGGCACCGACACCGTGCAGGGCTGCCAGCTGCCTTGGACTGGCATCCCCTTATGGATGCCAAGCTCCTTTTCTGCTTTCGCTCTTTCTTTATTTTTATCCGCTGTTGCCCATGCAGTTTTTCCAAGTTTTCCTTCTAAGTAATTATCTAAGTATTTATTATATTCAGTTTCATCATTTGGCAACGTATACCCCGGCACCCAAGTCTCATACTGATACTCCATGTAGGGCACCGCATACACGACGGCGTAGTCATCCCCGGCGCTGCCGCTGTAATTGACTTCCGTCTCCACCGTCTGGTTGTGTTCATAGCCGTAGTTAAACGAGTGCTTCGTCTGGGCCTCCGCCTGGATCGAGGCGATCTTCACGCCGAAGACGGAGAAGTCCTGCTCAAACGACACATAGGTCCCGACGGACAAGCTGGTGCCCGCCGTCGCGCTGGAGCCGGAACCCTTGCCCTTGCCGTAGCCCGTCTGGCCCTGGTTGATATAGCCTCTCGTGTCCTCCAGGTCCTGGAAATACGGCGCCGACTGCAAAATCGTCAGCACCTCCGGCTTCGTCCAGGTGACTTCCTGCCCCTTGTACCGCATCAGCGTACTGTCGTCATCACAGTCCACCGCCGCCAGGGAGAGGTACAAGCTGGCTCTGCGCTTGTTCTGATCCCGGTTATAGGAGCTTTCAAAGTTCATCACCTGCTCCTGGCCGTACCAGTAGTCACTATCGCTATTGCCAGGATTTTTCTTATTGATGTACCCAATATCATACCAATACCGGTCAGAATCATCGTGCTTCATGCCAAAAGCATACACGATCTGCTCCTGACCATTCCGGTTTCCATTAAAGTTACCCGCCACAACGTTGACCACAAAGATCTCTTCCTTGTTGGCCTTTTTGCCGTCGTCTTTCTTATATTCACGGTTGGTAGAAATTCTAGTCAGATACTTCAAACTGTTGTCACTGTTTACCGTGTACAGGCAGCCGCCCAAAAACACCTGTTCCGCATACCCAACACCCTGTGTCGCCGCACAAGTCAGAGACACCGGGGGAATCAGCTGCTCCTTGTTATCTACCACACGACGCAGCAAATCAATTTCCTGATTAGTCGTCTTCCATCCGCTGTTTTCAAAGTTACTGCCCTTTACAACCATGTAATAGATAGGGTCATTGCTTCCATTCTTACACGTCTTATCCGCCCCATTGTCTGACTGGTATCCGGCAATGATCAGTTCATCCTGATAGTCTCCATCAATGTCACCCGTTGCAACATTGGCGTATCGAACTAGTTTGTCTCCACTTTTTAAGTCAGTTGACCATTTTGGATCTAATTTGCTCCCAGACAGAGCATAGATACCGACCTTTCCACTGCCCACGTTGGAGCTACCATAGGGCAAACTCTCTGCAATGACCAGTTCGTCTTTGTCATCCGCGTTAATATCACCAAATGCCAGTGTTACCACTGCTGTACCAAGTTTTTTATATTTATCTTCGTTTGCTTTATTGTTGTTTGGAGTTACCGTCTCCCTAACTTTTTTCAAAGAATTTTCTTTATAGTTATATAGATATACTGCATTTGATACATATACAGCAATTTCGTCGTAACCATCGCCATCCATGTCACCAGCAGCAATATCGTACATCGCGTCGTATTCCCAGTTCCAGATAACCGTGCTTTTATTTCCGGCAAATGAGTCTGTCACTACTTTTACGCCGCGAACATATCTCTTATTTCCACCTTCTACTTGATAGATATATAGCCAAACATTGTTATCAGTATCCAGAACCATCTCTGCAACATAGTTATCCTTACCTGTGTTGGGAGAGAATGCCTCAGACTTGCTGTACTGATAGACTATGTGCTTGTTGGCAGAGTTAATATACTCGCCTAATGCATCGTGTTCATCAGCTGTCTTATTCGTTGCAAAGAGAGCGCCTTTCGACTGATTGCCACTCTCAAAATTCACTGTTCGCTGGTTGGGCCGCCAGTAGCCCATAGCACCATAGAAATTATTTTTGCTCGTCCAGTCATTGTTAATTTGGCCGTTGTCCCTATATTCCATCGGAATATTATCCAGAATACTCCACCCATAATGGATACTGCCGTTGAAGTTCACGTACAGCTCATTGATGACGTTGGTGGCAACGGTGTTGCCCTCCACTGCGTCACCGTAGGGCTGTTTCCCCTGGTCCAAGCCTTCATCACTTGGTTTAATGCTCCGGCTCAGGCCCAACGCGCTGTACGTGTTGGCCGAGAGCTTGCTTTCGGTTTGGGTGGCTGTGTTGCTCTTTTCCCCTGTGGCCGACGCCCAGACGGGTAGGGTCTGGGGGGCTAGGGTGAGGAGCATGGTGAGGGCCAGCAGCCAGCTCAACGCTCGTTTCTTCATTCCGTTTCCTCCTCTTTTTTCGTTCCGCTTTGTGTTGGGAATATAGTGATCCCATACTATCTGCCCTCCATTTTACAAAGAAATGGGAAGAGCCCCAGAAAGGTACCAAAATTGTTACCTTTCTGGGGCTCTGTCTCGTGATTTCTTCCGTTTTATGTGTCGTTCTCAGTTTGGCTCTCGTTTGACGAGGCACCGCTTTTTATAAAACGCAATGCCGTAGCACAGGATCTCGTCATATTCATCCCGGAAATCTTCCGCATACTGCCGCGCTTCGATCTGGCGCAGTGCCGCGTCACACGCCGCAAGCAGGTCCTCCGGAGACTTGGCTACCTTCGCCTCAAAAATCACAACGCGGGAATTTTCTTCATCGTAAACTACAATGTCGCTTCTCCCCTCGCCGTGCTCCCGGTTTGATTCTACGGAATAGTGGAAGCTGGCCAGCATGTTCATGCCCAGTGTTTTGCCGAAGCGCCGGGGGGCGGGTGATGAGCATCACTTGGACTCCAGAAGTGTTCAATATTTCCCCGATCAGGCCGGTTTTATCGATGTAACAGCATCCGCTCTTTCGGATCTTTTCGCAAGGATAAAGCAGCAGCGCATCCCCCGGCGAAAGCCGGTCGGGATGCGCTGTTGCTTTATGATGAAGTTGGGATTGAGGGTCAGTTTTCCTTGCTTTGCTCGATCTGCGGCGGCTCTGCCTTGCCTTGGTCGGCTTTCAGCCACTTGAACAGGCCCACCAGCATCCCCAGGATCACAAACAGGAACGGGATCGACAGGACGATGCACAGGGTCTTGATGGCGGAGAAGGGAGCGCCGGTGAAGAGGAACGCCATGGGGATCAGCACCAGCACCACGCACATGATGAGGCGGAAAGCCGTGTTGGGGTTGCCGTTGCTGTCCAGGGACTTGGACCCCGCCACGGCGATGGCGAAGGACGCCGAGTCCAGGGACGTCGCCAAAAATCCGATGGTCACGACGGCAAAGACAACGGGCAGGACCACCTTGCCCAGGGGGAGCGTTTCAAAGAGGGTCATCAGGCCCGCCTGCATGTCCTCTGCTTTAGACAGCTCGAACTGGCCCGTCAGCTCGGCGTGGAGGCCGAAGCTGCCGTTGATGCCGAACATGATCCAGGTGCCTACGCTGATGCCGCCCAGGCAGCTCAGGACGACGGCCTTGATGGTCCGGCCCTTGGAGATCTTGGCAATGAAGATGCCCATGAGGGCGGCGTAGTTAAAGGCCAGGGTGAAGAGGAAGATGGTGTTGGCCTCCGGGAAGCCGCTGTTGCCGATGGGGTCGGTGAAGAGGCTCATGTCGATGTAGTTCGAGAGCATCTTGCCGCAGCTGTAGGTGAAGTTCTTCAGGATGAACCCGGTGGGGCCAAAGATGAAGATGAAGGCCATGAGGCCGATGGCCAGATACATAGTCAGATCACTCAGCCGCTTCATGCCCTTTTTCACGCCCACAAAAGAAGTCAGGGTAAACACCGCGCCCACGATGAGCAAAACGATGAGGTTCACGGCAAAGCTGGCGTCCACACCGAAGACCTTGGAGATGGCCGCCGTGATGATCGGCACACCCACGCCCATGGACACAACGCCCACGCCGCCGATGATGCTCAGGATGGTCAGGGCGTCGATGATCTTACCCAGGGGCTTCTTATACTTGTAGTTCCCCATCATCTCGCCGCAGATGGCGCTGACCCGCAGGTGCGGGACTTTTTTCACATAGAAGCCGTAGGCCATGCACACGCCCAGCAGGACGAACACGACCTGCACGGCAAAGCCCCAGTGGAAAAACGCATAGGGCAGGGCATATTCTGCGGCCTCGCGGGAGTAAGGCTCCAGGCCGAAGGACGGCTCGGCCAGGTAGAAGGACCACTCCACGAAGGAGTAGTAGACGGCCGTAGCCGCCAGGGCTGCGCACATCATCATGGCGATGTAGCTGAACAGGGAGTATTCCGGTTTGCCGTCGCCCAGCTTGATCTTGCCGTACTTGCCAAAGGCCAGATACAGGCAGACGAACAGGCCGATGAAGACGAACCAGAGGATGGGAACGCCGAAGATCGCCGTGGCGTAATCGAAGATCACGTTGACCGCATTGATCGTTGCGTCCGGCTTCACGATCACCAGGGCTACGAAGGCCACGATGAGGGCCACGCAGGTGATGGAGATCGGTTTATCGATCACTGATTTTTTCATAAATTCTCTTTTCTCTCATCGCGTGGATGAAGTATTTTTTATTGAAGTGCACGCTCGATGCGGTCAAACGCCTCTTTCAGGGTTTCTACGTTGCAGGTGCAGGCAATGCGGATGTAGCCCTCGCCGCAGGCACCGAAGGCGTTGCCGGGCAGGGTCAGGACGTGGGCCTTCCGCAGGATCATGTCGGCGGCGTCCACGCTGTTCAGGCCCGTGCCCTTGATATTCACGAACAGGTAGAAGGAGCCCTTGGGGGGATAGAGCACGCTGAGCTTGGGAATGGCGTTGATGCGCTCGGCGGCGTAGAACATTCTTTTCCGGTACTCCTCGATCATCGGGGGCTGGATCTCTTTCCGGTAGCGCAGGGCATAGATGCCGGCCCGCTGGGAGATGGAGGGGGCGGTGAAGACCACGTTTTCGTTGACCTGCTGAACGATCCGGATGATATAGTCGGGGGCGATGATATTGCCCACGCGCCAGCCGGTCATGGTGAAGTTCTTGGAGAAGGAGTTCAGGATGATGGTCCGCTCCTTCATGCCGGGCAGGGAGGCAAAGGGCACGAAGGGGCTCTGATAGCTAAACGCCGTGTAGATGTCATCGGCCACCACGATGAGGTCATACTTCTCGGCGATGGCAGCGATCTTCTGCATGGTCTCCACAGACAGGCAGTTGCCGGTGGGGTTGCTGGGCGAGTTGATGAGCAAGGCCTTGGTCCGCTCGGTGATGAGGCTCTCCAGGCGGTCCACGTCGATCTGGAAGTCCTCCTCCTCATAGGTGGGCAGCTCCACGGGGATGCCGCGGGCCAGCTCGATCTGCTGGGGGTAGGGGGTGAAGTACGGGGCCTGGACGATCACCTCGTCACCGTCGTCCAGAATGGACTCCATGACCAGGTACATGCCCTCGCAGGCGGAGGTGCAGACGAAGATCTCCTCGTCGGCCACGTCCATGTTGTACTCTTCCTTGTAGAACTTGCTGATCTCCTGGCGCAGCTCCGGGTCGCCGCGGAATTCCGTATACTTGGTGTGCCCGGCCTTTGCGTCGGCAAAAGCCTTGTCGATGATCCGCTCGTGGGTGATGAGGTCCGGGTCGCCCAGGCTGAGGTTGATGACATCGTCAAAGGACTTGGCCAGCACGTCGGACTGGCCCATGGCCGTGCTCTGGTCCTTCCAGTAGCGCTTGGCAATAAACTTATGCTTCATGGTCTCTCCTTCCCGGGCAGCTCAGCGAACGGCGCCGCTGTCCTTCATGGCTTGGATCTCTTCGGGAGAATACCCCATCGAGGTCAAAATTTCTTCCGTGTCCGCCCCGATGGTCCCGGTGGGCTGGTACTCCTTCCGGTCGTAGTCGCTGAACCAGATGGGCGGGTTGGGCATCATGACGGTGGTGTGGTCGGCGTCGGGATATTCGACGGGGACCATGTAGCCGTTCTCGATGGCCTGGGGATCGCTGCTGACCTCATGGGACTTCATCATCACCTCGCAGGCGACATTATTGGCGCTGAAGTGCTCGGCATGAACGACCACCCCCAGGCGGGCTTTTTGCGCTTCTTCAAAGATAGGCTGACCAATATTGGTTTCCCGATCCAAAATCACCAAATCTTCTTTGGTCAATTGAAGGGTCTGCATGAAGTAGCGGATCAATTCTTGGCGACCAACCAGATAACGATCTGGGAAACGGTAGACTTCGCGGCCATCTGCCATCTGCATGCTGTAGGCAACCGTCCCGTCCTCATTGTAAAAACGGCGCTCAATCAAGTTGGCTTGATTGTTTTTGGGAATGAAGTACTCGGTACAATAGCGGGTATAGGAGAAGTAATCCTTTCTCACTAAAATCCCTCTAGACACGT
>OLPZ01001754.1_pt1 | contig 13626 bp, 10 predicted proteins | sample 1672711 | NCBI WGS metagenome assembly OLPZ01 (sample SAMEA3136716, study PRJEB25190) | human gut metagenome
AGCCAGTTGGAATTGCCGTCTTGGAAATGGAACGGCATCCATGTTTGATCGGGATTTGTCTTGCTCGACACGCGCGCCGTAGTTTCGATTTCACCACGGCGGCTCGACACGCGCACGCGATCGCCATCGGCTACGCCGAGCTGTTCAGCGTCGACCGAGTTCAGCTCAATGAACGATTCTCCCGCAATTTCATTGAGGCCTTCCGTACGACCCGTCATGGCGCAAGCATTGTACTGAGCGAGCACGCGACCGGTCATAAGCATGAGCGGGTATTCCGCATTGGGAAGCTCTGCCGACGGACGATACTGAGCGAGCGAATAGCCGCCTTTGCCGCGAGAGAACTGTCCCACATGCATGATGGCTGTGCCAGGATGGTCCTCCGACGGGCATGGCCACTGGATACCGCGACCTGCAACCTGAGCGCCATCGAGGCGCGCATGACTTATGCCAGCGTACGACGGCGTGAGGCTTGCGATTTCCTCCATAATCTGAGAGGCAGAAAGCGAGGGCTGGTCATAGCCCATGCGACGCATGATTTCGGCAAACACCTCGGTGTCGAGACGCGGCCCATCGGGACCCTTCACGGCCTTACGCACGCGCTGCACGCGGCGCTCGGTATTGGTGAAGGTTCCTTCCTTTTCCGCATAGCTGCGACCAGGCAAAATAACATCGGCATACTTCGCGGTTTCGGTCATGAACAGTTCTTCAACAACCAAGAAATCAAGCGACTCGAGGGCATGAATCACGTGATGCGTATCGGGGTCGGTGCGAACGGGGTCTTCGCCGAAGAGGAACAGGGCCTTGATACGTCCATCAATCATCGCGGGGAAGCACTCCGTTGCCATAAGCCCCGGCGTGCGATTCATTTTCACGCCCCACGCCGTCTCGAACTTCGCAAGCGCATCGGGATTAGCAACCTTCTGATAGCCCGTGAAATCGGCCGGTCCGGCACCCATGTCGCACGCGCCCTGAACGTTGTTCTGGCCGCGCAGAGGGTTGACACCACAACCGGGTTTACCGAATTTGCCGCAGACCATGGCCATGTTGGACATGGACATAACGCCTTCAGTGCCCGTGGAATGCTCCGCCACGCCCAGGCAATAAATGATGGGCGCACGATCGGCCTTCGCATACATCGTTGCGGCCTGAACAAGATCATCCGCATCGATACCGCAAATCTCCGCCACCTTTTCGGGCGTAAACTCTGGGTAGAGCTTCGCCACCTCGGCGAACGGCAGATGTTTTCCCTTTACATCATGCAGCCACTTGTCCAGTTTTGCCACTACGCCAGGCGTCACGCCTTCCCCCGCGTGCAGCACCAGTGCCAGCGGGTAGCGGGCCAGGTAGGGCAGGGTGGGGTCACTCTCGCTCACGGCCAGGTGCAAGACCGGCTTTCCGGTGGCAAAATAGCCGAACAGCTTGCTCGGCATCTGGTTGTCGTAGGCGTTGCCCAGGCTCACCAGAACATCCGCGCTGTTTTCCAGTGCGTCGGCGTCGGCGGGCGAGAGCATCCCCGGGCGCACAAATCTTGCGCCCATTTTGTCCGCCAGCTGGGCGGCATCGGCGGCGAACCGCTCCCAGCCGCCGCCTGCCATCGTCAGGGTCACGTCTGTGCCGGGCAGGGCGCTGAACAATGCCGCCGCAAAGTGCGGCTCCCGCAGTTCCGGGTACAAGCTGCCGCAGAAAACGCACCGCATATCGTCGTGTTCTTCCGCGCGGCACTCCCGCGGCAGCAGCGTCGGGAAGCCTAACACATGGGTCTTTTCGCACCAGTTCGCCAGCGGGGCATCGTCGGCATAGTCGGGCACGGCCTGCGGCGTGATGAAGGTCCCATCCAGCGCGTCCAGCAGCCGACCCTCCCTTGCAAAGCCGCCCGGGGCCGTGTAGTCCCGGTTGCTGGCGTAGGGGTCTAGCTGCCACAGGTACTTTTTACCGCCGATGGACGCCTCCTCCAGCGCAAAGGCCGCGCGGTAGGGCGCACAGACAGCACAGACGGCGTCATAGTGAAATTCCGCGTCCAGCCGCTCGATTTCCCGCTGCGTATCCACGGTGCGGCGGGGTCTTTTCAGCACCAGCTGGCGGAACGCTGCCGCCACAGCCGTGGGGTGGGCGGCCAGCCGGGCCAGCCGCAGCGGTACAGGCGTGCCGCCTCTGCGGCCGTTTTCCAGCGCCTCATTCATCAGGCGCTCGTCGGCAAAGGCCAGCAGATGCTGCACGACCCCTCCCGGCGGGGCAGGCGGGGTATGCAGGCCGTCCCACAAGGTCAAAATATGTACGGAGTGGTCTCGGGCAACCAGCTGTTCCGCCAGTCGGAACCCCATCAGGGCGTTGGCGCTGGCGGCGTTCTCCACCCGGTCCAGTACGAATAAAATGCGCATTTATTGTCGGTCCTTCAAGAAATTTTTGCACGCCCACCGCCACAAACGCGGCGCGTGCAGCGTCAAAAATGCCGCAAGCTGTATGCTGCGCGGCAGCTGCGGGTTGCGGCCCAGCTGGGGGTCTTTTTCCCCGGCTGCAATCGCCACCTTTAGCTCACACAGCTGGGTACGGTAATCGTCGGCGTTGGCACGGCGTAAAATCATGCTGGCCAGGTAGACGAGCTTTTCATAATAAAAGGCGTTCACGCTCTCGCGCAGGGCGTCGGGGGCGGTTGCGCGTATCTCAGCAGCGGCGCGGCGCTGGTCGTCGATGCTCTGCGGCGGCAGGGCGCGGTGGCTGGCGCTGGCCGCGTGCTGACGGTAGTGATAACCTGCAAAATGGCAGAACGCACACCCCGGAGCAGCTAAAAATGCACGCCAGTTCGCCAATAGATCCTCGTTATAGGCCAACCCGTTGTCGAGCATCTCCTCGGTCAGCAGGTCGGCGGAGAACAGCTTGTTCCACAGGCCGTAATCCACGGCGTGGTCATGCAGCAGCGCGTCCAGATGGGCGGGGCTTCGCAGGATCTTGCTGTTGCAGGGCGCGGGCGCGTCGGCGGGCACGGTGTCGGTAAAGGTATCGTACCGGCAGCAGGCCAGCGGCAGCCCGCTGTTCGTCACCGCCGCATACAGCGTGTCCAGAAACTCAGGGTGGTACAAATCGTCCGCGTCGCAGAACGCAAACCATTTGGCCCCCAGCGCCCGCCCCTCGCGCACACCCGCCGTGCGGGCCGCGCAGACACCGCTGTTGGTCTGGTGCAGCGCCATAAAGCGCTGGTCGCCCGCCGCGATGGCATCGCAGAGCGCGGGGGAATCGTCGGTGGAGCCGTCTTCCACCAGAATGCACCGGAAGCCGTCAAATTTCTGGGCAGCAATCGCGTCGGTGCAGGCGGTCAGGAACGCCGCCGCATTATGTACAGGTACGATGACTGCGATCTCACAGGGCTTCATGGCGTCACCTCGGCATAACGGCGCAGGTAAAAGGTTTGCAGGACCTCGGCGCTCGTGTGGATGTCATATCCGGCCTTAATGGCCTTCTCCCGCGCCTGCGGGTCGCGGCGGAAGGAGGCCGCCGCAATTGTGTTTGCCCACGCGGCGGTGTCGTTCAGCGGCAGGAATTTTACCCTGTCGGTGAACGCCGCGCCGCGGTCCACCGTGTCGGCCACAAAGCAGGGCAGACCCGCGGTCTGCGCCTCCACCAGCACGACGGGCAGACCCTCGAAAAGGCTGGGCAGCAAAAAGGCATCCATCGCGTCGTAAAAGCTCTGGATGTTGCTGCGCACGCCCGCAAAGATCACACTGTCGCCAAGGCCGAGCTCGCCGGCCAGCGTCTGCATTTTCTCCACGTAGGCGGGGTCTCCGCCGCCCAGCAGCACCAGCCGTGCTTTGGGCAGGCGGGTGCGCACGGCGGCAAAAATTTTGAGAAGTCCCGGGTGGTTCTTCTGGTCGGAGAACCGCCCCACATGGCCGAACAGGATTTCCTGATCGGTCACACCCAGCTCACCGCGCAAAAGCGCACGGCGCTGCGGGTCGCGGGCGGCAAACCGCGCCGTGTCGATGCCGTTGGGCACGACGGTAAACGGATGCTTGCCAAAAAGCATCTGCCCGGCCTTCTCACTGCACGCAAAGCGGTCCGTCAGGCCGATGTTGAAAAAGCTGCTCATAAAATGATCGAGCCGCCCCACAAAATTGCGTTCATACGCGGTATTGTGGCTGTGGCCGCACCGCACGGGGATACCCGCGCACCGCGCTGCGGGGTTGTAGAACATGCCAAACCCGCTGTAATGGCCGTGAATGATGCGCCACTCGGGGTGGGCGGCAAACAGCGCCCGCAATTCACGCAGGTAGCGGGGCAGGTTGTTGTCCTGCCGGACGGTCAGCTTGAAGATGCGCCCGCCCAGCGCACGGATTTCATCGTCAAAAAAGCACGGCTTGTCGTAATGATAGAGAAAATCGAACTGGACCTTCTCCCGGTCGATCGTGCGGTAGACGTTCATGACAAAAGTCTCCATGCCGCCGGCGTCCATGGCGGGCATGACCTGTAAAACACGGATGGGCGGCATCAGCGTTCAGCCTCCAATGCGGTCATCTTTTGCAGCTTCCCGGCAGTTTTGACCGGAATTTCGTCTTTATCCTTTGCATCCTTTTTGCCGTCGCAGGAGAGCGCCCGCAGGTCACAGGTGCGGGCGCCGTCGAAGTGGTATTTATCAGCTTTCATGGGCAATGCCTCCCTGAAATTATACTTATTTATAAGTATACCCGTTTTTGCGCATTTGTGCAACAGCAGGGCAAGAAAAAGCTCCCCTTGCAAAAGGGGAGCGAAATTCTTGGCCACCTCCCTCGCAGAGGGAGGTAAGAGTTATTTCTTCGGCTTCTTTTCCGCGTCGGCGCATTTGCTGTGGCAGCTGGCACAGTTGCCGCCGCAGCCGCCCTGCCAGCCACCGTTCTGGCAGATGAACAGGATCGCCAGCGCCAGCAGCACAAAAATAATCACAACAATGATAACACTTGCCATATCGTATACTACCTCATACGTATCTGTAGGGGTGCTTTCCGGCGCGGTTCACACCAGGCCGAACACCGTTCCCACACAGTGTACCACAAATGCCACGATCCATGCAATACCGCATTGCATCAAAACGACGCCTGCTGCGGCACGGGCACCGCCCAGCTCACGCTTGACGGCAGCAATCGCGGCCACGCAGGGCGTGTACAGCAGGGTAAACACCAGAAACACGATGGCCGTGAACGGGGTAAACAGCGTGGTCAGTGCGGCGGTGTCCCCGCCCAGAAGGACCGTCAGCGTAGAGACAACGCTCTCCTTGGCCGTAAAGCCGGTGATCAGCGCGGTGGAAACGCGCCAGTCGCCAAAGCCCAGTGGCCTGAACAGGGGAGCAATAAAACTGCCGATGGCCGCCAGCAGGCTCTTGTCCGCCGAAGCGGCCACGTTCAGGCGCATGTCAAAGGTCTGCAGGAACCAGATCAGCACCGTTGCCACAAAGATAATGGTGAAGGCCTTCTGCAAAAAGTCGCGGGCTTTCTCCCAAATCAGCTGGCAGACACTGCGCGCCGAGGGAAAACGGTAGTTGGGCAGCTCCATGACGAAGGGGACAGGCTCGCCCTTGTACTTGGTGAATTTCAGCAGGATCGCGTACAGGATGCCGCACAGGATGCCCGTGATGTACAACCCGATCATCACGACGGCACGCCACTGCCGGGGGAAGAACGCCGTCGTGAACAGGGCGTAGATCGGCAGCTTGGCCGAGCAGCTCATGAACGGGGTGAGCAGGATCGTCATTTTGCGGTCACGGTCACTGGACAACGTGCGGGTGGCCATGATAGCGGGCACCGAGCAGCCGAAGCCGATGAGCATGGGCACAAAGCTGCGGCCCGAAAGTCCGATGCGGCGCAGCAGCTGATCCATGACGAAGGCCACACGCGCCATATAGCCGGTGTCCTCCAGAATCGACAGGAAGAAGAACAGCGTGACGATGGTCGGCAGGAAGCTCAGCACGCTGCCCACGCCCGCAAAGATGCCGTCAATAACAAGGCTGTGCACAACGGGGTTGATGCCGTAGACCGTCAGTGCGTGATCGGTTAGGTTGGTGAGCGCGTCAATACCCAGTGTCAGCAGGTCGGACAGGCCTGCGCCGATGACGCCGAACGTCAGCCAGAATACCAGCGCCATAATGCCGATAAAGCAGGGCAGGGCGGTGTATTTGCCGGTCAGGATGCGGTCAATGGCCACACTGCGCTTGTGCTCGCGGCTTTCGCCGGGCCGCACAACGGTTTTGTCGCAGAGACGTTCAATAAAGTTGAACCGCATATCCGCCAGCGCTGCCTCGCGGTCCAGACCCGTCTCACTTTCCAGCTCGGCAATCGTGTGACCGAGCAGCTCGGTCTCGTTCGAATCGAGGTCCAGCGCGGATTCGATCAGCGTATCGCCCTCGACCAGCTTTGTTGCGGCAAAACGCAGCGGCAGCCCGGTGCGGGCAGCGTGATCCTCGATCAGATGGCTAACGGCGTGTACACAGCGGTGCACCGCACCGCCCGCGCCGTCCCCGGCGTCGCAGAAGTCAATGCGGCCCGGCGTCTCGCGGTGGCGGGCCACGTGCAGGGCGTGCTCGACCAGCTCGTCGATGCCCTCATTCTTGGCGGCGGAGATCGGCACAACCGGCACGCCGAGCAGCTCCTCCAGCTCGTTGACCATGATGGTGCCGCCGTTGGCGCGGACCTCATCCATCATGTTCAGCGCCAGAACCAGCGGAATGTTCAGCTCCATGAGCTGCATCGTTAAGTACAGATTGCGCTCGATGTTGGACGCATCCACAATGTTGATGATGCCGTCCGGGTGCGTGTTGAGCAGAAAATCGCGGGTGACGATCTCCTCACTGGAATAGGGGGACAGGCTGTAGATGCCCGGCAGGTCGGTGACGGTAGCCTCGGCATGACCGCGGATGACGCCGTCCTTGCGGTCCACCGTCACACCCGGGAAGTTGCCGACGTGCTGGTTGGAACCGGTCAGCTGGTTAAAAAGCGTCGTCTTGCCGCAGTTCTGGTTGCCGGCCAGCGCGAACCGGAGCGGCTGGCCTTTGGGAATTTCGGCCCCGCTCTTGCGGTCATGGTAGCTGGGGGCCTTGCGCAGCTCGCCCACGCCGGGGTGGGGCACCGCGGTGTGGCGCTCCTCACTGCGGGCGGCGCGGTCCGTCTCGTGGACGTTCTCCACTTCGATTTTCGCCGCGTCGTCCAGCCGCAGCGTCAGCTCATAGCCGCGCAGCTCGACCTCGATGGGGTCGCCCATCGGCGCGACCTTGCGCAGGGTGACCTCGGTGCCGGGGGTCAGGCCCATGTCCAGCAGGTGGTGGCGCAGCTCGCCCTGGCCGCCGATGGTACGCAGTACAGCATCCTGCCCGATTTTCAAATCCGCCAGTGTCATATTTACAATCCTCTTTCACTTTGAAAGTTTGACTCGTCTAACTTTTTGCAGCTATAGTGTAGCACAACATCGGTGGAGATGCAAGGGCGTATTGCCCGCCCGCGGCGGTTGTGGTATACTTTTTTGCTAAAAGGAGAGGATGGTTATGAAGCTGACAGTACGCAGGGCCGCGGCGGCGGACCTGCCGACGCTTTTGCAGATTTTTGACAACGCGCGGGCGTTCATGCGCACCCATGGCAACCCGCACCAGTGGCCGGACAGCTACCCCGGCGCGGCGCGCCTGGCCGCCGAGATCGAGCGCGGCGTCTGCTATGTGGTGATGGGGGAGGGGGCCATACAGGCCGTGTTCTGCCTGATCCCCGGCGACGAGCCGACCTATCGCATCATGGAGGACGGTGCCTGGCCAGAGGACCTGCCCTACGCAACGATCCACCGGATGGCGTCGGCAGGGCAGGTGCGCGGCATCGGGCAGTTCTGTATTGACTGGTGCCTGCGGCAGGGCCTGCCTGTGCGTGCCGACACCCACGCCGATAACGTCTACATGCAGCGCGCGCTGGAAAAGAGCGGGTTTGTGAGGTGCGGGAGGATCTACACTGAGGATGGCTCGCCGCGGTGGGCGTATTACCATAAGGCCGCAACCCAAAAGGCTTCTCCCGCGGGGGATGCTGTCCGCGCAGCGGACTGATGAGGGGCAGCCTTCCGTTGCAACCCATAACCGGGCCGCAGCCGGAAGGCTGCCCCTCATCCGCCCTCGGTCAGAGCCTCGGGCACCTTCCCCCAAGGGGGAAGGCTTTCTTATTTTTGTTTACCTTTACCGTCCAAACACCGACCCTAAGCTGCTGAACCAGTTCGAGATGTTCTGTACCTGGGTCTGTAGGCTGTTGACGGTGTCCATCAGGGCGGGCAACTCGGTCAGGACCTTGTTCAGGGCGTCAACATCGACCTTTTTCAGCTGTGCGGTGATTTCCGGCAGATCCTGCATCATGCTGTCCAGCTGGGCCTGATCCAGTGTGTCCAGACTGGTCTGGACGGTGTCGGCCAGATCGTTCACGCGGTTGCAGGCGTCCATAACGTTGACGTAGGCCTCGTTCATCCGCCAGCTGAAGAACGCCAGTGCCGCCAGAATGATCACGCAGAGTACGACGCTCAGCACCATGCGCTTGCGCTGGTTGGCAATGATGCCGCGGTTCTGCTGATCCTGTAATTCCAGCTGGGCCTCAATGCGGTTGAGCTGCGCCTTCAGGTCGGCGGCATCCAGCCTGCCGTCGCGGTTTTCATCGTTGGCGCGGTTCAGCTCCGCAACGCGGTTTTTCAGCTGGTCGTCCATTTGTGTGTTCAGATTTTCCATAGCGTACTCCCTTTGGGTAGGTTTGTAGGGGCCGGACATGTCTGGCCCTGACGTGTACGGTAAACGGGCACTTGCGGGAAGGCTGCGGGCCGGGCATGCCCGGCCCCTACGCGGCAGCAGGGCTGCTATTTCCGCGTATCCTTCATCTCGAACCAGAAGGTCGAGCCGCGGCCAACGGCGCTGTCAACGCCGAAGGCGAAGCCGTGCTGCTGTAAAATTGCCTTCGTGATGGACAGGCCCAAGCCGGTGCCGGTACGCCCGCTGTCCTGCCGCGCACGATAATAGCGGTCAAAAATGTAAGGCAGATCCTCCGGCGGGATGCCGGGGCCGTGATCCTCGATTTCAATGCGGCAGCCCTTCTCCTGCGGGATGGCCCGCAGCACAACGACACCGTCCGCACCGATGTGGTGGAACGCATTGCCCAGCAGGTTGTGCATGACCCGCTCCATCATGGCCGGGTCGGCGCTGACCGGGCAGGGCTCGTTGGCCTGCAAATCAAGCTGCCAGTGATTTTTGTCGCACAGCGCGTCGTAGCGGCCCGCGACCTCAAAGCAGAGGTCGCTCATGTCAAAGTCGACAAGATTCGGCCTTTCCGCACCGCTCTGCACTTTACTCAGCTCCATCACGCTGTTGACGAGCGTGGAAAGCCGGTTCGTCTCATCGACAATGATGTTGCACTGCTCGGTACGCTTGGCGTCGTCGCTGCCGGTCAGGTCACGCACGGTCTCGGCGTAGCCCTTTATCAGGGTCAGCGGGGTGCGCAGGTCGTGGCTGACGTTCGCCAGAATGTCCTTTTCGAGCTGGGCGCTGCGCTTGACCTCGGCGGCCATGTGGTTGAAATCCTCGGCCAGACGTCCGATCTCATCGCGGCGTTCCACCTTGATCTGCACATCGTAGTTGCCGGAGGCGATCTCCTGCGCACCGTTGGACAGCTTGCGGATCGGGTTCGTGAACCAGCGGCTGAAAAGTATCGCCAGCAGCAGGTCCAGCACCAGCAGAATCAACGCGACAGGCCCAAGGATCGCGCGCAGCACCTCGGCAGCCGTCGTGATCTGCGCCAGACTTGCCGAGACGATAACCCCGTACTGCCCGTCGGCGGAGAGCCGCCCGACGCACATCTGCATCGAGGAGCCGATCTTTACGATCTGGTACAGCGAGCCGTCCTGAAACAGCTTTTGCCGCAGCTGAATGGCAATGCGGGTGTCCAGATTGTAGCCGAACTCCCCGCCGAACGCGCCGGTGCTCTCATGCAGCAGGCAGGGGTACATGCTCTCGTAGGCTTTCAGGCAGCGCAGCGTTGAATCGGAGAAATCCACGCAGTTGCCGTCAACGTTGATTTTTTTGTCCCGGAACGTCTGGCTCACGCCGCTCCAGAATTCATCGTTCAGATAGAGCCCCTGATAGGTGCGGCTTGAAATTTCCGCGTCCGACTGGTCGATCAGCGCCGTGATGGCGGCGGCCTTGCTGTCCAGCTTGGCACGAATGTTGCGGTTGTACTGCGGCTCCAGCGCGTAGGTGATGATCCCCCACACCAGCAGCAGCGTAAAGAGCGTGATGCCGCCGATAAAGAGCATCAGCTGCCATTGGATGCCGGGCGCAAAGGGGCGCTTTTGCTTTATTTCGTCCTTTTTCATACAGCGTCCGGGTCAAACTTGTACCCGATGCCCCACACGGTCACGATCATCTTACGGCAGGCACCCAGATGGCCGCGCAGCATCTTGACGTGGGTATCGACGGTGCGGTCCTCGCCGTAATAGTCATAGTTCCAGACCTTTTGCAGGATCTTTTCGCGGCTCAGCGCAATGCCCTTGTTGCTGACCAGAAAAACCAGCAGATCAAACTCCTTCGGGGTCAACGACGCCTCCTGCCCGGCCACCTTTACGCTGTGGCTGGCCGTGTCGATGGACAAATCGCCGAAGGTATAGCTCCCGGTGGCCTCTGCGGGCTTGGGCATCGTGCGGGCCAGCACGGCCTTGACACGGGCGACCAGCTCCCGCGGGGAGAACGGCTTGACGACATAGTCATCGGCACCGCTCTCCAGCCCGGTCAGCTTGTCGTATTCCTCACTGCGGGCGGTCAGCATGATCACGGGGGTCATGATCTTGCGGGTGCGCATCTCCCGCAGGCAGGTCATGCCGTCCATAAACGGCATCATAATGTCCAGAATTACCAGATCAATGCCGCCCTGGCTCAGCACGCTCAGCGCGGCGGTGCCGTCGCCGGCCTCCTCACAGGTAAAGCCCGCATATTGCAGATGCTCGCGGATGAGGTCCCGGATGCGCGGCTCATCATCCACGATCAGAATTTTAGCCATAGGAATGCCCTCCTTATACGTCTATATTACCACAATACAATGCAAGAGTGGAAGAATTGTGAAAAAAAATAAAATTTTTATAAAAATGTTTGCTTATATCCGGGTCCTGCCATGTAACTTTAAGGAAAGGCATCCTTTTTGCAAAACCTGTTGCAATTTGCCGCTGTACGCGGTACAATGACGGCAGGAGCGTGAGCGATTATGAAAATTCTGCTTTGCATTGTCTTACTTCTGGTGGTTCTGACGCTGTTCGCCGTCTGGCCGGGCAAGCGGCGGGACGCCCTGCGTGCGCCGTTTCTGGGCCGCAACTGCGCACACCGCGGGTTCTTCGGCAAGGATCAGCGCCCGCCGGAGAACAGCCTGCCCGCCTTTGCCGCGGCGGCCAAAAACGGCTACGGCATTGAGCTGGATGTACAGTTTACCGCGGACCGGCGGCTTGTGGTTTTCCACGATGATACGCTGGATCGTATGACCCCGGCCAAGGGCTTTGTCCATGATATGCCGTGGGCGGAGTTCTCGGCCCAGCCGCTGGCCGGCAGCGACGAGCACCCGCCTCTGTTTGCCGATATGCTGCGCACCGTCGCCGAGGCTAACCCCGACACGCCGCTGATCGTCGAGATCAAGAGCCGCAGCGAGTACAAGCATACCTATCTGGAGGAGCTTTGCCGCGCAACGATTGCCGAGCTCAAGACCTACCCCGGCCCCTACTGCATCGAGAGCTTCGACCCCCGCGTCGTGGGCATCGTGCGGCGGCAGGCCCCCGGTCTGCTGCGCGGTCAGCTGGCCGACAGCTACCGGAGCTACCGCAAGACCGGTGCGCATCCCGTGCCCGCGTTCGTGTTCTCCCACTGCCTGGGCAACTTTTTGGGGCGGCCTGATTTTATCGCCTGGTGCCCCGAAAAGCGCAACTGGGCCGTGCGTCTCTGCGCGCGCCTGGGTGCCATGATGGTCATGTGGACCGCCCTGCCCGAGCATGACACCCGGAAGCTCGAGGCCGAGAACGACGCGGTCATTTTCCAGTGGTACGCGCCGAAACAGCAGTATAAGTAATGCGTATGGCCGTTGCCATTGCGGGCGGATATGGAATCCGCCCCTGCGGACAGGGTGCCGCATTTCGTCGTAGGGGCGCATTCAATATGCGCTCGCCACCCGCCGCGCACTGAACACATAAAACGCGCAGCCCCCGCATACATTGCAGTGACAATGTGTGAGGGGGCTGCGCTTATGTTTTTATTTACCGTTACAAAACCCGGTCTGCGGCAGGCGGGCGCGCTGGCTCTGTGCGCCGTCTGCCTGTGCGGCACGGTGGCCGCGGCGGTACATTTTTCCGGTGGGGCAGTCACGGCGTCCGCCGCGGCGGTGCCGGGCATCGAGACCACGCAGGACATCGGGACTTATTTTACCGGCTACGGCTTTGGCACCGACCTGGCCAGTGCGGCGGTGGACAAAGTGAAGATCCCCAAAAAGTGGGACGACAGCTTTGCCGCCTTCAACCAGATCGTGCAGGAAAGCGGCCTTGACCTGGCCGATTACAAGGGCAAGACCGTGGAAAAGTGGACTGTGCTCTGCCCGCAGCTCTCTACGGGCGACCATGACACCTACTGTGTGCTGCTGGTCTACAAGGCTAAGGCCGTGGGGGCATATTTACTGCAAAAGCCGTCCGGCGAGGTGACAGGGCTTATCACTGCCGCCAAGGCCGGCGCCGAAGCCGCTTCGGAGGAGGAAACCGTGGAAATTTCCGCCGACGCCTACCCGGAGGAGTAAACGCCGTGGACGCTGCAGGGGCGGGCATTGCTCGCCCGCGCACACGCCGTAGGGGCGGATTCCATATCCGCCCGCGGAGCTTTACGTCGGCTGCCTTTTATTCATCCAACCACCGTTCCCGCGGCAGCGCAAACACCGCACCGCAGAGCAGCAGCAGAGCGGGGTCGCTGGTCAGGTGGGTGACCTGGCTCTCCATGTAGCCATAGGCCAGCATGACCAGAAGGCAGGCCACGGCCTGCCACTGCCCGCGTCGGGCATAGCCGTACAGCGCCGTCATCATCAGCGCACAGACCAGCACGACCATCACGGGGCCGGTCAGGTAGAGCAGATACACAAAAATATTGTCCAGCGCGGGCCAGTCCGGGAGCATCTGGCCCGCAATTTTTATGTCGAACACCCGGTATGCCGCCCATGCCAGCGAGATGCGGCAGGTCAGCAGGTCGTCGAGCTTCTTCAGCCATCCGGGGCCGATGTCGTTGGCCCACGGCCCGATTTTTACGACGAAAAGCGGCAAAATATAGCTGACCGCGGCCAGCACCGGCACCGTGGCCGCGCAGAGCGCTGCCAGCGGTCTGCTGCCCGGGTGCAGCCCCCTGCGGGTGCGCAGCTTTGCCAGTGCCAGCAGCAAAACGAGCAAAAACGTGCAGAGCGCCGCGGACCGGGACTTGGGGCCGACCATCAGGAACACGCCCACGGCGGCTGCCGCCACAAGTGCGAGCGCAAGCAGGAGGAGGAGCAGCCGCTTTGCGGTGTACCCTTTATTCTTCGCAACGAGTTTCCGTCTTTTACGCATGGGAACGCCTTTCTTACTGCACAGGACCCGCGGGGGTGGGTGCAAGGATCGTCA
>OLPZ01001768.1_pt1 | contig 13554 bp, 15 predicted proteins | sample 1672711 | NCBI WGS metagenome assembly OLPZ01 (sample SAMEA3136716, study PRJEB25190) | human gut metagenome
GCAATTTTTTTATACATTAACTTTATTAAAATATTTTTTGATAAGACTTTCAGTTATTTCCTTTATTTCATTATCATTTGGAAGAAAAATATTTCGTCTAGATTCTAAAATAAATTCAGTTTCTTTTGATATCACTTTATTTATAGATATTTTTTTGTTAACACTACCCTTTATTTCAACAATTAACTTTGAAATTTCTCCCTTAGTTATATTTTCAACTATAGTATTATTTTCATCTTCTGTAAGAAGATTATTATAACTATAATACTCAAGTTCATCATTAAACATATCAATTATAGAGCCATTGGTATTTTTTATGTAATTATAGCTTATCGCCTTTACAAGTTTTATTGAAAGAATATAAAATAAAATCATAATAAATATACTAATCCCTATATGAATAAATATATTATTTAATAACTTTCCAAAATTAGTAAATAATTGTACTAATATAAAACCTATTAAAGAACCAATACTTCCTATTGCAATATCAGAACCCCTTTTTAAGTTAATTCTCATATCTACAATATTACTATATATCTCATCTTGGATTTTACAATATTTTATAGTATATAATTGATTTTCTGCTATACTACCTAATTTAGCTACTTTGTCATATATAGATTCATATTTTTCATCAAGCTTTAATGACTTTACAAAATTTACACCATGTATTTTTATGGCTCTAATAATTGCTTTTTCTAATGCTACTTCTTTGCTATCACCATTCCATATAGCTAAAGCATACTCTATACTTCCTGATACACCTAAAGTATGTTCAAGTTCTATACTTCCGTCTATTTCAAAAACTCTTAACCCTTTTATCTTATTCAAATTTGCTATATTTTTTACTTGATTATATGTGAAGCTTCCTTTTTTTAATACCTTAATTGGATCTATACTGCTACTTACCAATCCTTCTTTTTTTCTTTCAGTAAAATCTATTATTGCTTCTTCATATTTATCTTCAGGAACCTCAATATTAATGGGCTGCCCCTCATTGTCTAAGTACCTTAATTCTCCATAGCTTAAGCAAGCATCTACACATCTATCCCCACTATTATTGTACTTGCTTTTTAATAATTTACTCATTTACCAGTCCTTCCTATGATAGATACTCTTAACTTAATGTTTTGACTAATTCATCTTCACCAAGTATATTAGTTATTCTAACTCCGAAGTTTTGGTCTATTACAACTATTTGACCATATCCGATTTTTCTTCCATTTACATATATTTCAACCTCTTGATTTTCAAAGGTATCCAATTCTATTAATGAACCTTTACCTAGCTCAAATATGTCTTTTAGTGCCATCTTAGTTCTACCAAGAATAACACTTACATTAAGTTCTATATCTAATACTCTAGCAAGATTTTTATTCATTGTCTATACTCCTTTCTTAACACTATCAGTTATTACTACACCATTTTTATTTTTTATTAATCCTGGTCTACATTTAAACGATCTAGCTTCAGAAACATCTAGCTCTATATCTCCATCTACTTTTGTATCTAAAGTTATTATATCTCCTACTTTTAAATCAAGGAGTTCATTTACTTTTATAGTTGATTTTCCTAATCTTGCAATTAAATCAACCTTTGCTCCGCACACATTGTTATAAATTGCATTTGTAAATTCAAAATCATATTCTTGATTCTTATTTCTAAATAATTTTTTAGTTTCTAATAAATCAAGTATTGGTTCCATACAGCTATATGGTTCACAAAATCTCATTTTACCTATTTCCTTGTCTTCATACATAACCTTCATATGTGCAATTAAGACAGATTCACTTATAGGATATTTTTTACTTGCTCCCGCATTTATATGAACTCTTAATACTTCTCTGTGTGTACAACTTTCAACTACATACATTCTCTTTAAGAAGTCATTAACACTTTGAAATAATAATTGCTTATCTATTTCAGTAAGGTTTCTATCATAATTTTCTAAAAGTCCATCTCCACCTAAAACTACATCAATTAAAGTAAGGGCTATAGTTTTATCAATTTGGTAAATTAAATCTTGTACTAATGGTTGTATAGCATGTTCTGCAATTACTGAATCTTTATCAATTAAATTTATAAATTCATCATAGTTTGTTTGCTCAACTTTTTCAATTTTACAGTGTATTTTTTGCTTTTTTAGTTCATAAGCTAAGAATAAGTTTACATTTTTACAGAATTCTTCTGAAACTACAGATAAGAATCTCATATTATCACTTGAGTATCTTTGTGGCTTTTTAAAGTCATATACTCTTACATTTTCATCCATAATTAAAACCTACCTCCTCTCAAGATATTATCTACTTCTAAGGTTATTTATCATTTCCCACATCTCATTTGTAGACTGCATTGCCCTACTATTAAATTGAAATGCTCTTTGTGCCATAATTAAATCAGTCATTTCTGCTTGCATACTTACATTAGACATTTCAACATATCCTTGATGAAGTTTTGGATTTTCTACCGTTGTAAGTGTAGCTCCATCATTAAGAGCAAATAAATTATCTCCAACTGATGTAAAATCATTATTACCTTGTGGCATATATAGAGTTATACTACCCACATTTTGTTTATTTAGAAATACTTGTCCATTATTGCTTATTGTAAGATCTCCATTTGATAAATTTAAACCTTGACCATTAATACCTTGATTATAAGTTATGTCTAAGATATTTCCAGAATCGTCAACTAACTTTCCATTTGAGTCAAAACTAAATTCTCCATTTCTAGTGTACTTGTATGTTCCATCATTTGATATTACTCTAAAATATCCATCTCCATCTATTGCTATTTCTGTATTTATACCAGTTTCCTTTAATGCACCTTGAGTTAAGTTTCTAGCCGCACTTGATAATTTTACTCCAGTTCCAGTTATTAAATTATCTCCATTATGTGGATATGATTGTCTAGATAAAGTATCTGTATATAAATCTAGAAAACCTGAATCTAGTTTTTTATAACCTACAGTTTGTGAGTTTGCTATATTATTAGAAATAATATCAATTTTTCCTTGATTAGCAGACATTCCAGTTATACTGTTGTTCATTATGTTATACATTGATATTTCCTCCTATTAATATTATTTTACTCTACCTATATCACTTGCTATTTGCCCAAGTATTGAGTCTATAGTTTGGATAACCTTTTGATTTGCTTCAAATTCATTGACAGTTTCCATCATCATAGCTATCTCATTTATAGAATCTACATTTGAACCTTCTAAATATTTTTGCTTTATACTGTAATTGTTAGAGTTAAATCCTCCCTCTCCTTTATACAGATTATTTCCATATTTAGTTAGGTTATCATAATTTTCAAAATCAACTATATTGAATTTATACTTATTTTCTCCATTTATCATTACGCTATTATCAGGTGATATGCTAATAAGGTCTGTACCTACATATATTCTTTCAGAATTTCCTGTTTGGGTATTTGTACCCATAACATATTCTCCAGAATTAGTTACTAAGTAACCTTGAGGGTCTACTTTAAATGAACCATCTCTTGTATAGTAAGTATTATTTGCATCATCAGAAACTTGGAAAAATCCACTCCCAACTATTGCAAAATCTGTATTGTTATCAGTTGAAACTAAGCTTCCTTGATTATAGCTAGTAAAAGTATCATCTATTCTAACTCCAAAACTTAAAGAACCTAAGTCTTTTACATTAGAAACTCCATTTTCATAACTATCTTTATTATGTAGTAACATCTCATCAAAGCTTTTTGCTACTACAGTTTGACCTTTATATCCTGTTGTGTTTATATTTGCTAAATTATTAGTTATAACACCTTGCCTTGCTTGTAAAGTTAACATTGAAGACACAGATGCATACATACTTCTAAGCATGTTAATTCCTCCTTAATCAATATACTTTAACTTTTTCATAGCAGCTCTTAAATTAGAAATAGCTCTATTATTTAATTGGGAAACTCTTGATTCTGATACTCCAAGTATTTCCGCAATTTCCTTTAAAGTTAACTCTTCATAATAATAAAGAGATAATACTAATCGATCTTTTTCTTTTAACATGTCTATAGCTTTAGCTAATATATCTTGAAGTTCTTTTTTCTCAAGTACTTCTTCTGGACAAGGTATATATTTATCTTCAATAGTTTCTATAATACTAAATTCTTTTTCTCCTTCAGAAACTGTATTATCTATAGATATACTACTTGAGCTTTTCATTTTATTTCTAATATTGATTACTTCTTTTTTGCTTATATTCATATACTTTTCAATTTCATCCGTACTAGGTTCTCTAAAAAGCTTTTGTTGTAATTCATCTATGCATTTATTGTATTCCTTTATTTTACTCATATAAGTTCTTGATACAGGTGAGTATTTTCTTATTTCGTCTATTATAAATGAAGATACTCTTATTGATGCATAAGTAGAAAATTTTACACCTCTTTTATCATCAAACTTTTTTCTTGCATCTATAAGCCCCATAACGCCATAACTAACTAAATCTTCAAATTCTAGTCCAATTTTATCTGTATAGTACTTAGATGCTATATTCCTAACAATATTCATATTATTCATTATAAACTCTTCTTGACTTTGAACTGTCACAATACATACCTCCCACTATATATTGACTATACCTTGAGCCTTTATCTGAATATCACTCGGTATTTCATTTAATGATAAAACTGTTATATTAGGAAATACCATTTCAACTAACTTCCTAAAAGGCGCTCTTATTTTTGGAGAAACTAGAAGTATAGTTCTATTATTATTAAAATGAATGCTTTCTACTGTATTTTGTATACTAGAGAATATCTTGTTTGTTGTATCTGGGTCTATTGCTGGATATGTACCATTAATAGATCTTTGTAAGCTATTGCTTATTATATTTTCTACTTCCATAGATAAAGTTGCTACTGTTATAGAGTTATTTTCATCAACTAAGTTAGAACAAATACTTCTACTCATAGCCATTCTTACATACTCAGTTAAAAGTTCTATATCCTTTGTATTTCTAGCATTATCAGCTAACGTTTCTAGAATTGTAACTCTATCTTTTATTGAAATATTTTCTCTTAATAAGTTTTGTAATACTTTTTGAACCTCTCCTAATGTCATTAAATCTGGGATTAGCTCATCAACAACGGCACTATATCTTTCTTTAGCCGAATCTATAATTAATTTAACCTCTTGTCTACCAATAAGTTCATGTGCCTTAGATTTTATTATTTCTAATAAATGGGTAACTAGTATAGTTGTTGGGTCTACAACAGTTAGTCCATATAATTCTGCTTCTTCTGCCTTATCCGAACTTATCCATAATGCATCAAGACCAAATGTAGGTTCTTTAACTCTTATTCCATCAATATTAATATCTGTTCCCATAGGATTCATACATAATAACATTGTTGGCATAAGACTATATGTTGCTACTACATTTCCTTTTATTTTTATACTGTATTGATTTGGCTCTAACTGAAGATTATCTCTAATTCTTATTGGTTGTACTAGTATCCCCATATCAATTGCACACTGTCTTCTTATAGAAACTATTCTTTGTAATAAGTCCCCTCCATTACTTTCATCTGCAAGTGGTATAAGACCATATCCAATTTCAACTTCTATTGGTTCAACATTTATAAGGCTTGATACATCTTCTGCCATTTCTAAACTAGGTTTGGCTTCTTCAACATCATTTTGTACAGCTTCTAATTCTTCATTTTTTTCTTTTTCTTCTTTATTTAATAAAAATGAAGTAGCTAATGCACCAGCACCTAATGTGAAAAACGATAATTTAGGAAGTCCTGGAAGAAACCCTAAGATTAATAAAACAGCTCCTGCCATACCTATAGTTACAGGTACTGATGTTAACTGCTTACCTAAAAGATTACCAAAGTTTTTCTCGTTACTAGACTTTGTAACTAAAATACCTGCAGATACTGATATTAGTAATGCTGATATTTGACCAACAAGGCCATCCCCTATAGTAAGTCTTATAAAGTTTTGTACAGCTTCACCAAAACTCATATCCATCATAACAACACCAATAATAATTCCACCTATTACATTTATTATTGTTACAATTATACCTGCTATTGCATCTCCTTTTACGAATTTAGATGCACCATCCATAGCCCCATAAAAGTCAACTTCTTGTTGTAATTCTGATCTCTTTTTTCTGGCAGTTTTTTCATCTATTATTCCTGCACCTAAATCTGCATCTATACTCATTTGTTTACCAGGCATAGCATCAAGTGTAAATCTCGCTGATACCTCTGATACTCTTCCTGAACCGTTTGTTATTACAACAAACTGTACTATCATTATAATTAAAAATATAATTACACCTACTACATAATTCCCACCAACAACAAAGCTACCAAATGCCTCTATAACATTTCCTGCATAACCTTGTCCTAATATAAGCCTTGTTGATGAAATATTTAGACCTAATCTAAATAATGTTGTAACAAGCAATATTGTTGGAAACATAGATAGCTGTAATACATTAGTTGAAAAAAGAGTAAGTAGTAATATAAGAATTGATAATGCTATGTTTACTGATAACAATACATCTAGTAAAAATGGCGGAAGTGGGATTATTATCATTAATACTATTCCTAGTATTCCAAATCCGGCCAATATATCAAATCTGCCTTTTAAACTTAATTTATCCATATTTAACCTCTTCTTAATAACTACTTATATTTATTTTTTATCTTATACACAGCTACTAATACTTCAGCAACTGCTTTATACATTTCTTCTGGTATTTCTTGATCTATCTCAACCTCTCTGTAAATAAGTCTTGCTAGAGGTACATTTTCAATAATCGGTACATCATGACTTTTAGCGATTTCTCTTATTTTAAATGCCACTTGATCTGCCCCTTTTGCTACTACTACTGGTGTTTTATCTACTCCTTGTTCATATCTTATTGCTATAGATATGTGTGTAGGATTGGTTACAATTACAGTAGCCGAAGGAACAGCTTGCATCATTCTTTGAGTTGCCATCTGTCTTTGTTTTTGCTTTATCTTTCCTTTTATGTGAGGGTCCCCTTCCATCTGTTTGTACTCTTCTTTTACTTCTTGTTTAGTCATCTTAAGCTCTTTATTATGGCTATACTTTTGATATGCATAATCAAGTATTGCTATAACAACTACTACCATAGCTATGGTACCTAGTATATTTTTTATAAGATCAACTATAGTATCAAACAAATATGGAGTGTATATATCCCCACTTTTTATTATCCCTGCAAAATTCTTATTCATAAATGAATATCCTATAGCTACCATTACTGATATGACAACTATACTTTTTACAAGATTCACTAACGATTTTAATGAGAACATATTTTTAAATCCATTGATAGGATTTAATTTTGAAAACTTAGGTTTTAAACTTTCTCCTGAAAAGAAAAAACCTGTTTGAATTAAATTTCCTATAATTCCAAATGCCATTATGATTAGACATATTGGTAAAATTACTTTCATAAAAGAAAGTATTATCTTAAACATTAATACTTTTAGAGTATTATTATTTATAGTCATACTTAAGTTTCCACTAAGCATATTGACCATAAAATTTTTAACTTCAAAAACTATAAAGTCTGACATTGTATAAACTACAACTAATATTGCTAAAAAAGTCATAGCAGTATTAACTTCAGAACTTTTTGCTATATTACCTTGCTTTCTAGCATCCTTCTTTTTCTTAGGAGTTGGGTCTTCTGTTTTATCTCCACTCATAGACAGCATAAATCCAAAAGCTCCTACACCAGAAAACATGTCATTATTCATACTAAGAGTTCCATCTAAAATAGATGGTATCTGATTGAATAAATAGTGAATTTTACTCACTATAAATGGTAATGCTATCATTAAAAATATAATTCCTATTAGTAGTTTCAAAGGCATACCTATTATCATTACATTTAATTGTGGAACGCTCTTTGATATAAAACCTATTAACAGTTCTGCAACTACTAGCGATAAAATCATAGGAACTGCTATTTTAAATCCAATGATAAAACATTGAGTAAATACATTTATTATATAATCAAAATTTCCATTAAGTATTGGCTGTCCTATTTTAACCAAATTAAAACTATTTTGTATCCCCTCTATTAGATAGTGGTGTCCATTCATACTAAAGAAAATTATTATTCCAATCCAATATAAGATATTCTCAACAAGTGTTGATTGAGTATTAGTATTTGGATCGTATATACTAGCCATAGATAGACCTAATTGTTGGTCAATCAAACTTCCTGCTGTTTTTAAGCTATTAAAACACATATTAGTTATAAACCCAAATATTAAACCTGTTAATGTTTCCATTAAAGCGTATATAATAATTTGATTTAATGAATTAACATTTGCATCTACAGGAATAAAAGGAGATAAAATTAATGAGATAAATACAGAGAATACAACTTTAAATACTTTTGGAGTTCCTGATGGAAATATTACATTTATACATGAAAAGAACGTTAGTATTCTTATAAATATAAATATCACTTATTTTATCCCTTTACATTTGCTATCATATTCATAATTTCAGTTGTAAAAATTACAACTTTATTAAGCATCCAGTTGCCTCCAAAAATTAAAATTGCAACTATTGTTATAAGTTTTGGAACAAATGTTAATGTTTGTTCTTGTATTTGAGTGGCTGCTTGAAATATACTAACTAATAATCCAACTAATAAACATAATATTAATATTGGACCTCCTACAGTTAAAGCTGTAGATAATGACTTTGTTATTATGCTCATTACCATATTCTCAGTCATAATGTCATCTCCTTACTAAGTAAAACTTAAAATTAAAGATTTAATTAATAAATTCCATCCATCTACCATTATGAATAGCAAAAGTTTAAACGGCAGAGAAATCATAGCTGGTGGTAACATGAACATCCCCATAGACATCAATGTACTTGACACCACTAAATCTATTAATAAAAATGGTAAATATATTAAAAATCCAATTTGAAACGCAGTTTTTAATTCACTTATTGCAAACGCTGGTACTAGTACTTGTAATGGTATATTTTCTCTACTTACTTCATCTTTGTTGATATTAGAACTATCTAAAAATAACTTTATATCATCTTCTCTTGTCTGTTTTAGTAAAAACTCTTTTATAGGAATTTGAGCTTTTTCTATTCCTTCTTGAAAAGTTATTTTCTGTTCCTTATAGGGCTGTATTGCCTCTTTATTAATATCGCTTACTACTGGCGACATTATAAATATTGTTAATACTAATGCAATTCCTATTAGTATTTGATTTGGTATTGACTGTTGTGCTCCTAAAGCTGACTTTAAAAAAGAAAATGTAATGATTATTCTTACGAAACTTGTCATCATAAAGATAATAGTTGGCAAAAACATCATAAAAGTCATTACTATAAATAGCTTTATTAAAGGAGTAAATTCTTGTTGATTATTTGAAATTAATCCTACTAAGTCGTTCATAAATACTCCCCTTTGAATAATTTTTATTTTTTATTAAATAAAAGCCTATCTGAATTATTAAATTTTACAAATTTAGACTTTTTATTTTTCGAAAACATATTATTTTTATTTATTTTATTATTTAAGTTAAAGTTAAGTACTTTAAATTTATCAACATCTATGTTTTCTAAAGATATACCATGACTTTCTTTCATTTCATATATTTCAGCTATATCTTCTGCATTTAATTCTTTTAGTTTTTCGATTTTAGAAGGTGATGAAACTACTACACAACCTTCATCACCCATTTCTAAAACAAATATACTTGTATCTTTACTTAAATTAGTTCTCTCTAGGACTTTAACATACTTATGCTTATTAATATTATCTGAGTTAAATTTAGTTAACTTTATTGAAGCTATTATTAAAATAATAGTAATAGGTATAAATATTATTAAGTTTATTATATATTGAAACATTATTTATTCCCCTTTCCTATTTCTTAACTCTCTCCTCAACAACTAAAATATCAACTCTTCTATTTTTTGCTCTATTTTCATCACTATCATTAGGTACAATAGGGTTAAATTCTCCATATCCTTTTAGAGAAATTCTATTAGGATTTATGTTTTTCTGCTCAATTAAATACCTTACTATACTTAAGGATCTTTCTGTTGAAAGTTCCCAGTTAGATCTATACTTTGCATTATTTACAGGAACATTATCCGTATTTCCTTCTGCTACAATTTCATTATCTGTTTCTTGTATTATTTTTGCTATCGTATCAAGAACATGTATACTACTATCTTTTATTTCTGCTTTTCCCGAATCAAATAGTATTGACTCATCAACTTCAAGTACTATTCCTCTATCTTCTTCTCTTATTTTAATTTCATCTGTAAGAGAGTTTTGTTCTATTATTTCATTTAGTTTTGCAGCTAAATCTTCGTACTTAGTACCTTCTTCAATCTCAACCTTTAAATCATCTATACTTTGAACTTCTTCAATAGATGAATCACCTGTTAAAGAATATTGTAATGCCTCTGATAATTTTTTTAGTTTTTCACTGTCTACAGCTGATATCGAATATAGTAGTATAAAAAATGTTAGTAGCAATGTCATGGTGTCTGCAAAGGTATCCATCCATCCATCGGTTCTTATTTCATCATCCTTTTTTTTCTTACGAGCCATGATTAAGCAACCTCACTTGATGAATTTTCAACATATGCTTTTCTATCTTTCTCATCTAGGTATGTTATTAACTTTTCTTCCATAGCCCTTACACTATCACCATTTTGGATACTCTGTAATCCACAAACTACCATTTCTAAATACTCAATTTCTTTTTCACCCTTAGCTTCAATATTAAATCCAATTGGGTTAAATATCATATTAGTAAATAATGCTCCGTAAAGTGTAGTTATAAGAGCAGTACTCATACCTGCTGCTATATCATCTGGTGATCCCATATCAGATAGCATTTGTATAAGACCAATTAGGGTACCAACCATACCAAATGCTGGTGCATAAGAACCCCAAAGTTTAAATATTTTAGAGCTCTTACCATACATTTTTTCTTTTTCATTTAACTCTATTTCCAATATTTCCGTTACGTCTTTTGCATCTACACCATCAACTATTAATTCAAGACCTTTCTTTAAAAATGGTTCTTCCATTTCAGAAATTTGTTGTTCTATAGCTAATATCCCATCTTTTCTAATTATTTTTGAAAGTTCTTTAAATTGATCTACTAAATCAACTTTATTAACATTTTCTGATACTATACTCATTTTTAAAGCACTTGGAATTTTCTTTACTGTTTCTAAATCAAAAGTTATTAATACTGCCGCAAAGGATCCACCAACAGTTATAAGAAATGATGGTATGTCGATGAACATACCTACTCCACCTTTACCTTGTGATATTGCAAAAAATATAAATCCTATTGCTAATATTAAACCTATGGGCGTTAGAATATCATTTTTCTTCATTATTCAGCACCTCTTACTATCTCTTAAGATTTACTATTTCTTGAAGTAATTCATCACTAGTAGTTATAACTTTACTTGCAGCTTGGAACGCTCTAGTTGTTACTATCATTTCTGTGAATTCTTCTGATAAGTCTACGTTAGACATTTCTATTGCACCTTGAGTTACTTTCCCAAAAACAGGATTTGCTATTGGTTGACCTGAGTTTGCAGTTTCTCCGTATATATTTCCTCCAAGTTGCTCTAAACCTTCATCATTTTGAAATACTGATATTTGTAAAGTTTGTTGAGTTCCAGCTACTATATTTCCTTGAGCATCTTTTTCAGGCATTTTTGTACCATCATCTAATAAATATGAAATTGAACCATCTTGAGCAATATTAAAAGATACAACTTTTTTTGTAACACCATTAACTACCATATCTTTTGGTATTTTTATAGGAGCATCATTTTCTCCTAAAACTTTATAACCTTCAGCAGTTACAAGATGTCCATCCATATCTAAACTAAATGAACCATCTCTTGTATATCCCTTTTGATTTGGTCCTACTAACACAGTAAAGAAACCATCTCCATCTATAGCTAAGTCTGTATCTCTTCCTGTTGTTTGTAATGAACCTTGTACCATGTTCTTTAATACACCACTTACTTTAGTACCTATACCAACTTGTCCTGGGTTAACCCCACCCATTACACCACTTGGCGCACTCGGATATATTGCACTTTGATATAGTGCATCTGAAAACCTTGCAGTAGTTTTTTTGTATGCCGTTGTTCCTACATTTGCTACGTTATTACCTACTACATCCATCTTTGTTTGATTAGCTTTCATTCCACTTATTCCTGAATACATCGACCTTAACATAATTCTTCTCCTCCATTTATAATACTTAAATTCTATTTTAAATTTTATTAACTATTTACTTTTTTAAGAGCTCCATATTCTACTTCAACAAGATTTCCACTTTGTTGCTCTTTAACATACATATATACAACACCATCTTTAATGTGTACACTTTCAACTTTTCCTGATATTGTTTTTGTATCATCAGAACTTTGTGAACCATCAATAGGTGCATACGCTTCTATATCTTTTCCGATAAGATTAGATGCAGTTCCCACTGCCGAGTTAGCTAAAACACCATTAGTCAGCCCTATCATATATTCAATATTTTCATTTAATGTCATTGTTTGCTCAAGCATATTAAACTGTGCTAATTGAGTAATATACTGAGTTGGGTCCTGAGAGTTAAATGGATCTTGATTTTTCATTTGAGCTACAAGAAGCTTAAGAAATAAATCTTTATCTGACTGTTGACTACCCGTAACTATAGTAGTTCCATTTTCTGTTTTACTAACACTTCTTGATTTTAAACTACTCGTATCTTGTATTGATGTACTTGTATTTATATTTGTCATTTTGTTAGCCATCACTTTCATTAAATTAATATATTTAAATTTTCATCATCATTGTTATAATCATTTATAGTTAAATCATCTATAATTTCTTGATTGTCTTTTTTAGACTTATTATTTTTATTTTGTTTAAAATTACTTTCTTGATTAAATCCTCTATTTAAGTTATCAGAAAATAAGTTTTCATTATCCGATTTAACTGTTATAAAAACATCTTTGATATCAATATTAGTATCTTTAAGATGATTTTTTATATCTTCTATATTCTTATTTACAAAATCAAATACATTATTGTCATCAACAGTTATTAATAAATTTGACTCTTCATTATTTTTAGATATGTTTATACTTATTTCACCTAAATCTTTTGGGTTAAATTTTACATTTAATGATTCCATATCATTTGATTTAATATATTTAACAGCCTTAACAATGTCATCTGATATAAACTCTTGTCTTATTTCACTTACCGGTTGCTCTATCTCTACATTTACATTAGTGTTATATACCGTACTAAACTTATTAAATCCAACTATAGAATTTGTATAATTATTATCAGATGCTAGTATATTTTCTAAACAATCCATATCTTCATTTTTAGAATTGTTAAAATCGTCAATTTTCGACATGTTAAGCGCACCAATGCTATCTAATTTCTCATATATAGCTATATCATTATTTGACTTTTCATAAGCTTCTAATCGTTC
>OLPZ01001769.1_pt1 | contig 13549 bp, 9 predicted proteins | sample 1672711 | NCBI WGS metagenome assembly OLPZ01 (sample SAMEA3136716, study PRJEB25190) | human gut metagenome
AAGACGGGCATTGCTCGATCGTCACGACCCCTCCCAATGCGGTGGTCGCGCCCGTCCACGACCGCATGCCGCTGGTCCTTTCGGGCGATGGCGCGCAGCGCTGGCTCGCGGGGGATATCGCCTCGCTCGCCGAGCCCTCCCGCGTGCCGCTTGTCCGCGTGCCCGCTTCCGAGCTCTCTCAGCCCTCGCTTTTCTAGACCACCGCCTCCTGCTCACCCGCAGACAGGAGGCGTTCTCATACGCCCAAGCGCCGCCGCGTGTAGCTGACTTTTCCACAAATTTGAACTTATAGTCAAAAAACTCCATAAAAAACTAAACAGTCAGTCAAAAAAGTCATACTATTCTCCTCAGTGAATGTTTGGAGGGAGTTGTATGTACAAATTTGGAAAAGCGGTCGTCAAGCTGCGCGTTCCAATCCTCATCGTGGGCATTCTCCTGCTGATCCCGTCGATATTCGGGTACCTCAACACGGGGATCAACTACGATATGCTCACGTACCTGCCCAAGGACATGGACACGGTAGAGGGCCAAGACGTGCTGCTCAACGACTTCGGAAAGGGCGCGTTCTCGCTCATCGTCACCGAGGGCATGGACGACACCCAAGTCAAGAACCTCACCGACGAGATCAGAGACGTAGACCACGTCGCGGACGCTATCTCGTACGGAGAGATCGCCTCGGCGCAGATCCCCGACCAAGCGGTTCCGGCCGAGCTGCTGGACAAGCTCAAGAACGGTGACGACTCGCTCATCGCGGTCTTCTTCGACAGCGGCACGTCCGCCGGCTCCACGATGGATGCCGTCGCCCAGATTCGCCAGATATCGGACAAGAACGTGTTCGTCTCGGGCATGAGCGCCCTTGTGCTCGACCTGAAAAACCTCGCTGAGGACGAGGAGGCCAAGTACGTCGCCGTCGCCGTCGCGTGCGCGCTCGTCATCTTGCTGCTGTGCACCGACTCGTTCCTCGCGCCGTTCATCTTCCTTATCAGCATCGCGATGGCGATTCTGTACAACCTCGGCTCCAACATCTTCTTGGGCGAGATTTCCTATATCACGAAGGCCCTGGCCGCGGTCCTGCAGCTTGCCGTTACTATGGACTACTCGATATTCCTCTGGAACAGCTTCGAGGAGAACCTGAGAAAGTATCCTGGCGAGCGCGGGCGCATTGCCATGGGCTATGCCATCGCCGACACGCTGACGTCCATCTTCTCGTCTGCGATGACGGCGACCGCGGGCTTCTTGGCCATGATCTTCATGTCCTACACCCTGGGCGCCGACCTCGGCATCGTCATGGCGAAAGGCTGCATCTTCGGCCTGATCGCGTCCGTGACCATCCTGCCGTCGCTCATCCTCACCTTCGAAAAGCCCATGCTCAAGACGCACCATAAGCGCATCATCCCCGATGTGCCCAAGCTCGCCCATGCCATCACGAGCAAGAAGGCCGTCGCGGCGTTTCTGGTCGTCTTTATCGTGGTGCTCATTCCCGCTGGCTACGGTTTCATGAACAAGCCGGTTTATTACGACTTCACCAACATGGTAACGGGCTCCAACAACAACATTCCCGAGGAGAAGATCCAGTTCCACACGGCGGACCAGAAGCTCAAGCAGGTCTTCAACGTCTCGACCACCGAGATGGTCCTGTGCGATGCCGACATGAGCCACCCCAAGGCCAAAGAGATGCTCAAGCGCATCAACGACGTCGAGGGCGTCGAGTACGCGATCGGCTACGACTCGGTCAAGGGCGGCCTCGTGCCCGACCAGTTGCTCCCGAGCAAGATCACGAGCTCGCTCAAGAGCAACGGGCACCAGCTCATCATCATCAACTCGCAGTATCAGCCCTCAACCGATGCGGTCAATGCGCAGTGTGACGAGATCCAGTCCATCATCAAGGAATACGACCCCAACGCCACGCTCATCGGCGAGGCTCCTGCGACCAAGGACCTCATCAACGTGACCGACCACGACTTCGTGGTGGTCGACGCGATTGCCGTCATCGCGATCCTCGTCATCTTGCTGCTCGTGTTCAGAAGCGCGAGCCTGCCGTTCATCTTGGTCCTCGTCATCGAGTTCGCCATCATGATCAACCTCGGCTTGCCGTACTACATGAACGACTCGATGGTGTTCATCGCGCCGATCTGCATCTCGACCATCCAGCTCGGGTCGACCGTCAACTACGCCATCTTGCTCACGACGCGCTACAAACGCGAGCGCGCACGCGGCGCCGCCAAGCGCGAGGCCGTGGAGACGGCGTTCAGGTTCTCCTTCCCGGCCGTTGTCACGAGCGGTGCGTCGTTCTTCGCCGCGACCTTCGGCGTGGCTATGTACTCCAAGATGGGCATCATCAGCTCCCTGTGCCTGCTCATGGCACGCGGCGCGTTCGTCAGCACCCTGTCGGTTCTGTTCATGCTGCCGGCCATGCTGATGCTGTTCGACAAGCTCATCATCCACTCGACCTACGGTTTCAAGGACCTCAAGGCAAAGATGAAAGAAGAGAAGCTGGAACTTACTGCTGGCAAGGAGGCAGAGTAATGAAGACGAAGAAAAACGACGGGCTGAATTGCGTGGACGCGTATTCCAAGCAGAACGCGAGCCGTCCGACGAGGGTATTCAACACCGCAGGCCTTGCCCTGGCGGGCACGGCGCTGCTCGGCATGACGGTCGCGTTTTCCACGGCGGGCATCCCGGTGACGACGGCCTCTGCCGACGACGCGCAGACGACGCCGCAAGAGCAAGGCCAGTCGACGACGAGCACGCTCGCGTACTCGAGCGGCAAGGCCGCAACGCAGAAGAGCGAGACCGTCTACGTGTTCCAGAAGGCAGACGGCTCGGTCAAGAACCAGACCGTCAGCAACTCGCTCACCAATGGCAACGGCGCCCAGCTGCTGCAGGACCAGACCGACCTGACCGACATCGAAAACGTCGAGGGCGACCAGGAGTTCACGCAGTCTTCCGAGGGCACGGTGTGGGACGCGAAAGGCGGCGACATCAGCTACCGCGGCACGACCACCAAAGAGGCACCGGTCGACATCAAGGTGAGCTACCAGCTCGATGGCAAGGACGTCTCGCCCGACGAGATCTCGGGCAAGACCGGGCACGTCAAGATCCACATCGCCTACACGAACAACTCCAGGCAGACGGTCAACGGCCAGACGGTGTACACGCCGTTCCTCGCCATGACGGGGCTCATCTTGGACAACGACAACTTCACCAACGTCACGACCGACAACGCGAAGGTCATCGACGACGGCGACCGCCATCTCATCGCCGGCTACGCGATGCCCGGCCTGAAGGAGTCGCTCGGCCTGGACGACTCGATCGACCTCGACATCCCGAGCTCCGTCGACATCGAGGCCGATGCGACCGACTTCAGCCTTGATTCCATGCTCACGCTGGTCTCGAGCGACTTCTTTGGCGACGTTGACGTCGACAACCTGAACGCCGGCAACATCCAAGACCAGCTCAACCAGATGCAAGACGCCATGAACCAGCTCATCGATGGCGGCGCCACGCTCACGGACGGCCTGCAGCAGCTCAGCACAGGTGCGGCCAGCCTGGAAGACGGCGCGACGCAGGTCGACGAGGGCGCTGCGACTTTGAGTGACAAGCTGGGAGACGCCAAGGCGGGCTCTGCCAAGCTCAAGAGCGGCACCGAGCAGCTGGTGGCGGGAGTCGGCGAGCTCAGCGGCAAGACAGGCGGCTTCTCGACGGCAATCAATGGCGCGAACCAGCTCGCGGGAGGCTCGAGCCAGCTCGAGGCCGGTCTCAACAAGGCGATTGGCGGCGTGCAGCTCATCGCCAACGGCAACGGCACGGCAGCTAATCCCGGCATTGCGGGCATTGCGGCTCAGCTGAGCGCCCCGAACGACGCGGCAGCGAAGAAGCTGGCCGGTGACAAGCAGGCGGTCAACACCGCTGCCGGTAATCTGAAGACGGACCTCGGCCAGCTCAAAAGCGACAACACCAAGCTAGTCGGCACGCTCTCTCAGATTGCGAGCACCACGACCGATGCCACCACGAAGGCATACCTCGAGGGTGTCATCACGAGCCTGCAAAACTCCACGACGGCTTCCAACCTCGCGGCGCATGCGGGAGATTTGCAGAACGCCTTGGGCACCTTGGACACGGATACCACGGACACGCTCACCGCAGCGCAGTTTGGAGCGCAGGCGGCTGCCAAGGGGCTCAACCAGTATGTCGACGCCCTCAACGACCAAGTCATCGGCACCGCTTCCACGCAAAGCTCCGCTGGCACCGGCTTGACTTCCGCAGTCGAGGGCGCGCAGGCGCTCAACAAGGGCGCAACACAGCTCTCGTCCGGACTCACGGATGCCTCAAAGCAGCTCGGCACGGGAGCAAAGCAGCTCTCTGATGGCGCGACGCAGCTCGACGACGGCACCGGTCAGCTCGACACGGGGCTTGCTGCCCTGCTCGCCGGCTCCAAGACGCTTGCGGGCGGTACCGCGCAGCTCTCCGATGGCGCCTCCCAGCTCGCCGACGGCGCGCAGCAGGCGGCAGATGGTTCCGTCCAACTTTCCGATGGCCTGCAGCAGTTCAACGAGCAGGCGGTTCAGAAGATCGTCGACGCCTTCTCCGGCAACCTGGGCAGCTTGGCCGACAAGACCAAGGCCATCGTCCAGGCCGGCAAGAACTACAACAACTTCTGCGGCATCACGTCCGGCACCGAGGGCCATGTGAAGTTCATCTACGAGACCGACGCGATCAACAAGAACTAGAGGCGGCGGGCTATGGCACTGGGAACACGCGGAAAGAAGGCTGCTGCGACCAAGCGGGCGCTGCTTGACGCCGCCCTCAACGTGATGTCACGCGAGGGCTACGCCGAGGCGACGATCGACCAGATCGCCAAGGAAGCCGGTGTCTCGAAAGGGCTTGCCTACTACCACTTCAAGAGCAAAGGCGAAATTGCCACCGAGATCTTGGAAAACGGCATCAACGACCTCATCGACCGCTTCGTTCAGGAGACGGAGCGCGCGCAAAGCGGCTCGGACGCCCTCAAGCGCATGCTCGAGGCGTTTGCCGAGGTCGTCGTCGGCAACTGGCAGTTTGCCCGCTTCTACCTGTCGGTCATCTGGCGCGAGGGACGCGACTGGTCAGACAAGATTCACGAGGTGGACACGCGCCTCATCGCGATCATCGCTGAGCAGTTCGCGCGCGGGCAGGAAGACGGCTCGTTTGCCGCCGACCTCGACCCGGAGTTCTGCGCCGTCGCCTGCATCGGCACGGTGTTCACGACGGCGCTGCGCTACTTCGGTATCGACAACGAGGACAAGCCGGCAATGTCCAAAGAGGAGTACACGAGCAAGGTGTCCAAATTGATCATGCGCTCGTCTACTGCGAAAGCGTGAGCGCACGCATAAAAAAGCGGCATTGAGCTGCATCGACAAGACGGGAGCTGCGTACGGCGGCCCCCGTCTTGTTGTATAGTGGGAAAAGATTAACCGAGGGGAGGAAACGATGCGCGATTCGCTCGCCGAAAAGATTGCCGAGCTCGGCCTGGACAGCAAGGGCGTGCTCTCGCCCTCGCAGAAGGCTGCACGTGCCGCCGAGAGGCGGGCGTCCGTAACGCCCGAAAAGACGGCGGGCACCCCCGTGCGGATACTCGCCACGCGTATCGCGGGCACCTCTCACATCGACAATTACGAGGAAGTCGTCGACAGCCTTGCTCTGCAGGAGCGCCTCGAGCTGCGGCGCGAGCCTTTCAACGAGGCAGATTCGCGTGCCGTGGCGATTCTCGACAAGGCGGGGCGGCGCGTCGGCTATATCCCGCAATCTGACAACAAGGTCGTCTCGGAACTGCTCGACGAGGGGCAGTCGCTGTACGCGCGCGTGCAGGATATCGACGTCCACAACCGCTGGACAGAAATCTCCATCGACGTCTACGTCGAGGAGCAGTGAGGCAGATGGGCGAGTTGGACGATTTCTGGGACGAGCCGCCACAGAAGAAGGTCTCCTACCTCACGCTCGAGGAGCTCAAGGGCAAGACGGCGTTTGCCTACGATGTCAAGGAAGGTCCCTGGGGGAGGCTTTTCCAGTCAGCATTCGCTGAGATGAGCGCGGGCACCAAGCTCCGGGGCGATGACGTGCTCATCGTGGGCTCGCGTGCCCTGTGGCCCCCGACGCAGCGCATCCGCGTCGTGGTGTTCGCTGACGATGCCCATGTGGCTCCCGAGTCGATGGACGACCCGTGGCGCCTCGTGTGCGTTGAGGGCGGGCGCTTCTTCACGCTCGCGGCGACGTGCGATTACCTCAAAGTCCACCAGATGACGATCGTCGAGGTGCCGCGTGAGCGCCTCGCGCAGTTCGACGAGGTGCTGCTCGACGATGAGGCGGCAGAGTTCGCACGTCACCTGCTCGAGGAGTCGTTCAAGGCGCCCACGCCGTCGTACGTGCGGGAGCCGGCTTTCCAGGAGCTCATGGGCAACCGGACTGCCGCAGAGCCGCAGGCGCGCTTTCTCGCGTGCGGGTCTTCCGATTTGGAAGAACCTGCAGATGCGAGCGGCGACGGGGCGGCGGAGGATCCGCTCGCCAAGCCGCGCTGCAACGAGGAATGGTACTCTTCCATCTGCGCCGAGCTCTCGCTCGACAGCCTGCCCGACCATCACTACATCTACGAGCCGGAAGACGGGACCTATCGCGTGCGGGCACTCAACCACCGCCTCGACGGGCATCCTGGGCTCGCGTACCTGGAGGCGCGCAAGAATGCCCAGGTCGCCTTTGCCGAGCAGTACGATTTCCTGCTCATGCAGCGCCTGTATTCGGGGACGTGCCAGCCCGTGTCTCGCTACGAGCGCGACATGCTCTCGGATCGCGTCTGGTTCGGTTCTTTCTCAGATTCGAATGACATCTCGGTGGAAAGCGACAAGACCGAGGAGCATCTCAAGGAGATGCGAGAGGCTTACGAAAGCGCCGCCCGGCAAGATCCTGCGTCCGTGCTGCCGCGCGCGGTGTTCGACCGTCTGTGCGAATGGTTCCGCCGCCGTTCGGAGGGCGACCTCGACGCGTGCGCACGAGAGATCGATGATGCCTGCGCCAAAGTGCCCTCTCCTTTCAGGTATGAGTTTTCCGCCAGCTTCGACTACGAGCGCAAACTCGCCCGGATAAACGTGTTCCTGCCCGCCCGTGGCCTGTTCCCACTTGTTTGCGCCAATCACGACCTGGCACGCTACCCCGAGTACGCGTCGATCGAACTCGACGAGCAGGGGCTCAACGACCGTCATGCGGAGCTCGCGTGCAGGATGGGCATCTACTCCGCCCGTCTCGTCAAGTCCAAGGCGCCCTGGGTCAAACGCATCCAGGTCAACGGCCTGTATCGCGAGCTGCCTCAGCGCCAGGTGGAGGGGGCACGTCCCACGCCGTGCTGCCTGTATTCGTTCGAGATTGGCGAAGACGAGCTCGCCCCGAGCATTCTCGAGGGCTTCGCGAGCGTCTTCGACATCATGCACGACATATGCGCGCGCATGCACCGGACGCGCGAGCGCCGCCTCGTGGCCGTCGACCCGCTGTTTGCGCCAGACGACGCCCTCGATTTCCTGTTCGGTTGCGAAACGTATCGTGACGGCTGGACCGTGCCGTATCGGTGCCAGAAGTACTCTGAGCACGGCAGCGCCGAAGAGCTTGCGGTACTCACGACGCGTATGGAGGACCTCCTCGACCGCGGAGAGCTCGAACGGGGGAGAAACATCGGCGCCGCGCTTGAGGAGAAGTACCGCCGGGAGTGGCTCGACGAGCTGCCGGTGGGCGTGCGCGCGCTGACTTGCAACAGCGTGTTCGAGGAGAAGCTCGCACGCGAGCTCCTCAAAGACTCGCGCGACGAGCTGCGCTTCCTGCCGCAGGGCCTTTCGCACTTCTTCGTCGTGTACGGCAACATCTGCTACGAGATGGAGCAGCGCTCGGAGGCGCTCGACCACCTCGCCATGGCAGCCGAGCTCAACCCCGCGTTTCCCGAGCCGTTCTTCGGCCAGATCGGAATCGCGTTCGAGGACGAGGACTACGAGCGGGCCGACGAGCTGGCGGGGGAGGCGTTCGAGGTCGCGTACCTCGCGCGCGACATGGCGCAGGTCTACCGCTGCTGGGCGAGCATCGCCATGCAGCGCGGCGACAACGACGTCGCCACGAGCCTGTTCAACTTTGCCCTCGCCGTCTCCCAGGACCGTCAGACCGTGCAGCAGAGCGTTCGCGACCTGGGGCTGTTGCATGCCCAGGGCGGCACGGGTGCCGATGCCGATGCCGACCCCGTCTCGACGCTCATCTTCAACGGATACCCCATCCACGCTTCCGAAAAGATCTACGCTGTCTCGAAAGACGACGTGGAAGATGCGCTGCTCGGCGGACCGCTTCCCGACCCGTCCGTGCTCGCCGCCTACGTCAACTCCCGCAACACCACCGAGCCTCTTCCCGACGAGCTCAAAAAGCTCATGCTCAGCGTCATGGGCGATGCGTTCGCGGATGCGCCGCTCGACAGCTACCTGCTCAAGCCTGTGATCGTCGACAGCCTTCCCGCGCTCGATCTGCTGGGGGAGGAAAGCGCGCTTGTCGAGCCCCAAGAAGACGACGGGAAGCTTGCCGTTTTGGCCGTGCCGTTCGTCAATGCGGAAGGCGAGCTGAGGTTCCATGTGGCCGCCACGGTGGACAGAGACGATCACCGCGTGGTGCGCTCGCTCGACATGACCAAGGGCCTGGACATCAGCGCCTGGGGCTGTGCCTACGAGCATTTCCTGTTGGCGCGCCCCTGCGATTACCCCGAGCTCGAGCTCGAAGACCGCTGCGCGCTTCTGGGCGAGGTGTACCGTGCGCCGCGTGAGCGCGAGGACACGCGCAGCGTGAGGGCGCTCGACCACCTGCGCGATTTCGAGCACCCCGACGACGTCCTCGTCGTCTTGCGCTGGGCAGGCACCGTGCCGGAAGCCGCATGGGCACGGCTCGAGTACGTCAACGACGACCATCAGCTCGTGGCCACCCTCATGACCGAGCCGTTCGACGAGTTCTCCGTGCATTCGGGGGACCTGTGCGTGCTGCGGGTCGTCAGAGACTGGCAGGTTGCCGGCGGCGTTGTGGCCTTCATCGAGCCGCCGGAGCTCGACCGCTAGCCTTTTTTCGCTGCTGCGAGCGTGGAGCGTTGCCGTCCGGGCACCTTCGCGTTGCGCTGCGGATGTTGGCGCGCTCCGCCGCGGCAGGTATGGTGTGAGGAACGATTGCACATTCGAGAAGGAGGCATCCCACCATGGACGATGAGGAAAAGCGGTTCTACCAGAATGCGAAGTTCCCCGAGGGCGAGGGCGGGGTGCGCATGCTCGAGCGCATGAACGAAGGCCACCACGAACAACTTGCCGCGTGGGGCTTCGCGCAGCTCTCGCCGCAGCCGGGTGCGCAGATCCTGGACGTCGGATGCGGTGGAGGGGCAAACCTGCTCCGGCTGCTCGAACGTAGCCCGCTCGGGACGGTCACCGGCGTCGACTACTCGCAGACGAGCGTCGAGATGTCGGAGAAGACCTGCGCCGAGGCTATCCAGAAGGGGCGCTGCCGCGTGCAGCTCGCCGACGTTGCCGACCTGCCATTCAAGGACCGCAGCTTCGACTTTGTCTCCGCATTCGAGACCATCTACTTCTGGCCGGATATCGTGCGCTCGCTAGCCGAGGTCAGGCGCGTGCTCAAGCCGGGTGGCACGTTCATGATCTGCAACGAGGCCGACGGCACGCATGAGGATGACTTCAAGATGGTCGACGTGATCGACGGGATGACCGTCTACACGCCAGACGAGCTCGAGGGGCTGCTGGAGAAGGCCGGATTCGATCCGGTTTGCATCTATCGCGACGAGCCGCGCAGCTTCATCGTCTTCGAGGCCACCAAAGAACGCTAATCTGGCACGAGGGGCCGTGGGTATCGTGTCATTTTGATCCGATGTCCACGGCCCCTCGGGTCACGTGAGACGTAAGAAGGGCCCGGCAGCTGGTTGCTGTCGGGCCCTTCGCGTCGGTTTGCCGGAGCAGTGCGCGCTACTTGAGCTCTGCGGCGCAGTGCGGGCAGCGGGTCGCGCCCTCCTTGATCTCTTCCTTGCAAAACGGGCAGGTGGGGGCGGGGGCTGCCTCCTCCCTTTCCACATGGGCGAGCTTCTCTGCCGTCGTCTGCATCTTGTTCACGGCCTTGACCAGGCAGAACACGACGAACGCGATGATGATGAAGTTGATGATCGCGCTGATGAACGCGCCGAAGTCGATGTAGGAGTCGCCGCCGACGGGGATGACGAGGCCGGAGATCTGCGTGCCGTTGCCGCCGGTGATGAGCTTGAGGAACGGGTTGATGATGTCGTTGGTCAGCGAGGTCACGATGGCGGTGAACGCGGCGCCGATGATGATGCCGACTGCCATGTCCATGACGTTTCCGCGATTGATGAAATCCTTGAATTCCTTGAGGAAGCCCATGATGGTCCTTTCGTCTCCTGATATTCGGCTGTCGGCAATTATAGAGAAAATAACCATTCGATGGCACGTGCTTGCATATGCGATTTTGGCGTTGCAGAATAGCGGCTCGGTTGTAAAGTATGACTCTTTTTGGCGGGGTTCTCCCGTCTTGGGCAATCTCAAAACCGGATACAAAACGATCGCGCGAAAGGTGCATAGGGTAGTTTATGGGTTTGACGAGCAAGCAGAAGATGATGATTGCAGTGCTGCTTTCCGGCACGCTGCTGGTGGTGTTGAATGCGACGATGCTTTCTCCGGCGCTGCCGCACATCATGAGAGACACGGGCGTCGGTGCCACGACGGTGCAGTGGCTCACCTCGGGCTACATGCTCGTCGAGGCGGTCGTCATCCCGATGAACGCCTTTTTCGTCGGCAAGTTCTCCACGCGCAAGCTCTTCATCGGCGGCATAGCCTGGTTTGGCATCGCATCCGTGGTCGCTGCCCTCGCGCCGAACTTCTACGTCATTTTGCTCGGCCGTGCCATGATGGCCATGGCCACGGGCATCATCATGCCGATGACCTTCACGCTCATCCTGCTCATCTTTCCGCGTGAGAAGCGCGGCTCCGCCATGGGCATCGTCGGCCTCATCATCAGCTTTGCACCCGCCATCGGCCCGTCGCTTTCCGGTGTCTTGGTCGACACCGTCGGTTGGCGCATGCTCTTCATCATCGTCGCCGTCCTTGCCGCGCTCGTCGTCCTGTTCGCGAGCTTCTCGCTCAAGAACTTTGAGGGCTTCGAGCAGGTTCCGTTCGACCCCGCCTCCGTGTTTCTGCTGGCCTGTGGGATGATCGGGCTGCTCTACGGCATCTCTTCGGTCACCTCCGCCGAAAACATCCTCATCCCGATCGCGCTCATCGTCGCCGGCCTGGTGTTGCTCGGACTTTTCGTCTACCGTCAGTCTAAGCTCGAGGTGCCGCTGCTGCGCGTCCAGGTCCTCAAGACCCGCAGGTTCCGCACCGTCGTCATCCTCATCGCGCTTCTGCAGGCTTCCCTCGTCGGCTCAGAAGTGGTCCTGCCGATCTACGTTCAGCAGGTCATGGGGCAGACGGCGACCGTTTCCGGCCTGCTCATGCTCCCCGGTGCCGTCATCGGCGCCATCTGCGGTTTGCTCTCGGGGCGTCTGTTCGACAGGTTCGGCGTGCGCGGGATCGTCATCTTCGGTTCGGTGATTCTTGCTGTTGGCGCCATCGGCGTCACGACTTTTTCCATGGATATGACGATCCTCATGGTCACGGTCGTCTACACGACCATGTCTATCGGCATCCAGTTCCTCGTGACCCCGCTCAACACCTGGGGCGTGAACTCGCTCGACAATAAAGTCGTCCAGCACGGCAACGCGCTCAGCGCCACTACCAACCAGGTCGGGGCGTCCTTCGGCACCGCGTTCATCGTTAGCCTGACGGCGCTCGGCGCGCTGTTCGCCCCGGCCAATGCCGACGCGCTCACCGTCACGTTCACGGGTGTGCACGTCGCCTTCACGGGCATGTGCGTCATGCTGCTCATCGTCGTCTTGGGCGTCCTGCTGTTCGTGCGCGAAAAGCCCAGCGACGAGAAGCCTGCGGAAGAGGGCGTGTTCCACATCCCCGGCATTGTCGGCGTGGACCGCGAGTTCCTCATCGCAGACGTCATGAACCCGCGTCCGGGCTACATCGGCGAGCATGCGACGGTGCGCGACGCTATCAAGATCATGCGCAAGCGCAACACGAGCGGCGTGCCCATCGTCGATGCGGACATGCACGTCATCGGCTTCATCTCCGACGGCGACATCTTGAAGTACCTCTCCAATCAGGGCGGGCAGTACTTCACGGACGGCACCAACTTCTACTCGATGGTCGATCAGGACGACTTCTGGAAGCGCCTGGGCAGCCTGCTCGAGCTCGAGGCGATGAAGCTCGCCACCAAGCAGGTCATCTCCATCGAGGGCGATGAGAACGTCGAGAAGGCCTTCAAGATGCTGTCCGAGAAGCGCATCAAGAAGGTTCCGGTGCTCTACGAGGGCAAGCTGGTCGGCACGTTGAGCCGCAGCAACATCATCATCGGCCTCGAAGATGCCGAATATATTCTCACCCATCAACAAAATGGCGAAACGGCGTGACGCTCGTCTAGAATACGGACAACTTCCAAAGCAATCGAGGAAAGGACCATTCCCATGAAGATTCGCTACAACGAGAACCGCGACCTGGTCGAGAAGATTCGCGCCGGCGTCCTCAAGAAGGGCGGTTACTGCCCCTGCCGCATCGAGAAGACCGAGGAGAACTACTGCATGTGCCAGGAGTTCCGCGATCAGATCGCCGACCCCGACTTCGAGGGCTATTGCCACTGCATGCTGTATTACAAGGAGAGGTAAGCTCCCCAATATCATGCGCGGGAAGAGTGGCACTGCCACGGTTCCCGTGCGTTTTGCTGCGGATGCGTGGCACTGCCACACATCTCGTGCACGTCGTCTGCGATCATCGACAAGGAGACCCAGCCTTCCATGGCACTCAACATCGTTTTGTTCGAACCTGAGATTCCTGCCAACACCGGCACGATCGGGCGCAGCTGCGTGCTCACGGGCGCGAGCCTGCACTTGATCAAGCCACTCGGCTTCAGCCTCGACGACCGCATGATCAGGCGCAGCGGCATGGGGTACTGGCACGACATCGACCTGCACGTCTACGAGGACTACGACGAGTTCCTCGCGAAAAATCCCGGCGCGGACCCCTGGCTCAGCACGAAGAAGGCAAACCAGTGCTATCACCAGGTCGCCTACCATGACGGCGACTATCTCATGTTCGGCAAGGAGTCCACGGGAATCGACGATCGTATCCTCGCCGCTCATCCCGACCGCTGCATCCGCATCCCCATGTTCGAGCGCGAGGGGCTTACGCCGGCCACCGCCGGCCCCGGCCCCACGGGCGACCCCACCGACCCCGATGTACTGCGTCAGGGCGGCATCGAGAACTGCGACGCCGTGGCCGCCGTCAGCGAGGACGACTCCCTCAACCTGATGGCCGCGCAGATCGCCAAGAGCCTCTTTCAGCGCGAAAAGGTCATCTGCCGCGTCTCTGACCCGCATTTGCAGGTGCTCTACCAC
>OLPZ01001773.1_pt1 | contig 13544 bp, 20 predicted proteins | sample 1672711 | NCBI WGS metagenome assembly OLPZ01 (sample SAMEA3136716, study PRJEB25190) | human gut metagenome
TTTTTATTTCATTCTTCCTTTCCACTTCCTCATTTACATGTTACAGGAAGCTCAACTAATCCTTTTTTTATTTCCAAGTCTTCCGATCTTCATCATACTGTTAGCAAACGTGATGATATCTCCTTCGGTTCCTAGATCAGCATCCTTTGTCAGTTCCAGGAACTCGCATAATTCTTTAACTGTAATAACATGTGCCTTGCCTAGCTTTCGTGTAGGTAACAGTCCATACTTTCTAAACCATCCAACTTTCTTCCTTGTTGTGTGCAGACGTGCAGCAGTCTCATTTGTTGAGAGAAGCTTATACATGTCTTCAGGCTTTTCAAGCGCTAGATCTGACACGTCATATCTTTCATTGGTCATCTGATTCTTCATATTCCATTTTTCCTAAAACTTTTTTATCATTATCAAATTCAATACTTCCTCCACGAATCATTTTTTCGATAAGTTTCAAAACAGCAAATGTAATATATTTGAATATTTCATGTCCATACTTTGTGCTAAGAACTTCCAAAGAACCATCTACTTCAATTTTGAAACACATTTCACAGTTACCTGTCACGTTCTCTTTGATTGTTGATTCTTTGAGCTTAACCGGTCTTTTATCTTCGAAAGTATTGAATGAGTCATGCATTTCTTTCATGGTTTCTATTCTTCCTTTACTAATTCAAAAATTCCTGTGTCTGTCTCTTTGACTGGAAAACCACAATCTGCCCATTGCTGCATTGCATCACAGAGTCTCATATGGCAAAAAAACAAATGCATGATAATTATTCCCATCAACATTTCGTTTCCACAATCTCCTCTGCATTCTTTAAAATCCTGGAGTTTTCTTAGAAAATCATCATTAGCTTCCATCACCTCTTTGAATGATTCATGTAATTCTGTCATGATTCTCCAAACTCCTTCATGATTTGCTCCATAACCTCTTTACCTTTGGTGTCTGCTTCTTCCTTTGTCCTAAAACAGTTGCATGCCTTCCATCTGCATAAATCAAGACTATCGGAACACCATTTTGTCCATAAAGCTTGTTCAGATGTAATACTATAGTGCCAATACGTTTTGCCCATTTCAGGTTTCCATGGTAGTTTTACAATGCTGTATTCACCTTTAAATAATTTTGTTAATGTAACTGGAATACTTTTGCACCACTTGAATTCTCCAAGTTGTCTAACCATAAGACCATCCAATGTAATCTTATACACAAATTTTTTTGTGAAACTTAATTTAAATTCTTCATCTAGTTCAACACCTAGCATTTTAGAAATTTCTTCGTAATAGTTCATTGCTGCATCTCCTTTCTTAATTTTCTTTGATACTTTGCAAGTACATTACATAACTCCGTGTTTGTAACTCTCACAAGATATTTAACATGTTCCTCGTCTTCTCTGATTTCAAACTGATCCAGCCTTACCCATTTTGGTGGATTTACTTTCGTGTCTGCAGAATTATCAGCATACAAAGGAAACTCCTGTTCATAGGTAAGAAATCGAACAAATACTCGTTCGCCAATGAACAAACAGCGTACCTCAAGCAAATCTGAATTATTGTCTACCGTTGTCCAGTTATCATTGCTTTCAACAAAAGCCATTCTTGCTTTGTGGTTATTCAGTAAAAGAAACATTTCATCTTTCATGATTTTCTTGACCTCGCATCTTTCTAGACGAGCTCAAGCGCCTTGCTGATGATTCTTTCATTTGTCGAAAATTCATCTGCAATCATCGCTAGAGACCATCCAGCATCCCTTAATGCATGCGCCTTGCCCTTGTCGATTCGAGACACTGGTGTGTCTTTGTAGATTTGTTTCCTCTCGGAATTGAATCCTGGAATGTAATCTTCCGAAATCCTAGTGACTCTGTATCTTCTCTTAATGACCACCGAATCACTTTTGTATTTCGGAAGCTTGTACCTAGTTGCTTTACACAGACCGAATGCATTCTTTATGGTTTCGGCCGTCACTCCACAGAAAACTGTTTTCTTTGTTTTGAGATCAACAACGCAGAATTCTCCGTTATCTTTCTTCATGTGATTTCTTTCTCCTTTCTTTTCCAATCTCTTTAATGCTGCTGACACATTCATCTTCTGAAAGCCTGGAACAATCACTTCATACGTTTTGTAGCAATCTTTTTGGTTTTTTATATGTCCAAAGTAAACGGATAACATAAATAGAGTGAGTTCCAACTTCTTTTGGATTATTTAACATAATGATCCAGGCGATTGTTAGTACTTCGCCTTTCGCGAGTAACAGCTGCTATATGTGGCCAAATAGAAGAAGGTGTGAAATGTTTCTTTAATGGAATGTTTCTCCTATGGCATCGATGACCACCAATGCAGCCATTCAGTTTCTTAAACTGTTTTTTAATTATCTGAAGCAGTTGCTCCAGGTTTACAGAAGATGACTGTTTTTGCCTTGATTTTTAATTGCTTTCAGACTTTTTTCTTTCAGCAATCTGAATAGTTCGATAGATCGTATTGCTTGCCTCAAGTTTGTCTACGATATCAACCGGAACTGTCTGCTCATTCTGATGCTGGCATTTATAAACGCCATATTCTAATGCAAGAGAACAGGCTTTCTTTCTCAGCTCCTCATGAGTTCCCGAGAAGACTCCCAGGCAAGTCACAACGAATAATGATTTGCTACCTTCTTGGATCATCTTTTCCTTCCTCCAAATTCTCTCTGATTCGCTCTTTCCACCTCAGCGTCTTGTAGCTTTCAATTCCGAAACTTGAATAAATTCCGGCCACTTTGGAAGCAACTACCACATCCGTAAATTCCTCATAGATACGATCAAGCGCCTGGTCTACTGACATCGGTGCGTAGTTCGTTCCTTTTGAAACTCTCAGCCACTTTACACAAGCCTGTGCGAGCTCTGATGCTTCCTCAGCAAGCTGTGCAATCTTGTCAACGTCATCGACAGTAGCTCTCAGATATTCTTGAGCATCCGCAACCTTTTCGATTTCGGCCACATCATATGCAACTTCTGTAGGTCTGCTTAATTTTGAAATTCTCATTTCTTTCCTTTCATCCTCCTTCCTTCTTTAAATAATGCTGGCGTGTCTTACGATTTGCCTGATCAGTTCAAATCCGTTGCACTTCTTGCAGTAGCAGATTCGAATTTTGCCTCCTTCGAATACGAATTTCACTTGATCAAGCACTTTTCCTTTGCCCTCAGTAAGCTCAATTGCTATCAGATCGCCAAATCTTGCAGTCTGAGCTAGGGTGAAACATAAATCCTTGCAGATTTGATGTTTGTCCTCAGATGGCTTCAATTTTCTTTCTTTTGCCTCTTTTGCCATTTTTGCCATTTTTCTTAATCCTTTTTTTCAATCCAATTTCGATTAGTTTTTTCTACTTTTCTTTCTTGTTTGTTCATTTGCCTTTGAACTTTTCTTTTTTTTCTCCCCTGGAGACTAGGCACAATCGGTCACAGCGCTAACCGAGAATATTCAGAAAATGATCAATTTCCATGCTGTACTGCCTAAGTAACAGTGATCCAGGATGGCCACAATATACAGATTTGTAAGTTTGCGTTATTACTTTTATCAGGAGACTATAGCCATCCTTTCGTGAGTAAAATAGTTTGACACTTTTCAAAATCATTGGGGGAAACGATTTCTTATGAGTAGAGATTTTGCACTGTATTTTTGCGCCTAGACTTCAAGGGAGAAAATTGTGTGTCCTATTTTATAGGACGTAACGAGTAAAAAAATTATTTCGTCGGAATCATAATGTTTTCAAAAGGAATTCCAAACACTTGATGGATTGCAACTAATTCTGTTGCTAACAGTTTTGAATCTCCGTTTGCGATTCTGTTGTATCTATCAAGTGGAATTCCAAGTTTGTCTGCTGTCTCTTGTCTGCTTAGTCCAGCATTAACTCTAATAGCTTCTATTGTTAATAAATCCATAGCTTTCCCCTTTCTTTGTCCTATCAATTAGGACTAATCCTATAATATAGGACTATTTGCAAAAATGCAAGATTTTTTTACAATATTTTAGGATTTTTTTCTGAATTTTAGAATTTTTTCATTTATAATATGACTAAGGAGATTACCACATGACATTGAATGAAAAAATAGGCTATGAATTAAGAAGCCAAAGATTATTAAAGAGAATGACTATACAACAAGTCGCTGACATTTTAGGAAAAAGCAAAAACACTGTTTCTTACTATGAATTAGGAAAAATCAATCTTACAGTCAATGACTTAATAGATTATTGCTCTGCAATCGGATGTGATTACATCGAAATTTTACAGAAAGCTATAGGTGAGAAATCATGAACACCGGAGAAATTATAAAAAAGCTCAGAAAAGACAGACATCTTACACAAGAGCAACTAGGCGAAATGATTGGAGTACAGAAATCAGCAATTGCTAAGTATGAAAGAGGAGAAATCATAAATTTAAAAAGAGATACCATCGAAAAGCTAGCAAAAATATTTGAAGTTAGACCTTCTTATATTATGGGGCTGGTTGACACACCAATTATGTTGAACGATAAAGAGGTGAAAATTATAAAAGCTTATAGACAAGCAAGCGAATCAATGCAAACCGCAATTTGTACATTATTAGAAATAAATTATTGAAATTGCCTTTCCAACGTACAAATCGATACAAAATGTATCGTTTTGACACACTGATTTGTCTAAATTCAACTTAGTAAGCTTAGTAACTGAATTTAGTAAGTAACTTGTCTAAAAAAGTCAATGGGTAGAAATGGGGCTGAGATATGGCCACGATATGGAAATTGGAAAATCAGTGGCAAATTAATGGCAAAACGATGGCAAAGACAAGAAATAACAAAAAATAACAAGAAATAACAAGAAATAAATAAAAAAATGGAGCGATGTTGGCGCATCACTCCGAGACGTGTTATTTTAAAAATTCAATTTGGCAAATGAACAAAACATAACACGTCTCCATTTTATCAATTTCATGTTGAAAAAGCTACATGATTGAAAAATAAAAGGAGACTAGAACACAATGAAAAATAATGTAAAGAACAGTACCAATGGCACAAATGCCAAGCAAGCTAAACAGAAACAGAAGCAGAAAACAGTTTTAAAACACGAAAGATGCATTTACGAAAGAGAATCTTCCATTAAAGGACCTTACCTCCAAGTGAAGGTTTCATCAACAATCAATGGAAAAACAAAATTCAGAGAAGTCGGACGTTTCTTTTACTCAGACTACCCGTCAAACAAGATCTGTATGCAACAAGCCATCAAGTGCAGAAATGACTTTGAAGAAACTATCAAAACAAATAACATCGAAGTGATAGACTGCACTGTTGATGAGTGCTATCAGACATCGTTAGAACTGCTTGTCGATTCTGTAAAGACCGCAAAGAAACACAACACTATATACAACGCAATGATGCCAGACAGACTCAAAATAAAGAATATTCTAGAAGTGACAACCGAAGATGTGAATCGAACGCTGGTCAAATATGCCGGTGATCATGCAGCTGATGCAGTCAAGCGAGCCAAATCTATATGGCATCAGATATTTTTAGCAGCAGCTATCAAAGATATTAACGTTACAGACAAAAGTCTGCTCGTTAAGCTTCCGAAAACAAAGGTGCCTACAAAGAAACGCGATGTGCGCTGCACGTTTGACGAGATCAAAACATTTCTGAACGCACTGTTGATTTGTGGGAGCAGTTCCAAGAGTGGAAGACACCGTGCAACAGATTTGTGGTATGGAATCCAAATTGAGGTTTATACGGGTATGAGACCACAAGAAGTATTTGCTCTGCACAGATCTGATGTGGATCTTGAAGCTATGGAAATCAATGTTTCACGTTCTGTTGGTTCTACTTCTAAAAACACACGCAAGTTCATTACTACAAAAACTGAAGATTCTGTCAGAACTATTCCGATTGCATCTGATCTAGTTCCAATTCTTGAAGATCTTCTTGAAAAGAAGCCACAGAACCAGGAACCGTTATTCCTCGATCTAGACGGTTTGCCTTACGAAATCGACGTCCTTTGTACTTTCATGAACAAGATTCCAAAGAAATACGACGTGCCTCGAATTACCCTCTATATGCCTCGTCATCTGTTTGCTACCGAGCTTTACAATGATTCCAGGAACAACAAAAAGGCAGTCCAGAAGCTTATGGGGCATAAGAGCGAAACAACAACGCTTGGATATGTCACAGCAAGTGAGGAAGAAGCAAAGCAAGTCATCGAAAAAAGAAAACACATTATTTCGTGATTTGGGAAAGTTTTGGGAAAGTTTTATTCTCAAATGCACTCATTATTGACACAGCAAATAGAAATTTTAAAAATGAAAAAAGTTCAAATTTCAGCATAAATAAGCCACATTGGTCAGTTTTGACTATTATTAACACAGAAAGAAAAAGTGTCGCCTCGGGCACTTTTTTTATTTGATTTTTTCGCATAAATAAGCCATTTTAGAAAAACTTGGGAACAAATTTGGGAACAATTTCTAAAAAAAATAGATCGATGATTGCCTTCACCGATCTATTTTTATTTATTTTTGCTGGTTATTTATTTTTCGATTTTTCAATTACCTTATCAGCAACTTCCTTTGGAGCTGGCTGATAACGATCGAACTTAGAAACGTAACTGCCACGTCCCTGTGTCATTGCACGTAGTTCTGTAGCGTATGTCAACATTTCAGCTAATGGGACTTCTGCCTGAATTACCTGATCACCATGATCATTTGTTGTCATATCAATAATGATTCCACGACGCTTTGTAATATCTCCCATCAAAGTACCCGTGTAATCTTCTGGTGCAACAATTGTAACTTTACCAATTGGTTCCAATAATGTTGGTTTCGCATTTGGCATAGCAGCATTATATGCAAGTCTAGCAGCTTCCTTGAATGCATTTTCCTTAGAGTCAACTGGATGATAAGAACCATCATACAATGTAGCCTTGACACCAACTACCTTGTATCCTGCTAATACACCATGATTCATGCAGTCACGAAGTCCTGCTTCTGTTGGAGGGAAGAACTGTTTAGGAACAGCGCCACCAAATACTTCTTCCGCAAATACCATTTCTCCATCAGGATCATCGCTTGGTTCAAATCTTACCCAGACATCACCATACTGACCTGCACCGCCATTCTGTTTCTTGTACTTGCCTTGTGCTTCTGCTTTGCCACGGATTGTTTCACGATATTGAACAGTAGGTTCTGCAGTAGTAACTTCAACCTTATATTTAGACTTTAATTTAGAAAGAATCAAATCAATATGCTGTTCACCAATACCATAAAGAACCTGTTCATGTGTTTCTTCGTTATTGACAAAGCGAAGAGTCTTGTCTTCCTGCATCATATTCTTGATTGCAGCTGACATTTTATCTTCATCTGCCTTTGTCTTTGGCTTGATTGCATATCCTAACATTGGAACAGGATATTCCATATCTGGATAATGAACAACTCTGCTTCTTGTACAAAGCGTATCGTTTGTTTCAGTTACAGATAACTTGACAACTGCCCCAATATCACCAGTAAACAGTTTACCAACACCAATCTGATATTTGCCATTGATAACATAGATCTGGTTGATCTTTTCAAGTGTATCTTTCTTTGAGTTAAATACTTGTGAATCACTGTTCAATACACCAGACATTACTTTCAAGTAGGAAATCTTTCCTACGAATGGGTCAACGATTGTCTTGAATACAAATGCAGATAATGCTTCATCTTCATTTGTCTCCATATCAATTGTCTGATCTTTATCATTCAATGCCTGAACACGTCCCTTTTCAGCATAGGAAGGCATAAATTCAGTAATCAGATCCATCAATCTTTCAATACCAGTCAGATTCAATGCAGATCCACAATATACTGGATGAATATCACCAGAACGAACACCAATTCTTAATCCCTTGGCAATTTCATGTTCATCAAATTCTTCACCAGAGAAGAATTTATCCATCAATTCATCATCACTCATTGCGATTGCTTCTGCAATTTCATCATAGTATTCTTTTACCTTAGGCTGAATTTCAGCTGGCACTTCTTTTGCTTCTGCAGGATCATCATAGTACCAGGCCTTATTTCTCAAGATATTTACAGAACCAATGACTTTTCTATCCTTGATAATTGGAAGTTCAAACAAGAATACAGATTTACCAAACTTTTCTCTTAGATCTTCAATGACTTTAGAGAAGTCTGCATTTTCATCATCCAGTTTATTTACAAATAAAATTGTAGGAAGTTTTCTTTGCACAACAGCTTTCTTCCATGCACGTTCTGTTCCAGACTGTAAGCTATCCTTTGCACTGACAACGATCAATGCATTATCACCCATTGTTAAACCCGTATCTTCTTCACCTTCATAGTCAAGATAGCCAGGTGTATCAATGAAGTTGATCTTTTTATTTTTCCATTCAACAGGTGCTAGATGTGCATAGACAGAAACACCTCTTTTACCTTCTTCAGCATCAAAGTTCAAAGCAGTTGTACCATCATTATTTTTTCCAATTTTCTCAATTGCTTTTGTCTTAAAAAGACAAGCTTCAATCAATGAACTCTTACCTGCACCAGAATGTCCTAAAACAGTAACATTTCTTACTTCATTCGCTAAATAGTCTTTCATGATCATGCCCTCTTACTTTAACAGATCCTTCAGATCATCTAGACATTCTTTACGAACATAATGAATTGCTAAATTACCTTCGTAATCTTTCTTGTCTTTATCTGCACCACGATCAAGTAGTAAATGAACGAGCATTGGAATACCAATGTATGCAGCTCTCATTAGTGCTGTACAACCCTTATTATCCGCAGCATTCACATCTGCACCATTCTTCAATAATACTTCAATCACGTCATCTTTATACGCATTTACAGCTTCCATTAATGCTGTACGACCCTGTTCATCTGTAGCGTTGACATCTGCTCCCTTAGAAATCAAATATTCAACTGTTTCTGTTTCACCTAGAAGCGCAGCTCTCATCAATGCTGTACGTCCTTTATTATCATGTGAGTTGACGTCTCCACCAGCATGAACGATCATTCTACAAATTTCTGTGTGACCTTTTTTTGCAGCACCCATTAGAGCTGTCTTATTATTTTTGTCACGTGCTCTTGTATCAGCGCCATTGTCTAATAAGAAACGAACGATATCTTCATATCCTCTTTTTGCACTTCTCATTAACGCAGTACGTCCGTCACCATTTCTAACGTTGACATCTGCTCCCTTAGATACTTGCGCGCAGACCTTGCCGAAGTCACCAGCGGCAGCTGCGTCAAAAAATTCCTGATTTACCTGATCCATAATGATTTCCTCCTGTTAGATAATTCATTCAATTTTTTAAATAAAAAGATGGACACATGAAAGCTCCATCTTAAAACCAATATTCGTGATGATTGAATTTCCCGCCGAAAACAACCCTTTCTGTGTTTCTATTTTGTACAATGAAAACAACTTTTACGTTCTTCATGATAAATACTCCAATCTAGAAATTCAAAATCATCTGTTAATTACATTTTACAAAAACTATAAAATACTTCAAGTGTAAGCGGTTACTTTTTCAACTATTTTTATGAATTTATGAAAAAAGAAACAGATTCATTTTCAATCCTCTATTTCTTTTCGATAATTTCAATTTTCTGGTATGGAATTTCAATATGATTTTCTTTAAATGACTTTAACAGTTTTTTTCTTACATCACTTGCGGCCTGAAATGAGGAAGAAAAATCTTTTGTATACAATGGGAATAATAACCGAATGCCACTATCATCAAATGCCTCTAATCGAATCGCAAATGGAAGTACACCATGCTTCTTTTCTACTTCACTTCGAATATCAATGACATTCTCTGTATGTAATACTGCTTCATAAATCAATTGTTCTGCTCGATCAATATCACTGTCATAGCCAATGTCAAAACTGATGATCTTCTTATATCCCTTTTCATCACTGATACGGTTTTCAACGATTGCACTGTTCATAATACTGTTAGGAACAATGACTCTTGTATTTTCCACTGTATTGATCACTGTATGACGAAATGTAATTCCAATCACACTTCCAGAAATATCTTTATCCTTTAGATAAATGACATCACCGACATTAAACGGATGATACATCGCAAGAAAGAAACCAGCAATAAAATTTCCAAACGACTCCTGTGCAGCTAAACCTACAACAACAGACATCACTGATGTTGCCCCTAAAACTGCACTCGAAAGTCCAGATAATGGTTTAATACCACCTAAAACAGAAAAGACAGCGATACTGTAAATAATTGCACGCACAACTCTTCCTGTAAATCGCAATGTCATTTCTTTCTGATCATCTTTTTTTGCCGCATTCGCAAATAATTTCCATAAAACTTTTGCGATGCTGAATGCAATCAGTAGAATCAATATACTACGAATGATAAAGTAGAGAAGACCTCCATCAAAAAAGTTTTTTCCAATATTCCAAATTGTTTTATCCATGTTTCTTTCTCCTAATGATTTAAGTAGTCACTGTATTTCTTATAGTCTGGCATATATGTTTTTACAACTGCATAGAAATCTTTTGAATGATTTGCCACAAGGATATGTGCATACTCATGTAACAGCACATATGAGAAGCACTCATGTGGGAAATGAATCAATCTTGAAGAAATTGAAATATTTGATTTTGCAGGTGTACAGGATCCCCATCTGCTTGTCATATATTTAATGCGAATTCGAGGCAGTGGCTTTTGATTCATCTTGCAGATATGTTCATCTAGAAACTCTCTTTCCTGCTGAATCAGATACAACAGATATTTATTTGCTTCATGATAAAACGTCTTTTCAATTGTTTCTGCACTTCTATCTTTGACATGAAATACAATCACACCATTCTCAAAAGACATTGCATTCCTTTTTGCTTCGACAAACTTCACTGGATATTCTTTTCCCATCCACGTCGCAGAAATACCATCAACACCTGTTTTTACTTTCTCTTGTTTTTGCATTTGACGATTTCTTGCTTGTATGATCCATGTTTCTTTTTCTTTCAAAAAGGCATAGATTCTTTCTTCACTGACATGTGGAGGACAGCTGATCATTACATTTCCATCATTATCCAGACGCAAGACTATATTCTTCATGCGTTTTCTTTTGACTGTAACTGTCAATTCTTTTTCCTGTATCGTTATAAGCATGTAGAAATTATATCATTCTTTACAAACATCGACCCAGGATACGTAATTCGATGCATCTTCTAATTCTTCTAATGACATCTTTACTGCACTTTGACTGTTTCCACAAGCTGGATACACTGTCTTGAATTTCTTTAAGCTTTCATCTAAATACACTTCAATCCATTCATTGATTCCAAATGGACATACACCACCAGGTGCGTGACCAACAAGTGCTTCTACTTCATCAAATGGAATCATTTTTGCTTTGCTATGAAATGTCTGCTTATATTTATGATTGTCGATTTTTGCGTTTCCTTCACATACGATCAATATTACTTTTTCGTGAACAAGCAAAGAAATTGTTTTCGCGATTTCACATGGCTGTACACCTAATGCAGCAGCAGCTTCTTCTACAGTACCACTGCATTGATCAGGAATCATAATATGAGACACATATCCTTTTGCTTCTAAATATGCTTTTGCTTTTTCAAATGACATACAAAACCTCCACGAAAATAATAGTTATAGTATAGAGCAAAAAAATTTTAAAAAAACTATTGCATTTTTTATTGCACCTATGGCATAATAGATAAGCATTGTGGCGGCTATGGTGAAGTTGGTTAACACACTGGATTGTGGCTCCAGCACTCGTGGGTTCGAGTCCCACTAGTCGCCCTGAGATAAAAAGAAGCTTATTAAAAAGGCTTCTTTTTTTCATGCCAATAAAGCAAATCGCGGATATGGATATTTATAAATAATCATCATATAGAATAAGAGCCAGACCGAGAAAGGATGTTTTTAAGCAGTAACGCAGTCCTTTCGGTCTTGGTCTAGCGACTATATCCTAGCTGAGTTATTGCTTAAAGATATTAGGAATGTATGAACCGCCAGACCAAATATTCCTCTTATAAAGATTTGTCTTTACTTTTAGAGAAAAGCAAAGATGTTTTCGAAGTACAGATTTTAACCAGAATACTTGATGATTACAAGAAATATCATTCACATGATTTCAAAGCGTTTGAAAGTCTACTTGAAAAGGATAAACAAATCGAATGTCCAAGATGTCATTGTTCAGATATCTCCAAAAATGGAAAAGACAAAAATGGAACGAAAAGATTTGTATGTAAGAATTGCGGAAAAATTCTAATATCGTAGCTGATACACTGTTCTTTTCATGGAAAATAAACATTAAAGCATTGTATACATTTCTTGAATGTATCCTGAATGGAACTACAGTCGCTGCTGCCTGTACAACTGCTAAAATATCAACAGTTACAGGTTCAGCTTAGATGAAAAAATATTTAAGGCACTTAAAAATTATCAAGACGATATTGTACTTGATAGTCCTATATTTATTTGACGCTTACGAAACAATCAAGCAAAAAATCGAGAAAGACCACAATTTGTACGCTGTATGTCTATTCTCGATTTTTTTATTTTGTCAAATCTCTTAACTTACTTGCATTGCCCTTTAGATAAGTTTCTTTTATTCAACGAAAATATTGTTTTATAACTTTAATAATCTGTTTTTATAGATTCATCTTCCCATAATGAAATTTCATTCAGTCTTTGTTCAAAAGTACCTTTCACAATTTTTACAGCATCTGATCCAAGTAATAGTCTCTGTGGATAATTTTCCTTTTCGATTGTCTCAATAATTACATTACCTACTTTATTTGGATCTCCTGGTTGATTTTGCTTGTTAACTGTATTTTCGACAGATCTTGTCCAGGCTGTATTTTTATATGCATCTATTATCATCTTTGAGCCTTTTAATGAAGTATCATAGAAATGTGTTCTAAAAGAACCTGGTTCTACTATCATAACTTTGATACCAAGTGGTTTAACTTCTGCCGCAAGACCTTCACTCATTAGCTCTAGCGCTGCTTTACTTGAAGCATAGAAACCTGATGCTGCCCCTGTTCTTACTGCTGCAATGCTAGAGATATTGATAATTGCTCCACTCTTCTTTTTTCTCATCATAGGAAGTACTTCTTGAATTAAACAAATAGGACCAAAAAGATTTGTTTGATACATTAAATTCAGTCCCTCTTCTTCTGCTTCTTCTATAGAAGATCTATAAGCATAACCTGCATTATTCACAAGCACGTCAATCGTTCCAAATTTATCAACTGCAGTATTTATAGCTTCTTTGATACTTTCCTTATTTGTAACATCAAGTTGCAACACAAGCGCAGTATCAGGATAATTTTTTACAATATTACTTACCTTTTCGATATTTCGTGCTGTTACCACAGCTCTGTATCCTCTTTTTAAGACTGCTTCAGCAATTCCTGCTCCAATACCACCCTCACTACATCCTGTAATAAACCATGTTTTCATAAGTTTCTCCTGTTATATCATTACTTATATTCAAAATTGAATAGGCTATATTAGCAAAATGGTGAATTCAAGAAATAGAATAAATGAAAAGATCA
>OLPZ01001781.1_pt1 | contig 13514 bp, 9 predicted proteins | sample 1672711 | NCBI WGS metagenome assembly OLPZ01 (sample SAMEA3136716, study PRJEB25190) | human gut metagenome
TCTTCAGGTCGTATTTCTCGATTGCCTTTCTTAATCGGTTCAGATCACCGATCGTTGTTGTTCTGGCAACTTTCATCTCCTCAGAAAGATCATCGGTAAGATACGGTTCCTCGGCATGCATCAGCTGCCAGAACATATATGCCATTCTTGTATGACTTGAATTAAAAAGGTCTTCCTGCTTGTAAATCTTATTGCGGATTTCTGTAAAACCTTTCGGTGCAAACACGATCAGTTTACATGTTCCTTTGTTATTGCTGATACATGCGTATCCTCCAAGCAGGCAATTCAATTCCTTAATGTCATTGCGGATCGTTTTTTGCGACACATCAAGCTTTGCCGCGAGGCTTTCTACACTGCAAACAGATTGCATTTCGATATTCTTTAAAATAACTGCGATTCTGTTTTCATTGTTAAAAAGCTGTTTCATATTGATCCTCTTTTCTATTGATACAGGTTAATTGTTTTTAACCTCTTGTTTTTCCTCCTGCTACGTTCACTGTAACTCCATGAACATAAGAAGCTCTCTGACTTGCAAGATATACACACAGATCTGCAACTTCTGATAATTTACCAGATCTTCCTAGTGGAATTGTAGATGTTTTAGAATATCCAGCTCTTAAGTCATCTACTGTGATTCCTCTTGTATATGCTAATGCTGATTCATAAGCAATTGTACGAAGTCCTGTAGCTTCCATGATTCCAGGTGCTACTCCGACAACTCTGACTCCCTGTTTTCCAAGTTCTTTTGCCCAAGATCTTGTTAAAGAGTTTACAGCGTTCTTTGTTGCTGCGTAAACGCTCTGTCCTTCAGATCCTTCCAGACCACTTTCAGAAGACATGTTAATGATAACTCCTTCACCTTTTTCAACAAGCACACGTCCAACGGCCTGCGCACAGAAGAATACACCTTTTAAGTTTACGTTACAAACTTTATCCCATACTGCTTCATCTAATTCATACTGTCCTTTTGGATCTTTTGGATCTACTAACAAACGAGGAATGTTAATTCCGGCATTGTTTACTAATACGTCGATCGTTCCGAATGTTTCTTTGGTTTTTTCTACCATTGCTTCAACATCTGCTACTTTTGTAACATCTGTTTTCACATACAGTAATTTTCCTGCTGCTTCGTCCATCTCTGGTGCTTCAGATGCCATATCAGAAATGACTACGTTAGATCCTGCATTTAAGAATCCCTGTGCAACTGCTTTTCCGATTCCAGATGCTCCACCAGTTACGATGACTGTTTTTCCTTCAAGATTTAACCAAGATTCGCTCATTATAATCCTCCTTTGAATCTGTGTTTCTTTGCTTCATGAGTTCATTATATAGAGCGTCAAGAAAAAATTTAATTCTTTCATTTTCCATCGTGAAGAAATTTTGTGGACTTATTACAAAAAATGGCTTAAAATCAAGAAATATTGAGTGGAAATTTTTTTAATCTGTGTCAAAAAATCTGCTTTATTTATTGTTTCTTGTGCCAGGATCTTTTCTTTATGGATCATAATATTACCTTTGCTATATTGAATCTCACCAATCTTCTGTCCTTTCTTCACTGGTGCTTTCACAGAATCTATCTTGATCTTTTTCACGATCTTTCCCTTCTGTGTTTTAATATCGATCAGATCAGCAGTCACCTTTTCCTGGCAAGATACCTCTGATCTCTGACCCTTTTGTACTGGAATCCTTCCGATTTCTTTTCTTGTAGTTTCGCTGTGTATCCGCTGGCAGTTTGAAAATCCATAATCCAAAAGAGTTCTTGCATCTTTGATCCTTGCTTTAGAGCTTTCACACCCCATCACTACCGCAATCATATGAATCTTATTTCTTGTTGCAGTTGCACTTAGACAAAATCCTGCTTTTCCTGTACTTCCAGTCTTCATTCCTGTACATCCATTGTAGTGGCGGATCAGTTTGTTTGTGTTACTTAAACCAAATTCTTTCTCACCTTTTTTCGTTTTATGTATGATCGTATCCATCCAGATCTTTGTATATTTAAAAACTTCTGGATATCTTTGTGCAAGTTCTCTCGTCATCAACGCAATATCATATGCACTTGTCACATGTCCTTTTGCATCAAGCCCGCAGGCATTTTGAAATGTCGTATGTTTCATCCCAAGCTCTCTGGCTTTTTTGTTCATCCTTGATACGAACGCTTCCTCACTTCCGCAGACATGCTCTGCCAATGCAACAACTGCATCATTCGCACTTGAGATCACAACACATTTGATCAATGTTTGTACCTGCTGCTTCTCTCCTGTTTCTAAAAACACCTGAGAGCCGCCCATAGATGCTGCATGTTCACTGACTGTAACCGTATCTGTAAGTTTGATCTTACCTTGCTTTAAGTCTTCAAAAATAAGCAGCAAGGACATTATTTTCGTTACACTGGCTGGTGCAAGTTCTTTATCCTTATCTTTCGCAAATAAGATTTCCTTGCTTTCCTGTTCCATAACTACTGCTGATTTTGCTGAAAGATCAAGTACTGGTGCTGCTGTTTCTAAAAATCTTGCCTCTCTTGCCATGACTGGACAATGAAAGCTTTGAACGAGTATTGCTGCAACGAGCAGTATCACTTTCCATTTCTGCATGCATCCACCTCAAACCTGTTTGTTATAGTTTAGTGGCAGATACTTAGATTTATACATAATTTCTTTGCTGTATATGTTTTTTAAAAAAAGAAAACCAGAAATATCTTCTGATCATATCTCTGATTTTCCTTCATTTATCTTGTTTTCTTACCCCAACGATTCGCAGATCTCAACTTTTTATATTCATCATATGCTTGTTTTAAGATCTCTTTCTCATTAGGAAATTTCAATAAGTGGTAAGCCTCGTGAAATTTGTAATACCCTGAGTCTACAAAAAACTCTTCCTTCTGAGGTTTTGAGTGATAGTTCTCGGATTCCATCAAGTACCAGTGTACACTCTTTATGATCTGTTCATGAAATGAATAGAAAGAATATTCACTTTTCCCTACATACTTGATAATTGATGCGTCCGCGTCTGTCTCTTCCTTTACCTCACGAAGTGCTGTCTGCTCGTGAGTCTCTCCTTGCTCAACAGTACCTTTCGGAAGTACCCAGCCATCATATCGGTTCTTATAACTTTTGTATAACAGCAAAATCTTTCCTCTAAATATTACGACACCACCACAGCTCGTTGCTTTTGTCACCAGTTACAACCTCCTGTCTCTTAAACGATCTTATTCGCCTAAGTATGTGTGTCTTTCTCTGACAAATATTATACATTGATTGTGAACTGATTTCAACTGCTATCTGTTTTACTCTTTTGAAAACATCAATCTAAAAATGCATGAAATACTTTATCTGCGATTGGCGCCGCAACTCGTCCTCCAGAATCTCCACCCTCTACAAGAACACTGACTACGATCTTCTTCCCGCCTCTTTCGGCACATCCGATAAACCATGCGTGGGAATCTTTCGCGCTGTTATATTCTGCTGATCCTGTCTTTCCATATACATTATAGTGTGAAGAATAGGCTCTTGTTCCAGTTCCCTTTGTGACAACTTTTCTCAACATTTTCTTTAATGTCTCACATTCCGATGCCTCTAAAGGTTCTGATAGTTTTGATGCTTTTGTTTCCTTGATCACTCCACCGTCGATATTTTTGACATTCTCTACCAGATATGGCTGCATCACAACTCCATCATTGGCAATCGCAGACATGACCATCGCATTTTCAAGTGGTGTGATCAAAGTCTGACCTTGTCCGATCGAAGTGTGTGCCATCTCATTAGTTCCTGATTTCTTATCAAGAACAAAACGACTGCTGTTTGCAAGAAGATTGATCGGAACTTTCGAATTATACATCAGATCTCCTGCAAGACTTGCGAGTTTTCCTTTGTTGATCTCTTCTGACATATGCACAAACGCACAGTTACAGGATTTCTCGATTGCCTGTTCAAGATTCACCGTTCCATGTGCTTCTCCTCCATAACAATGAATCTTTAAAGTTCCAACCGTTGTATATCCAGTACAATGGTATTTGAAATTCTTATATGTGTTTTTATGTTCTCTCATATATTCTAATGCCGTCACAACTTTAAATGTTGATCCTGGCGGATATAATCCTTGCGTTGCACGGTTTAACAACAAAGAATTCTTGCTTGTATTTAATTCTGTCCAGTTTTCTTTGACGTAAGCTGGTCTGTAATCTGGTTTGGATACCATTGCGTAGATCTTTCCTGTCTCTGGATCCATCGCAACAACCGCTCCCTTTTGTCCCTGCAAGGCATAATATGCTGCTTTCTGAACTTTGGTATTTAATGTTGTGTATACATTATCCCCTATACTTTTCTCACCTTTTAAGCTACTTGTGATCTGTGTCATCAAGTTCGCATCCGATTTTAATAGATCAAAGTTACATACAGATTCCAGTCCTGACTTTCCTTTATCGTTATATCCTACAACATGTGCAAACATTCTGCCATAAGGATAATCTCTGATCTCTGATCCATTTTCAGTAAGTGTCTGTGCCAGCACTTTTCCATCACTACTGATGATCTTTCCTCGTACTACTTTCTCTGCCATAGACTGTAATCTCCGGTTATGTGCATTCGTGATCACATTTTTACTATCTACCGCAACAAAATGTGCAATATAAGCGATCAATGCCAAAAATGATACAACAAATATATAAGTAATCTGCAGAATCTGGCGATTTGCTCTTTTTTTCTTTTTCTTCTTTATCTTATTGATTCTTTCGGTTGTTTTGTCTTGTATATTGTTTTTCTGATTCTTGTGCCTTAATATGCTCATATTCTTCTTCCTCGCTATCTGCTAACATATGTAATCCTTGTATGATATTAAAAATGATCAAAGTACTGATCACAGAGGTTCCTCCATAACTTACGAGTGGAATCGTAACTCCTGTGGATGGAATGAATTTTGTCACACCACCGATACTTAAGAATACCTGGAATAAGAAACAAACTCCGAATCCAAGGCATAACAATTTGTTAAACAATTTTCTGCTTCTTGTGGAAATATCCATAAAGAGGATAAAACTGCTCATTAAAACGAAAATCAGGCAGATTCCAAAGATCACACCAAATTCTTCACAGATCACAGAAAAGATAAAGTCTGATTCCCTGACCGGAATATCAAACGGCCGTCCGTTTCCAAGCCCCATTCCAAACCAGCTTCCAGTTCCAATAGCAAATAAGGATTGACAGACCTGAAGTCCTCTTCCTTCGATCATGGAAAACGGATCTTTCCATACCGCTACACGGATCTGTACATGAGTAAAGATCTTATCTGCGATAATAGCAGCCACAGATCCTGCTGCCAAACCGCCAAATAAGTAACTTGCTTTTGCAGTTGCAACATAAAGCATCATCAGATAGATCACAAAATAAAGCAACGCTCCACCTAAGTCCTTCTCAACAACAAGCACTAATACATAAAGTGCTGCGATCACTGTGATCTTTACCAGATCTTTAAATTCCTTTGCCTTAGAAAGCAGTGCTGCAACAAAGAACACAAAGATGATCTTTACAAATTCAGAAGGCTGAAATTTAAGTCCCGCAATGCTGACCCAGTTATACGCCCCATACTTGTTGATGCCAAACACGAATACTGTAGACAACAGTAAAAATCCTGCCCCTGCATAAAGCCATCCAAATTTATTCCAGATCGTGATCTTATGCATCATCAATGGAATAAAACTTGTCACGATCACACTTCCTGCCGCGATTGCAAACTGTTTCATTGCCAGATCAAATGATAATCTTGTTAAGATCACAAACCCAACTCCTAACAAAAAACAGGTGTTATTGATCAGCGGTCTTGAACATCTTTTATAGATTCTCGGAAATACGATCATCAAAATCTCGAAAAAGATCACTTGTGCCGCAAAAAAGATCAAGATCTTTAATTCAAATTTCTGCAAAAACAGTACCGTGTAACATAAGAACAAAAATACAAACATATAGATGACCTGATTGTCTAACAGGTCTTCCTTTCTATCTCTATTCTTTGGACGAAATACTGTATAACATGACAGTGTATAGATCAGACACATAATGATGATCAGATATTTTGCTATCGTAGTAATAATGTCTATCATATGGTTTTATAAAACTTCCCTCTTTAAATGCCCTGTCGTATATTCTGTGGCAAGAGAAGCTCTTTCCCCTTTCTGTATAGATTTCGCTGCATTTAAAATCTCCTTGACCTGCACCTCATTTTCTCTTGTAATATGAAAACGGATCACGGATGGATGAAGATCATTAAGAATTCCTGCTTCATTTCCAACCCACAATGGTTTTCCATTATAAATCTCATTGATGCAGTCACAACAACTTGTGTGAACGAAGAAGTTTGCATTGTAACGATCCTTTAATGTCAGCCAAGATGGAGTCTTATCACATCCTCGAAGATTATTCTTCACGCATTGTGCAGACACCATCAATGGCTGATAACCATAGAGGAACAGGTCCGCATTCAGAAGTTCTAACTGTTCCATCTCTTTTTTGTTTAATTCCGATGGATACGTCATTCGAATTTGAATACCTGATAATCTTTGATATTCTTTGACAGCCTCTTTGTTATATCCATAAAACATGTAATCCGCGATCATTTCCTTTTGATATCCCTCTTCGATCAACCATGAAAATTCTTCTAAATTGCGTACAATCAGCCCCTCAATTTCATTTGTAAATATAAGATCTTTCTTTGCCTTTAATTCTTCCATCTGACGTTTTCTTGCAATCTGTGGAAGCATCAGATAACACTGTTTTCCTGCAGTCTTTATTTTATTCAGGATAGATTGTGGATCCTCCTGCTGTTTGAGTTCCATCCATGAAAGATAGATCTTCATTACTTTCCTGTCTTCTGTTACAATATCCAGATACTCAAGGTTCTCCATAGAAACTGCAATCTGTATCTTGCTGTCTTCCTGTTCCTGACTGCTTGCTACATCATTTTCTTTGACTGGATCTTCGTAAGTTCTTCTGTATTTTAAAATCTTTGTCTGATCCATCTGTGCAAATGCTTCTTTTCTTAGTTTCTTGAGCACAGAACCTGGTACGAACAAGTTCTCTCCAAGATCAACTTCTAATTCTTCAAATGTATAGTGGGTCTGTCCTGTTTTCTTAAGAAGCTTCTCAATATCTGCTGGCATGGCACCATTTTTCTTCGCTTCTTCGATCACTGGACCAATTACTTCTACGTGATTTTCTCCGTCTTTGAGAATGAGTTTAGCACACTGATCTTTCTGAATTATGATTTTTCCCTTAAGATTTTCTTTCTTTTTCTGCTTTAATCCTTCATCAATCCGTTCGATCATTGGATGATTCAAGGTTCTTTTAATTTCCATGCCTTCATGAAGTTTCTTCATTTTCTGTCCATTTAAAACAACCTTGCTGCCTGCTTTAAATTCAGAGGGACTGGTAAGTTCTACTTTTTCTTCTGAATTGATACGGATCTGCAAAGCATCTCCTTTGTGGATATCTTCTTGGGCCGTAAAAGAAATCTTACCTTTCATAAGTTTGCTGATCTTCCCAACATATAACCTCTGATGATCTGGCCGTTTCATACTCATCATATCTTTTCCATGATATTCTTTATAATATCCGCCAGTAAATCCCCCACGGTTAAATACTTCCATCAAGATCTTCAGATCCTCGGATTCTACTTTATATGGTTTTTCTGAAAGATAAAGATCTACGTATTTGCGGTAGATTCTTGTGACTTCCCCGACATATCTTGGACCTTTCATGCGTCCTTCAATCTTTAAGGAATCCACTCCATGATCTAAAATCTCTGGTAAATGTTCAATGGTACATAAATCTTTCAAACTTAATGGATACGCATTCTTTGTATTCTTTGTCCCGTCAAGATAAAATGGCAGACGGCATGTTCCTGCACATCGCCCACGATTTCCACTTCTTCCACCTAACATACTACTCATAAAACACTGTCCTGAATAGCAGTAGCATAATGCTCCGTGAACAAAACATTCCATGTCAAGTCCTGTATCATCCTTAATCTCCTGAATCTCTTCCAAAGATAATTCCCTTGCTGGAACAACTCGTTTTGCACCCATTTTCTTTGCGATCCTTGCTCCATGAACCCCTGTGATCGTCATCTGGGTGCTCGCATGAATCTCAAGTTTCGGAAAGTGTTTTCGGATCACGGATACAGCTCCCAAATCCTGTACAATCACCGCATCCAGTCCTTGCTCATAAAAAGGTTTTAAAAATCCCGGCAGTAATGGAAGTTCTTCTTCTTTCATCAGAGTATTGACTGTAAGAAATAATTTTTTACCATACAAATGTACGTAATCGATTGCTTCTAATAGTTCTTCCTTATTAAAATTCCCGGCATAAGCTCTGGCTCCAAACATCTCTCCACCTAAATAGACGGCATCCGCTCCATTTAGAATTGCTGCTTTTAGGCATTCCATGGAACCAGCTGGAGCTAATACTTCAATTGGTCTGTTCTTTGTTCTCATCTGTTATCTATCCTCTGGTATTGGTAAATGAAAATGCTCATATGCACTTCTTGTTACAACTCTTCCTCTTGGTGTTCTCTGAATCAATCCGTTCTGGATCAGATATGGCTCATACACATCTTCGATCGTTCCTGAATCTTCTCCGATCGCTGCTGCTAATGTATCAAGTCCGACTGGTCTTCCTTCAAATGTCTCCATCATCGTCTTTAATAAATTTCTATCTGTCTGATCCAGCCCGATCGTATCAACTTCTAAATGATTCAGTGCATCTCTTGCAATCTCTAATGTAATCTGTCCATCGTATTTTACCTGTGCAAAATCTCGCACACGTTTCAATAAACGATTGGCAAGTCTTGGTGTCCCTCTGGATCTTCTTGCAATCTCTAATGCACCCTCTGGATCGATCCCAATCTCTAAGACTTCTGCAGACCGTTCAATGATCGTCTGTAACTCTTCACTGTTATAGAAATTCAAGCGGTTTACAACTCCAAATCGATCTCTTAACGGTGCTGTTAACATTCCAGCTCTTGTCGTTGCCCCGACTAATGTAAATCTTGGCAGTTCCAGCCGGATCGATCTCGCGGCCTGTCCTTTTCCTACTAATATATCAATGGCATAGTCTTCCATTGCTGGATACAGAACTTCTTCTACCTGTCGATTTAAACGGTGAATCTCATCAATAAATAAGACATCTCCTTCCTGCAGATTATTAAGAATTGCCGCGATTTCTCCTGGTTTCTCGATCGCTGGTCCACTTGTTACTTTCAAATGTACACCCATTTCATTTGCTACGATCCCTGCAAGTGTTGTCTTTCCTAATCCCGGGGGACCGTAAAACAGTACATGATCTAAAGATTCTCCTCGACTTTTGGCTGCCTCAATAAAAATTTTTAAATTCTCTTTGACTTTTTCCTGTCCAATGTAATCACTTAACATTTGTGGGCGCAGATGATTTTCAATTTTGATATCTTCTTCCACAAGTTCTGTGGAAATCATTCTGTTTTGCATAATTACCCTCTATCTATATCATAATATTCTTCAATGCTTTTTTAAGAAGTTCTTCTGGGGTGAGATCTTTCGCATCTTCTACCTTGTTAACTGCGATCGCTGCTTCACTTTTTGAATATCCAAGACTTACTAATCCTTCGATCGTGATCATCACAGAATCACTGCTGTCTGCAGATGTATCAAAGATCTCTGCTCCCACACCATCTTCTTCTAATTCTAAGATCAATTTCTTCGCTCCCTTAGGTCCAAGTCCCGGGGTCTTAGAAATTGTCTTGACGTCTTCACTGATCACTGCCATCTTAAGTTCATAAACGGACAGCGTTGATAATACAGACAATCCTACCTTCGGTCCGATCCCATTGACTCCGATCAGAAGTTCAAATGCTTCTTTTTCTTCTTTTGATAAAAAGCCAAATAAACTGACATCATCTTCTCTTACATGCATATGGGTATAGATCTTGATTTCTTGTCCGATCTTAGGAAAAGATTCTCCTCTCATCGGAACCATCATCTGGTACCCAATCCCATGATTGTCCACAACCACCATCCCTGGTGACATATCTTCTAGTATTCCTTTTATATATGAAATCAATTTGGTTTCTCCTTATTCTGTCTTTTTCCATTCGTTTCGTATTATACCTTATCATGTCTTAACAGTCCAGTCTATTGGATCAGAATTCACAAATAATCCGTACATATGTTCTTATCTTAAATAATCATATGATGGAGTGTCATACTCTGGTTTTCCATTCATTGCAAATCCGATCAAAAGCCGATATAATAAATCTGTGGATATGATTCTTGTTCACAGAAAGGATTTTTATGGAACATAACATACAACAATCTTTATTTTTTGATATAGAAACAACTGGATTGAGTGCTGATATCTCAGCGATTACTGTGATCGGATGCTGTGATATGGATGGAAATGTAACACAATGGTTTAATGAAGACGGACTATCTCAGAAACAGATCTTAACTGATTTTCTTGCATTTATCCAACCTTATAATACACTGATTACATTTAATGGCAAAACCTTTGATCTTCCTTTTTTGACATCGAAGATCAAGGAGTTTAAGATCAATGCATCATTTGATCAGTATGAACATCTTGATCTTTATCAAATTTTAAAACCTTATAAAAATCTGTGGGGATTAAAGAATTTCCGGCAGAAGAATCTGGAAGAATATTTAGGAATTCAACGAATCGACAAACTTTCTGGGAAAAAACTCATCAAAACTTATCAGGATTATCTTGAGAATGGAGAGATCAAGAATAAAGAATCGCTACTTTTACATAACCTCGAAGATCTTATCGGTCTACATAAAATTTATTCGTTGATGTCTTATCCCGCATTGCTTGATAAAGAATTTACTTTATCATCCTATTTTATTGAAAATGATCATTTTGTTGCTCATCTGAATCTTGATATACAGATTCCTGTCAGCTGCAATTACGAAAAGTCTGGCATATCTCTGACTCTTGATCATTCAAATGCTATACTTACATGTCCTTTGGAAAATGGTCATCTAAAACATTACCTCAAAGATTATAAAAATTATTATTACCTCCCTATGGAAGATCTTGTGATCCATAAAAGTATGAAGTCATTTGTGGATACTACGAGTATCATTCGTGCCGATAAAAACAATTGTTATTCAAAATTTACTCCAGGAGATAGCTTCTTATCTGCAAAAACTGATGTTACCAATTATTGTGCTGACATTATTTATTACATTTTATCTGAAAAATAAAGTAAAAAAACATCCATCTGAACTTTAATTCTCGATGGATGTTTCTATTTTTAATCTCTCCCGATCTTTCGGATTTCACGATGTTGTAAAATTTCTTGTTTTAACACATCTACAGAGCGATTCACTACTAGTTCTTCTGGGAAATTCATCTCTTGTAATAAGACTTCCACATGATCAAACACGCCAACCGCACTTGAAAAATGTGCATCTGTCCCTGCGACTACCGGCACTTTCTTCTCTTCACACATCTGAAGCATGATCTGCAGATTCTGCCATGCTCCAACTCTTGATGACAAAGAATCCAAGGAACTGTTATTTATCTCTAACAGTGTATGATTTTCTTTTGCCGCATCTACGATCGTTTCATAATCAATCGGTATTCTGCTGTCATCTGGATGACTGATAATATCGATCATTGGATTCTCGATCGCTTTTACATAGGCATTCGTATTTTGCGTGACGGTTCCAACTTCATAACATGGAAGATGGATTCCCGCAATTCGGATATCCAATGTCTTCTCAATAATTTTCTCTTCCATACTTAAAGTTCCATCATGATCGATAATGTTGATCTCAGAGCCAAACATCAGATCAATCCCGTACATCTTCCTTGGAATAATACGCATATTATGGAAATAAATCTCATCGCATGTTCCAGGAATTCCTTGTGCATGTTCTGTGATTCCTAAAAGTTTCAATCCTTTATCTGCCGCTGCTTTTGCCATCTCCTGTACTGTTGAATACGCATGTCCACTGGCTACTGTATGTGTGTGTAAATCTAATGTAAATTCCATTTTTCAAAACCTCGTTTTATCATCCACTTCTGATCTTTATGAAATTCTTGCGATCTGTTCTTTGACCTGTTTTAACATCTGCTGATATTTGGCAAGTTTGTCTTTTTCTTCCTGAACTTTCGCTTCAGGCGCTTTGCTTACGAATCTTTCATTTCCAAGCATTCCTTCGCAACGTTTGATCTCGCCATTTAAACGTTTTTCTTCTTTTGCAAGACGTTCTTTCTCTTTTGCAATATCAACTAATTCTGCAAATGGCATGTAGATCACAGCTCCTGCGATCACACTTGATACTGCATCGTCTCCGATTCCGTCTTTGTTATCCTGAATGATAACTTCACTTGCATATCCAAGTGTAGCAAAGAAAACTTTCCCTTGTTCAAAAATATCTCTGATCTCCGCATCTTCAGATACCACGTAAACCTGTGCTTTCTTCTTTGGTGATACGTTCATCTCTGCACGAACATTACGGATTCCTCTGACTGCTTCTTTGATCGTCTCTACAGCCTTCTCATCAGCCTTGAAGTTCCATTCTTCTTTGAACTCTGGCCATTTTGCTAACATAATAGATTCTTCATCTGTTAAATTACAATAAATCTCTTCTGTGATAAATGGCATATATGGATGTAACAGTTTTAATGCTTCTGTTAAAACTGTATTTAATGTCCAAAGTGCTGCTGCCTTTGTCTGGTCTTCATCATTGTACAGACGAGGTTTTACCATCTCAATATACCAGTCACAGAATTCTTCCCATAAGAAGTCGTTTAGTTTCTGAACTGCGATACCAAGTTCGTATTTCTCCATGTTGTCTGTAACATCTTTGGCAAGTGTATTTAACTTAGATAAGATCCATTTGTCTGCACTTGTAAGATCTTCTAATGTAACATCAGAGAAATCAGCCTGCTCTAAGTTCATCATAATGAAACGAGATGCATTCCAGATCTTGTTTGCAAAGTTACGACTTGCAATGACACGTTTTTCTGTGTAACGCATATCATTTCCAGGGGCATTTCCTGTGATCAGTGTAAATCTTAAGGCATCTGCACCATACTGTGCAATGACATCCAATGGATTGATACCATTTCCAAGGGATTTACTCATCTTACGTCCCTGTTCATCACGAACTAATCCATGGATCAGTACTGTGTCAAATGGACTCTTTCCTGTCTGTTCGTATCCTGAGAATACCATTCTGACTACCCAGAAGAAGATGATATCATATCCTGTTACCAGTGTATTTGTAGGATAGAAATAATCTAATTCTTTTGTCTTCTCTGGCCATCCGAGTGTTGAGAAAGGCCACAATGCAGAACTGAACCATGTATCCAATGTATCTTCATCCTGTGTGAAATGCTTGCATCCACACTTAGGACATACTTCCGGTGTTTCTCTTGCTACGACAACTTCTCCACATTCATCACAGTAATATGCTGGAATTCTGTGTCCCCACCATAACTGTCTGGAAATACACCAGTCACGGA
>OLPZ01001782.1_pt1 | contig 13513 bp, 10 predicted proteins | sample 1672711 | NCBI WGS metagenome assembly OLPZ01 (sample SAMEA3136716, study PRJEB25190) | human gut metagenome
CACAGCTGGATAAAAGAAAAGAAATGCTGAAAGAGATGTTTGCGGAGATTGGTGAAGATTGTTATATCGAGCCACCGCTTCACGCCAATATGGCAGGTGCATATGTCCATTTTGGAAAAAATGTCTATGCCAACTTTAACCTGACACTGGTAGATGACGGTCATATTTATGTTGGCGATTATACCATGATCGGTCCAAATGTGACCATCGCAACTGCGGGGCACCCGATCTTACCGGAGCTTCGTGAAAAAGGATATCAGTATAATATGGAAGTTCATATCGGTAAGAACTGCTGGCTGGGATCTGGAGTTGTTGTGTTACCGGGAGTTACTATTGGTGATAATGTTGTAGTTGGGGCCGGAAGTATAGTAACGAAGGATCTGCCTTCCAATGTGGTTGCAGTCGGCAATCCATGCAGGGTGCTGAGAGAAATGAATGAGCGGGATAAAGAATATTATTTTAAAGACAGAAAAATTGATTATTCTGAGATCGTTTAACCAAATCAAGTAAGTCCCCTGCTTCAATTGCGAAAAGCAATAAGCAGAGGGCAGGAACAGAGGCGTAAGCTTTTGCACATCAACAGATAATGCCGGGAGCAAAGGTCGAATGATCTTATGAAATATGAAACAGGTGGATGAGAACAGGAATGGATGAGGACCTGTCTGATGCTGAAAGAAAAGAGGAAAAATTATGGGAATGAATGAAACACCGTCAGCAGACCGTGTACATATCGGGTTTTTTGGCAGAAGAAATGCAGGAAAATCCAGTATTGTAAATAAAGTGACAGGTCAGGAACTTGCTGTGGTTTCTGATGTTAAAGGAACTACCACGGATCCGGTGAGCAAGGCCATGGAGCTGCTTCCAATGGGACCGGTTGTAATTATTGATACGCCGGGTATTGATGATGAAGGACATCTTGGAGAACTTCGAGTCCGAAAGGCAAAACAGGTACTGAACCGTGTGGATGTGGCAGTTCTTGTTGTGGATGCTACCCTTGGAAAAACCAATGTGGATGAGGAGCTGATCCACATTTTTAAAGAAAAGGAAATTCCGTACCTGGTTGTATACAATAAATCCGACCTTCTTTCGGAAAATCAGAAAATAAATGCGGATTCTCCGGATCGGAATCAGGAACCCTTCATTTACGCCAGTGCGGCAACAGGTCAGAACATCTATGAACTGAAAGAAAAGATCGCATCTCTTGCAGTAACCGATGATCTGAAATTACGTCTGGTAGGAGATCTCCTGGAGCCGTCAGACTTTGCGGTTCTTGTAGTACCGATCGATAAAGCCGCACCAAAAGGCCGCCTGATCCTTCCACAGCAGCAGACAATCCGGGATGTGCTGGAGGCCGGAGCAGCAGCCATTGTCATCAAAGAAAACGAACTTTCCAATACCCTGAAAACCCTGGGCAAGAAACCAAAACTTGTGATCACAGACAGCCAGGTTTTTGCAAAGGTCAGCAAAGAAACACCGGAGGATATCTGGCTTACTTCGTTTTCAATCCTGTTTGCCAGATTTAAGGGAAATCTGAAAACTGCGGCAGCCGGGGCAGCAGCCATTGACCGGCTGAAAGACGGAGATAAGATCCTGATCTCCGAAGGCTGCACCCATCACAGACAGTGTGATGATATCGGAACGGTTAAACTTCCACGCTGGATCCGTAATTATACGGGAAAAGATCTGGAATTTGAGTATTCCTCAGGAAGAGAGTTCCCGGAGGATGTAACGAAATACAGCCTGATCGTGCACTGTGGCGGATGTATGCTCAACGAGCGGGAAATGCGCTACCGTCAGAAATGCGCCCTGGACCAGGAAATCCCCATTACCAATTATGGAATTGCCATTGCCTACATGCAGGGAATCCTGAAACGATGTGTGGAAATGTTCCCGGATGTAAGAAAAGAGCTGGATGTTTAAAGATATTTTGAATTTATGAAGCAGCTGTTTTTTGTACAGAATTTATTTTCTGTGCAGAGAGCAGCTGCTTTTTGCATACTCATTTATAAAGCAGAAAAAATTTTGAAAAAAGATAGTTTAATTTAACTCAACTGATTGGCAAACAAAGAAAGTTATTTTAAAATAACATTGTTATTAAATAACGGCGTTATTGAATAAAGGAGACAAACATATGAGACCTGTAAATGAGAAACTGGCGGCAGATCTTCTGGAAGCGGGAAAGCAGGAATTTCTGGAAAAAGGTTTTCAGGGAGCTTCCATGCGCGGGATTGCATCCAGACTGTCTGTGACAACCGGTGCACTGTACCGCTATTACACAGATAAGGAATCTCTCTTTGATGTACTGGTAGAAGAATCGGCCAGAGTACTGGAGGAGAGATACCGTGCTATCCAGAAGGGATTTGCAGACCAGCCGGTGGATGCCCAGGTCCAGACACTTCCGGAGGTGTCTGACGAAGGCTATTCCTGGATGGTGGAATACATTTATGATCATTTTGATGCATTTAAGCTGATCGTATGCTGTTCCACAGGAACCCGCTATGAACACTATCTGGATGTCCTCACGGAGATTGAAGTCAATTCCAGTATTGTCCTTATAGAAAAAATGAAAGCAGCGGGTTATCATCCGGAAGAACTGGATGAAAATCTGATCCACATGGTAGCAAGCAGCATGTTTAACGGCATGTTTGAGACAGTACGCCACGACATGCCCAGGGAAAAAGCCAATTCCTACATGAACAGCCTGCGGGAATTTTATTCTGCCGGATGGTTCCGGCTGCTGGGGATCCGTGGATCATGAAAAAAAGGAGTTGATACATATGGAAAAAAAAGAACCTTCTCCGATATCGGTAGTATGGGGATGGGCAGAAAAATATCACAGTAAATTTTATGGCTCTGTAGTTCTGGCTGTACTTGGTGTGGCAGGAACCATGCTGGCTTATTTCAGCATTGCGGCAATGATCCGCATCCTTCTGGAAAACGGGGATTTCAGTCAGTGCCTGCCATGGTGCGGATTTCTCCTGATCGGTTAATAAGGGGTATTGCCGGCGGTTCTTAGCGACTGCCGGCAATACACGTTCAGGGGATGTTTACAATTCCGAAAGAAAGTGCTATAGTACTAGAGTTTGTATTTTTAAAATATAGAGGAGTTATAAACAATGATCGACCAGACACTTGCACAGGCTCTGCAAAAAGAAATTCCCATACTTACAGCCCAGATCCGCAGCCTTTATGCGGAATTTGATAAAAAATTTCATCTCAATGGAGCGAAGATTCCCATTACCTTTGGTATGGAGCCAGATCTTCTGGGATCCTATACAAGAGGCAGTTACCACGAAAAAGAGCATTTTCATTTTTCCCTGCTGTTTATCGGCTACGCGGTAAAAAATCCTCTGAAAAAAGAGGACAGGCTGGACCTTTACAAACATGAATATGCCCATTATATGCAGCATAATTTTCACATTCCCCAAGAGTATCAGTGGCAGCACGGAACCCACGGAAGTGCCTGGAAATACTGCTGCTCCCTGACCGGCGCGGCGCCAACGCCATATTATAAGGCAGGGGAAGCTCTGATGAAACACAACTATGAGAAAAAACTCCGAAGCCCGATCCATGACCGTACTGTAACGGTGCGGGATACTTACAGAAGAGAGCAGCAGCACAGGAATACTCAGAACAGTATTGTACGCTATGAGATCGGAGAGGATGTCAGTCATCCGAAATTCGGAACCGGAAACATTGAACATGTGGAGCAGCTTCCAGGCTCAGTAAGGCTTCATATCCGGTTTGGAGAAGAATTGAAAGTGATCGATCAGAAGTGGCTTCTCCGGTCAAAATATAAATAGAACAAAATGGTATAAAAAAATCTCCGGCACAGAAAAACTGTGATCCGGAGATTTTTGAATTTTATAAATTTGATATTTTATTCAGAAACTTTCACAAACTGGCTGTTATAAAGATTCTGATAGAATCCGCCTTTTGCCATAAGTTCCTCATGATTTCCCTGCTCAATGATGCTTCCGTCTTTCATGACAAGGATCTCATCCGCATTACGGATGGTAGAGAGACGGTGGGCAACGATGAAGCTTGTTCTGCCCTGCATCATCCGGTCGAAAGCTTCCTGGATCAGCATTTCGGTTCGTGTATCAATGCTGGAGGTTGCCTCGTCAAGGATCAGCATTGGTGGCAGGCACAGCATGACACGGGTGATGCAGAGAAGCTGCTTTTGTCCTTGACTTAAGCTGTCTTCATAAAGAATGGTATCCAGGCCATTTGGAAGACGGCGGATAAATTCCCAGCTGTGGGACATTTTTGCTGCCTGGATCACTTCCTCATCAGAAGCATCCGGTTTTCCGATACAGATGTTGTCGCGGACAGTTCCATGTTTGATCCAGGTATCCTGGAGAACCATGCCATAGCTTCCGCGGAGGGCATGTCTGGAAACTTCGGTGATCGGTTTTCCGTCTACGGAGATACTTCCGCCGGTGACGTCGTAGAAACGCATTAGCAGGTTGATAAAAGTTGTCTTACCACAGCCGGTAGGACCTACGATGGCGATTCGTCGGCCAGGCTCTGTGTGAAGGTTAAATCCTTCAATGAGAGGTTTGTCCTCTTCGTAGCGGAAAGAAACATTCTGGATATCTACGGCACCTTTTACATCATCAAGAGTTCCGGACAGGTCCGGGCTTTCCGGTTTTTCTTCCAGAAGGTCAAAGATCCTGGTAGCGCAGGCCAGAGCGTTCTGAAGCTCTGTAATCACGGAGCTGATATCATTAAATGGTTTCATGTACTGGTTAGCATAGGCCAACAGGACGGAAAGCCCACCTACCGTCAGATGACCGCCCGGGATCAGGAATGCACCTACAAGAGCTACACCTGCATAGATGATGTTGTTGACACATCGTGTGGACGGGTTGGTGAGACTGCTGTAAAAAACAGCTTCCTGGCTGGCATTTCGAAGCTCCTCGTTGATCGAAGCGAAACGCTCCGAAGAACGGTTCTCATAGCCAAATGCCTGAACCACTTTCTGATTTCCGATCATTTCCTCGATCAGTGCAGTCTGACGTCCACGGGCATCACTCTGTGCACGGAACATCTGGAAGGAATGGGAGGAGATGAATTTTGCCACAAAAAAGCTCACCGGTGTCAGGACAATGACCATCAGTGTGATCCACACGTTTTTGGAAAACATGAAGATCAAAGTTCCGATGATGGTGATGATACCGGAAAACAGCTGTGTAAATCCAAGGAGCATACCATCGGAAAGAATATCTGTATCCGCAATGACACGGCTGATGATATCACCGGTGCTGTGTCCGTCCAGGTAAGACAGCGGAAGTTTCTGGATATGGCGGATGGATTTCGCGCGGATATCCTGTACTGTGCGGTAGGTCATACGGTTGTTGATGATGCTCATGATCCAGGTGGCAATACCGGAAAGCACGATCATGACAAGAATACGGGAAAGATAGAATCCCATTCTGCCAAAATCAACTTCATGGGCAGCAACCACCTCATCAATGGCATAGCCGAAAAGTACGGGAACATACAGCTGCAAAATGACAGTAACTGCGGCAAGGATCACACTTAAGACAAGAAGGAAACGGTATTTTCCGATAAAGCGGAGCACCTTGAAGAAGGTTGCCATGCTGTTTTTGTTCTGGGATTTTTTGTATGTTTTACTCATGCCAGGACCTCCTTTCCGGTTGCTTTTTCATATTTGATCCGTTCTTCTGGGAACTGTGAGAAAAAGATCTCACGGTAGGTTTCGCAGGTAGAGATCAGTTCCTGATGGGTTCCTTTTCCGGCAAGCTGACCATCGTCCAGTACCAGGATCAGATCGGCCTGGCGGATGCTGGCTGCTCTCTGGGATACCAGGAAGGTGGTGGTGTTTCCGCCAAGCTGGTGGAGGGATTTCCGAAGTGCCGCATCTGTGGCAAAGTCAAGAGCACTGGCACTGTCATCCAGGATCAGGATCTCTGGTTTTTTCACAAGGGCGCGGGCAATGGTAAGTCTCTGGCGCTGGCCACCGGAAAGGTTCCGGCCGTTCTGTTCCAGCTTAAAATCCAGCTGGCCATCTTTTTTCTCCACGATCTCACGGGCCTGGGCAGTGGTAAGAGCCTCCCACATTTCCTCATCTGTGGCGTCTTCCCGTCCCCAGCTTAAGTTTTCACGGATGGTTCCCTGGAAAAGAGCTGCTTTCTGAGGAACCACGCCGATCTTTTCACGGAGCTCTTTCTGAGAGTAGGTCTGTACATTCTGGCCGTCAAGGGTGACGGTTCCGCTGCTTGCGTCATAGAAACGGGCGATGAGATCCACAAGGGTGGACTTACCGCTTCCGGTACCGCCGATGATTCCAATGGTAGAGCCTTTTTTTGCGGAAAAAGTGATGTCCGAAAGGCTGGGTGCGCCGGTTCCTGCATAGGAGAAACTCACATGGTCAAAGGCAACTGCATAGTCACTGTTTTCCGCAGTCGGTAAGGAAGCTTTGTCCGGGTAAGTCATGGTGGAATCTACTTTCAGGATTCCGGCAACACGGTCTGCACAGGCCATGGATTTGTTCAGGGTGATGATCAGGGAAGCAAGTTTGATCAGCTCCACGATCATCTGTGCCATGTAGTTGTAAAGGGCAACGACTTCACCCTGTTGCATGTTTCCAAGATTGACCTGTACGCCTGCAGTCTGGATCAGGATCACGGTTGCGATATTGATCAGTACATAGGTGGCCGGATTTAAAAGTGCGGAGATTTTTCCTACAAACTCATTCAGCTTTGTGAGAGCAAGGTTACTTTCGTCAAACTCCGCAACTGCGTGATCTTCCCGGCAGAATGCACGGATTACACGGACACCGGTCAGGTTTTCTCTGGTAAGGCGTGTGACAGTATCCAGGCGTCCCTGTACTTTTTTGAAAAGCGGGATACTTAAAAACATGATCACAAAGACAACCAGGAACAGTACCGGGATGGCAACTACGAAGATCAGCGCACAGCGCACGTTGATGGTAAAGGCCATCACCATGGCACCGAAAACAATGAACGGGCTTCGAAGAAGAAGACGAAGGCCCATGTTTACACCGTTCTGTACCTGGTTTACATCGTCAGTCAGACGGGTGATCAGGGTATCGGTTCCAAGGGTATCCAGCTCCGTATAGGAAAGCTTCTGGATGTGGTCAAAGACTGCCTGGCGTACTTCTGTGGCAAAACCTACACTGGCTTTTGCCGCAAAAAACTGGGCGGTAATGCTGACTGCCAGTCCTGCGGCAGCCATCAATATCAGGATAAAGAATTTCTGTACGATGTAGCCGTGATCGTTATGGGCAATACCCACATCAATGATCTGGGCAATGACGATAGGCACCAGCAGGTCAAACACAACTTCCAGAAACTTGAAAAAAGGAGCCAGAATGCTTTCTTTTTTGTAGTTTCGAAGATATTTTGCGAGTGTTCGCATTTCTTTTTCTTTCCTCCATTTCCTTTTTATTACAATAAACCTCTGTTATTATACTCCCTCCGGGATGATACGTATAATATTGTTTTTAATGTATTATAATATAAAAATTATATTGAAGAAAACGTGAGTTTATGGGAAGATGATCATAGTATCTGCAAAAATGAAAAAATCATTAGTATGCAGTACAGAAGAATATAGATTGCGAATATCCGCTTGACACAAAGACAGAGAGTGTTTGATGCGGATCATCCGGGAACGGAATGCGGAAATTACAGAAATTATTATATACAATTAAAAGGAGAAGGATATGGAGATCAGACAGTTGGAATATTTTCATGAGATTGCGGCAACGGGAAGTATCCATGAAGCTGCAAGAAGACTGAATATGTCCCAGCCGCCCTTAAGCTACCAGATCAAACAGCTGGAAGCAGAGTTGAATGTGAAGCTTTTTGAGCGGACCAGGGCAGGGGTGACACTGACAGAAGCGGGAAAGCTTCTTTATGACAGGACGGAGAATATTTTAAATTATGTCCGTTCCACAGAGCTGGAAGTATCCAAGGCAGGGAAAAAGCAGGTCTTACGTATCGGGATCACGCCCACCACAGTAACCACCATTATGCCTTATATTTCCAGATTTTCCAGGGAAAATTCCGATGTAAACTTTGAGGTGCGGGATGCCATTACCTTCACACTTCTGAACTATCTTATGGATGGGATCATTGATGTCTCTGTGGTGCGGACACCTATCAAGCTGGAGGGATTAAATTATCTGGAGCTTTCGGAAGAACCCATGATCGCAGTCCTTCCCCCGGCATTCCCGGAAAACAGGACAAAAAAAGAGGGCATCAGCCTTAAGAAACTGACTGGACGCCCTCTTATTATTTACCGGCGATACGAAGAATTTCTGATGAAAGCCTTTGGAGAAAAAAATCTCCAGCCGGATATTTTCTGTGTCTGCGATGATCCCAGAGACGCCATGCTCTGGGTGCAGGAAGGTCTTGCAACCGCCGTTTTTCCAAGATCCATGGAAGACCTCTGTACAGATCTTCCGATCCGGATCATCGAAGAAGAGAAGCTTACGACTAGGATCCTTCTTGCCTGGAAAAAAGACCGCAGGCCTTCCGCTGTAATGCAGGAGTTTATCAATATCTGTGAGGAATATAAAGAAATCAGTCTTTGAGATGTTCCTCCTTCCAGTGTTTCCACTTCTGAACAGCTTCCGGATTCTGTTTCTCCAGCCGTTCTTCCAGTTTCTTTCTGCGCTGTTCCAGCCGTTCCAGAACTTCCGGGTGCTCTGAGAGGATTTTTTCTTTCAGTTTGCCACGGCGTTTTTCCAGAAGCTGAAGGATCAGTCTCCGGTCGGAAGTCAGCTCTTCCGGCAGTTCGTCCATATGTAACTCGATCCTTCGGAGAAGTTCATCTTCATCCAGAAGCCCCAGGCCATGCCAGTTATCCAGAAGTTCTTCCAGACCTTCTTCGGAGAGACGTTCAATATCCGGGATCTGATGTAACTGTTCGATAATGTGATGGACAGATTTCTCGATCTCTTTTACCGCATCATCTCCGAAAGCCCAGGCAAACTCTTCCAGGGTATCTTCTTCCTCTGCCGGGAGAAAGGCGATGCTGCGGCGGAGAAGTTTTGCCTCGTCCTCCTTTGGAACATCCAGTTCATAAGGAGCTTCGATCCCTGCGTCATGTAAGGCGGCAAGAATGGTACGGCGGACCATACCGTCCTTGATCATATGGCCGATGCCGAACTGACGCAGCTGGTCATTGATCTGAGTGGAATGTTCGGTAAGGTAAAAACGGATCCCTCGTTTTTTCAGGCTTGCAGAGATGGCATCCAGCCGGTCGGCAGCAGTAACGTCAATGCTGTTAATGGCACTGGCATCTACGATCACCACTTTTGTATCTTTCTGGATGCTGTTTTCAATATCTTCCTGAAAGATCTTTACATTTGCGAAAAACAGGTTCTCACTGAAACGGTAGATGACAACGCCTTTGATGGGATAGGCGTAACGGTTTCTGGAAAGATCAAAATAAACATCTCTGCCCGGGATCATACCACGGAAAGAGCGTGGCGGGTTGGTAGCTTTCAGGATCACAGCTACGAAAGAGAGCAGGATGCCGATGATAACGCCATAGATGGTTCCAAGGCAGAGCACGCTGAAACCGGCAGCCATAAAAATGTAAAATTCTGTGCGGCTCACCTTGAAAAGACGTACAGCCAGATGGGTTTCCACCACATCCATCAGAGCAGAGATCACAATGGCTGTCAACACAGGAACCGGAAGATATCCGATAAATCCGGTGCCAAAAAGAAGGATCAGAGCCATGGTGATCCCGGCAGTGATGGAAACTGCCTGAGATTTTCCTCCGTACTGTTCATTGAGAGAGGTACGGGAAATACTGCCGTTTACCGGACAGCATCCCACAGCAGCTGCTGCAATGTTTCCCGCTGCACAGGCCAGGATCTCCTGACGATCGTTCAGTTTATAGTCATTGCGAAAGGCGAAAGTGTTTTCTGCAAGAAGGGTTTCCGCCATAATGACAACGGCAACCATAAGGCCGCGGCCTGCTGCCTGGGTCAGATCAACATTTCCGAAATCCGGGATCACCAGGGAAGGAAGGCCACGTTCTACAGACTGCAAAAGCACAACGCCCTTTTCATCCACATGAAAAACAACGGTGGAAAGAACACCCAGAGCCATAATAACGATAGCCATGGGGAATTTCGGCGCCAGTTTTTTGAATATGCGGATCAGTATCAGCGCACCAAGTCCCATGCAGAGGGAAAGCCAGCTGATATTTTTTGCGGCAGCGAAGATATGTTCTGCCAGCTCCAGAAGCTCTCCGGATCCTGCAGGACTTCCCATAAGTTTCGGGATCTGCATCAGGATGATGGTAACTGCGATACCGCTGATAAAACCGCCCATAACAGGTGTGGAGATAAAGTCCACGATCTTATCTGCGTGAAGCAAAAAGAAGATAAACAGCCACAGACCTGCAAAAAGTGCGATGGCAGGAATATAATCCATGGCAGCTTCTGACTCTGCAGCAATGCCAAGAGTAGACAGTGCACCACCTACAATGGCAGCAGGTGCCGCATCAACTCCGAAGATAAACTGTCTTGAAGTGGAAAATAGAGCAAACAAAAGGATCGGCAGAACAGAACCGTACAGTCCGTATACCGCCGGGATCCCGGAAATCTGGGCATATCCCATGGAGATAGGGATGGAAACAGCTGCTATGATGATGCCGGAGAAAATATCTTTGGGAAGGTATTCCTTCCGATATCCTCGCAGCGTGGAAAACAGGGAAAGCTTCATATAGTCACATCCTTTTCTGAAAAATATTTTCTATTATATACCAAAGAGAGCCTGCGGGAAAGAAGCAAAGCAAAGGTTCCGGGTGAAAAATCGTGGACAAAGGATATCTGTCATATTATAATAAATGCGAAATTACAGCTGTGTGGGATGCGAAATCCCGTACTTTTGCTGTGTGAAAAAAGATCATCAATGAAAGGTTAAGATATAAATGAAAAAAGCGATCATAGCAATGAGCGGCGGTGTGGACAGCTCCGTGGCAGCTCTTTTGACAAAGGAATCCGGTGACGAGTGCATCGGCGCTACCATGAAACTTTACAACAACGAAGATATCGGTGTCCACAGGGAAAAGACCTGCTGTTCCCTGGACGATGTGGAGGATGCCAGAAGCGTGGCTTATCAGATGGATATGCCTTACTACGTATTTAACTTTACCGCAGATTTCCATACAGAAGTTATGGATCGTTTTGTGGAGGCTTACGAAAACGGCTGCACACCCAATCCATGTATCGACTGCAATCGTTATCTGAAATTTGACAAAATGTTCCACCGTATGCAGGAGATCGGCTACGATTATATTGTAACCGGACATTACGCAAGAGTGGAGTACGATGAGAACAGAGGCCGCTATCTTCTGAAAAAAGCAGTGGACGACACCAAGGATCAGTCCTATGTGCTCTATATGCTGACCCAGGAACAGCTGGCACATGTAAAACTTCCTCTTGGAGGCCTTCGGAAAGATCAGGTCCGTGTCATTGCCGAAGAGCATGGCTTTATCAATGCCAGAAAACATGACAGCCAGGATATCTGCTTTGTGCCGGATGGCGATTATGCGAAATTTATCGAGAAATATACAGGCAAAAAAACACCGGAAGGTGATTTTGTAGATAAAGAAGGAAACTATATCGGACGCCATAAGGGAATCATCCATTACACGATCGGCCAGCGCCGCGGCCTTGGTATTCCGGCGGCCAGCCGTCTTTATGTCTGTGAGATCTCTCCGAAGACCAATACGGTAGTTCTCGGGGACAACGAAGATCTTTTCAGCAGTGAACTGGAGGCAGACAATGTAAATCTGATCTCTGTGGACAGCTTAACTGAGCCGAAAAGAGTGACTGCCAAGATCCGTTACCGTCATAAAGAGCAGCCAGCCACTGCATGGCAGACACCGGACGGCATCCTTCATGTGAAGTTTGATGAACCGCAGAGAGCGATCACAAAAGGCCAGGCTGTGGTAATGTATGACGGAGACGAAGTTGTAGGCGGTGGCGTTATAAATAAAATCTATAGCCAGTCATAAATAAAGGTGAGAACCTAAATAGATAAACCCCATTGACATACTAGGAAAAGGGTGATATGATTGCATCATCAAAAAACGGAGCACACAAAACAAGGTGAGCAACGTGATGATCAGGAGGAAATCATGAAGGTTTTACAGAAGTCAACAAGGGTGTTTATCGAAGAAAAGCGAATGTGTTGTTGTCGCTGATAAGCAGATGATCATAAGATAAGAAATTACTATTTTACCGAATATAAAAATAAAAGAAAAGAGGACAAACACATGAGCAAAATTACAAGAGATCAGAGAAAATTCAAATTTGAGACATTACAGCTTCACGTAGGACAGGAACAGCCGGATCCGGTTACAGATGCAAGAGCAGTACCAATCTACCAGACATCTTCCTATGTATTCCGCAACTGCGATCATGCAGCAGCACGTTTCGGACTTGCAGATGCAGGTAACATTTACGGACGTCTTACAAACCCGACAGAGGACGTATTCGAGAAGAGGATCGCAGCACTTGAGGGTGGTTCGGCAGCACTTGCAGTAGCATCCGGTGCAGCAGCTATCACATACACGATCGAGAACCTTGCACAGCAGGGAGATCACATTGTAGCAGCCAAAAATATTTACGGCGGTACAACAAACCTTCTGGAGCATACGCTTCCGGCATACGGAATCACAACAACATTTGTTGATGTATTTAATCTCGAGGAAGTGGAGAATGCGATCCAGGAGAACACAAAAGCTGTTTATATTGAGACTCTTGGAAACCCAAATTCTGATGTTGTAGATATTGAGGCTCTTGCAAAAATCGCTCACAAACATAAAATTCCGCTTGTTGTAGATAATACATTTGCAACACCATACCTCGTAAGACCGATTGAGTACGGCGCAGATATCGTTGTTCATTCCGCAACAAAATTCATCGGTGGCCACGGAACTACTATTGGTGGTGTGATCGTAGAGAGTGGTAAGTTCGACTGGGAGGCATCCGGCAAATTTGCATCTCTTACAGAGCCAAACCCAAGCTATCATGGCGTAAGCTTCACAAAAGCATGCGGACCGGCTGCATTTGTAACCAAGATTCGTGCAATCCTTCTTCGTGATACAGGAGCAACCATTTCACCGGTAAGCTCATTTATCTTCCTTCAGGGACTGGAAACTCTGTCTCTTCGTGTGGAACGTCATGTAGAAAATGCACTGAAAGTTGTTGAATACCTGAACAATCATCCACAGGTAGAAAAAGTTCATCATCCGTCTGTAGCTACAGATGAAAGCCAGAAAGAACTTTACAAGAAATACTTCCCGAATGGTGGCGGTTCTATCTTCACATTCGAGATCAAAGGAGATGCCCAGACAGCCAAGGACTTCATTGACAATCTGGAACTGTTCTCACTCCTTGCAAATGTAGCAGATGTTAAATCACTGGTTATCCATCCGGCAACCACCACACACAGCCAGTGCACAGAAGAAGAGCTTCTGGATCAGGGTATCA